>Ga0209396_1002214_pt1 | contig 20666 bp, 23 predicted proteins | sample GOMGulsemesocosm_6_FD_184638 | JGI IMG/M metagenome (GOLD analysis project Ga0209396, IMG submission 184638) | Methane-oxidizing microbial communities from mesocosms in the Gulf of Mexico - GOM8C Gulf of Mexico (SPAdes) (version 2) | ecosystem: Environmental > Aquatic > Marine > Cold seeps...
CAGTAAAGACAAACTCTTCACTACTTGCTGAATTATTTACTAATAAATCAACAAAACTATTACTGTCATGAACTGTATTTTGCTCGATCCCTGCCAATTGACCTATGGTTGCATATAAATCTGTAGCTGTAACTAAAGCCCCTTCACGCTCGCCAATTCGAGTGACTCCTTTACCCGATATAACTAATGGCACAGCAATACCACCTTGATACAGAGTACCTTTAGCATGACTTGTTTGATATGTCGTCGTATCAATCACTGCTTTTGGTGTACCATTATCTCCTAAATAAATAATAATCGTATTATCACGTGTGCCTTGATCCATTGATGCAAGTAGACGACTAATTTCACTATCCATAGCTTCAACCGAGGCTAAATAATAATCTCGTTTATTTGCTGTAATGTCATCGGACTCTCCTGATAAATCCGTTCTATTGTGCAAATCAATTGGTGGTAAATGATACGGTGAATGGGGCGCTGAATAAGCAACCCAAGCGAACCAAGGGCTTGTTTGGTTAGAAAGCCAATCAATGGCTAAATCTGTTATTTTGCTGGTATGGTAGTCTGTTGATGTTTCTTGCATACCATTAATGGTTAAAGTCCAATTATTATAATCACTTAAATTCTCTAAATTACCGGCATAATAATCAAGACCAACATCATTTGGATGACTTGCTTCTACAACATTACTACCGCCACCTAGATGCCATTTACCAAATAAGGCTGATACATAATTCGAAGATTCAGCATTATTCTGTAGATATTCTTGCAATATATCTTGATCATTTGACTCACTGTTAAGTACAGCGGGTACATGTGTGACACCACTATTTACACCATATTTCCCTGTAATAATTGTCCCTCGTGTAGTAGTACAAGCAGGCGTAGCCCATGCATTATCGAAAATAATGCCATCTGCTGCTAAGGCATTTATTGTTGGTGTCACGGGTAAATCACTGCTGTAATTGTATTGAGCCGATGTATCTAACCCTTGATCGTCGGAGATTATAAATAATATGTTTGGTTGATTGGTTTCAAGTGCAGCAATAGTCGCGGTGACTGTTGCAATGTCCGAAGCGGTTGCACTCGATACGGTGATTTGAAAAGTTAATGTTTGTATTTCAGCCGTAGCATCAGGGAAAATAAAACTAGCTAATGCATCATTAGCATTGAGGATATCAACACTTGTACCTGAGGTTTGTTGCCAACTATATGTTAAAGTTCCGTTTAGAGAGTCAGTTGAAGAAGATGCGTCAAGGAATACTATTTCTGCAGCATTAACTTCAGCTAACGGGTCAATAGATGCGGTTACAATACTAATATTAGAATCAGGACTTTGATTATTGGAAATGACCATCCAATCTAAACTTAGTGTGTTTAAGTATGAACTATCATCAATTGTTGTACCTACCATTAAATAGAGATAAGTATTGCCTGTGCCTTGATGAAACCAAAATATATCGTCTCTACCATCACCATTAAAATCAGCTATTTCTTGGATTTGCCATTGTTGGTCTGCAATGGTATTAATTTGTTTACTGGTTTGGATTTGACCATTGCCCATCAAATAGGCCCAATTTCGACCATCCTTTTTATTTCGCCATAGAATATCTGCAACGCCATCGCCATTAATGTCACCCGCTCCAGTAATTTCCCAGTTTACATCGACAGTATTTAATAAATACCGGCTAACAACGTTACTACCATCCATTAACCAAATATAGTTATGCCCTTGTGTAGTATGGCGCCAAATTACATCAGACTTGTTATCACCATTAACATCGCCAACAGCAGCTACTTGCCAATTGGTATCATCAATTGTGAACAACGCCGTACTTTGTTTTATTTGATAACCATTCATCAGGTATACATAGGTTTGACCTGTGTCTTGGTTATGCCAAAAAATATCAGTTTTACCATCACCATCAAAGTCTGTCACTCCTTTGACTTGCCAATATTGATTTGCCACGGTGTTAATCTCATGGCTGGCAGAAATATTAACTCCATCCATTAAGTAAAGCCAATTTTTACCTGTTGTTGTATTCCGCCAGAGTATGTCCGCTTTGCCGTCACCATCAAAGTCTCCATGTCCTGCAATACGCCAATCAAGGGAGATGGTATTTACCGGCTGACTTAAACTGATGGATTTTCCATCCATGAGCCAAATCCAAGTGGTACCATCTTTATTATTTCGCCACAAGACGTCATCTTTGCCATCACCATTAAAGTCAGCGGATAAAGCCAAGGTTGAGAACAAACAGATAACAATCATCAACAATGACAATATTGTAGTGCGGATATTTTGGGTCATACTTGAGTTCCTATTCTTATATTTCTTATCGATAAGTTAACTTGAGTTTAGTATCTTTAATAGCAAAATAGGCATAATTAACTTAAGCCATCTATTATTCAATTGGGCATAATGTGAATAATAGTAGATAATTGTGCAAACAATATGGAAAGAGACTAAAGAGTTAACATTAAATAATGTGTATAACCATGAACTAAGGATTTAACAAATAGTTCAATGATATGCCTTAATAGATTACAAACCTATTTCTTGGCACCAACGGCTTGCTTCAACAAACTCTCGATGAATGAAATTTTGATCTAATGAATACGCTTGCATCAGTTGAACAGTGTTATCACCATTTCCTGTAATGTAATTAGTCGTTAACGTAAGTAATTCACCTAACAAACCATCATGATTAACCAATGCCTTTTCTATAGGTTGCGCTAATGGCATAGTTTTAACTATATCACCGATAGGCATACCTAAAATCACTTCAAGTGCACTCAGTAAACCGGTAATAAAGGCAAAATCATTAATTTCTGCAAAAACACTATTTTTAGATAATGATGTCATGAGTTTTGCGGTGATCAATGACTGTTTGGATACTTCTTCTGTTTTATCGGTCGTGAGTTTTGATAACGCTAAAACAGAAACAAATTGTTTTAGTTTCTCTTCACCTAAATATGCTGTCGCTTGCTTTAAAGAGGTAATTTCTACTCTAGTAGCCGTGGTTACATTGTTAAGCATTTTGAGTAAACCAACAGTTAAATTTACATCGAGACTGATAATGTCGGCAATAGCATCAAAGTTAAGTGGTGTTTTAAACGTTTCAGTTATCAAATTTAACATTTGCATTTTTATCGGTGCAAGTGTTTGTCCTGAGATAACTTCTGGTTCGTGATAAAAATATCCTTGATAAAAGTTAAAGCCAACTTCAGCAAGTGATTGTAGCTGAAAGTTAGTTTCAACTTTTTCAGCAACTAACTTAATATTATATTTAAGGATACGACTCGCTACAGGTTGTAATCTTTTTGGATTGATCTGGCTTACATCTACTTTAATCATAGAAATATAAGGAAATAATGCGTCCCAACGTGGTTCTACATCATATTCAGTCAACGCTATTCGATAACCTTTTTCTCTGTAATACTTCATTATTTTTACTAGTCTTTGTGTAGGAGAAGTATGACCTACTAATTCGATAACAATCGATTCGCTATCAAACATTAAAGGATATTTATTGATTAAACATTTTTCAGTGAAATTGATGAAAGCAAGTTTGCCTAGGCTGATCGCTTTTATATCGCCTTGAAGGTGATTTTGTATAATAAGTTTAGAGCTTGCAATATCTTGATCTATTTCAGGAAAATAGTTATCAGGGCTGTCTCTAAACAATAATTCATAACCTATGGTTTTTGAATCCCTGTCTAAAATAGCTTGGCGAGCAATATAGGTACTATACATCTAAATTTATTACCTTTTTCAATATAAAATACAGCTAATATTAACTAAACAAATACATGTACCAAAGTATAAAACATTTAATAGCTTACAGTGGAACTTTAAATTAAATGCTTGTTATCATTTGAATTATTAAATAAAACTTACACCGCGTATATTTATTATAGACTGATTAATTAAATCATTATTCAATAACGATATGTTCCAAAACAGCTAAGTCTGCATCAACATTAGTTGATTTGTTTAATGCTAATAACTTTTCCAACAATGAGAAAACATGAATGTTTTCAAAGGGTTCAATAACAGTGTTGGCTTTAATATTAGGACCATTAGCAATAAATAACGCTGACAATCCCTTTGTTTTTATTGGGTCAAAACCATGCGTTGCTTCACCAATATGAGATCTTTCATCGACAAAGGTATGTGGTGCTAACGCATTTATAATCATATCGGGTACAACATCGTTTTTTACATTGAAATGCCAATGTTCTGGGTAGTTTCCATTAATAAATACTTGAAAATTCTCTGCCAAAGGGCTTTTTGATAGCTGTTTTTGAACTGCGATCAGATCATCTTTTTCATTTTCATATACATATAACTGAGTTTGACCATTGACGACATTCAGGTTTTTAAAAGATGATAATAATGGCCTCCACTCAATGGTATCTTTGCCACCAGCAGTTGTCATACCATGATCTGAGACTATAATAATATTTGGTGTGGAGGCAGTTTCACGTTTAACCCTTTCTATAAGTTGGCCAATAGTATGGTCAATCTCAGTAACAGCTTGCGCTAATTCAGGAGAATCTAAGCCATAATCATGTCCGGCACTATCCACAGTAGAAAAATAGGCAACAATGAATTCAGGTTTTGATTTTTCAGGTAGCTTTAACCAGTTAACAATTTGATTAACACGTTGTTCATTCGGTGTATTATGTTTATAGGGAAAAAAATAGCTCGGTAATACTCCATCGATCTGTGTTTCTGATTCTGGCCAGAAATAGATCGCAGACTTCACACTTTGTTGCTCTGCTAAAGTCCAAATTGGTTTTGCAGTTAACCATTTATTATTATTTTTCCCTGCACCAAGCGTGTAATTTTGTTTTAGCTCTTTATGATAAAATTTATTTTGTACTATGCCATGTTTTGCAGGGTAAAGCCCTGTTACCATTGATAAATGATTAGGAAAAGTCTTAGATGGAAATATTGGCATCATCCCTTTAGCATGAGTCCCACCTTTAACTAACGATAGTATATTATCGGGTTGGAATTTATCTAAATAATGATAAGCAAAACCATCAATTGATATTAAAATAACTGGATTCTTTGCTAAACATAAGCCAGGAGACAAAATAAGGATGAATATTAGAAAGCGCAGCATGATTAAATTTATTCCTGACAATAAAAAAGCGTAATAAATAATTATTACGCTAATAAATAACCATTACCACTCTATGTGTATGGTTAGAGCTTTTTGCATATTAATGATATTTGCTATGCCAATCATTATTATACTTAGATAAAGAGTTCTTTAATGTTAGCAATATCACTCTTCCCTTCCAATAACTCTTCTTGAGTTAAACCTGAAAGTTCATGAGGGAAAACTAGCCATTCATCCGATTCTCTTACATAGTAATCTGGAACTATATCTACTTTTGAGTTCTGCGGTTTATACCAAGGACAAGCTATACGAACATCTTCAGGCATATTATTACGTGATAAAAGTTTTAACTGCTTGATGAGTGCTTCAATACTGCGACCTGAATCAAATACATCATCAACAATTAATAAACTGTCATTGGCATTGGCATTTTCAATAATATAATGCAGGCCATGTACTTTGATTTCTTTGCTTTGCTGGTTAATACCATAATAAGAAGAAGTACGAACCGCAATATGATCCGTTTCTACCTTTTTGAAATCAAAATATTCTTGTACTGCGATACCAATAGGTGCACCACCTCGCCATATTCCTACAATATAATCGGGACGGAAACCATCCTCATATACTTTTGCTGCGACACGAAATGAATCTTCAAGTAACTCTTGAGCCGTGATGAAACGCTTTGACATTTACGTTATTCCACTTATTTTTAAAAAAGATTGCCATATTATAACGCGATCTTTATCAAATAGTTAATGGTCTTAGTTAATGATTTTATCAATATAGAGTAATTGCTGATAAACAGCATTGGTAGAATTTACTAATAAGGAATGATTGCTGTTTTCATATTCATCATTTTCAGTATGGTAATTTTTATGCGTGCCGACACCATAATAAATAAAGGGAATTCGTTTTTGGTGAAAAGCACCGTGGTCACTAGCGTTATTCCAATTAATCTTTCTTTTAAAGCTACTTTTATCTCGGCCAAAGCCTTTTACTACTTTAAAGTCAGTATAAACATGATTGGTCTGGTATTTTATCATGGCTTGCTCTGGGAGAATTTTATCAAGCCCCTTAGTTATATAATGCAAATATTTGTTCGATTTACTACCGGCTAACATGTCCATGTTAATATTTAATTTGATAGAGGCTAACAAGTCTGGATTTTGTTCAACAAACGCTTTTGCTCCTGTTAAATTACTTTCTTCTCCGTCAGTAAAAAGAATGATCACAGTATGTTCAATAGGCAAATTAGAAAGTTGCTTAGCAATAGAAAGAAGTGCAGCTGTCCCGGATGCATTGTCATCAGCACCATTATATATGCGGCCAGCCTTTTGCCCTAAATGATCATAATGAGCAGATAATACAATATAGCGATGAGCGTATTTAGTCCCATTAATCACTGCAATAACGTTATGGCCAATCACTGGTTTTGTTTGAAATGAACGATTTAAGGTGAACGGGTGCTGATATGAACCTTTGAAAGGAATAGCTTCCATATTGTTCAGTTGCAGTTGTATATATTGTTGCGCTTTAATACTACCTAGTGTGCCAATTTTTCGACCTTGGGTATTATCAGCTGAAATAACTTTAAAGTGTTCTAGTAATCGCTGCTTATCGATTGCACTTGCTAAAGGCACCTTTGTAATAGGTGCTCTAGAGTTACAACCTAAAGAGAATAAAAGAATAAAGCATATCAATAGGTGTTTAATGACGAACCTCAACCTGTCGTAAAAAGTCTAACTTAGCTAGGTATTGATGTTCTGTGGTTGAAGTTTTGTTATAAAGCAACGCTTTTTTCATCGCCCTTTCTGCTCTTGGGATATCATCCAAAGAGTAATAAACTTTAGCAAGGCCAAAATAGAATTCATGGACTTTTTTATTCATTCGAATGGCTTTTTTATAAAGTTTTAATGCTACTGTGTTTTGGCCTCGGAAAAATGCTTCGTCTGCTAGTAAAGCATGATAATAAGGGTTTTTATTACGCTTTTCATGAAGCAAGTGTTCAATTTTCTGTACTTGTTCAATGTCTCCTTCTGCTTTAGCTAAATATGAAAGGTTACTAAGAGCCGTTAAGTTATCTTTATCGAGTAAAATAGCATGCTGGTAAGTTTTCTTAGCTGCACTTCGGTGATCATTGAGTTTATATAAAATCCCAAGATTCCCCCATGCTGGTGAAAACATTGGATCTACAATGGTTGCTTCTCTTAAATAGCTATATGCAAGAGCATACTTCTTGGCTATTAATGCTTCAGCGCCTTTATTGTTATAAAACATCGCCAGTACAGTGCTTTTCTCGACAATTTTTTTAGGGAATGAGTTTTTATACATCGTAGGGTCAAAATCAATTTGAAGGAGATCTTTACCATAAACAATCGTTGTCCCTGGAGTTCTGGGTTCAGTTAAAACTAAATTAACATGGCCGGTAAGCATATTATATTGACCATTTCTGACCCAATATTCAGGTACTTTGACATCTTGAAATTTAACATCTAACTCTGCCTCATTAGCCAAAGCGTATGCCATTATCGTTAAAGACATACAATTAGCCATATGATTATGGTAGGCCTCAATCGCGGTTAAATTGGCAGAATTTTTGTAAGCTAAGTTAATATTTTCTTTCGAAAATAAATGCATCAATAACTCTTTTGCTCTTTCCTTAGAGTTTCTTATTGGTAGGAGCTTCTCAGTAACCATCCTTTTCATTTCATCATCAATTGCAAAAACTTCTTCAGCAGACTCTATACTGTGCTTTTGTTTAAAAGCATCATCTAAATATAAATCGCTGTAATTAGGTTGGATATTAGTGCGCTGTAGTGATGTTGACTGGCATGCTGACAAAAACATGAATAGTGTAACTAATACAAGGACATTAAAATTGATGACTCTAGAAAAAATCATAATCCCTCCAAAGGCTAAGTTAGCTAAGATCAAATTTGAAGCTTAATTTAACTATATACTAACAAGCTTGAATGTGGGTATATTCAGTCGATTATTAACAGATCCTTACACTTTATTGTACAGTTCCCCTATTATCGGCAAACCATTATTTTACCCTTGGAGAGTTTAAGTTTAATCTTTAAAATACATATATTAATCAACTAGCTACCCAGCTCCGTGAAACTAACGTTTTATTGTTTGTAAATATACTACCTTTAAAGGAAGATCCTTTAATAACTTTGCCAACACCTTTAGGGGTACCGGTCATGACAATATCGCCGTCATTCAGTTCTGTATAGCTCATTAATTCAGTTAAAATTTCATGTGGTTTGTACATCATTAACTCCACACCGCCATGTTGTTTGACTTGGCCGTTAATGGTGAGTTCAAGGATCAGTGTTTCATTAATATCACACGGGGCGATTTTAACAAAATCACTAAAAACTGCAGCACCATTAAACGCTTTAGCTCGCTCCCAGGGTAACCCTTTGGCTTTAAGTTTACCTTGTAGTGCACGTTTAGTGAGATCTAGACCAAAACCTACGGCTGAAAAAGCACCTTTATTAACAACAAAACATAACTCTCCTTCATAATGTAGTTGTTCTTGATGCTGAGAAATTAGTGTTGTTGAAATAGCTGAATTAGGTTTATTGAAGACAACCATTTCTTCAGGAATTTCATTGCCTAACTCGGTAATATGATCAACATAATTACGACCAACACAGACAATTTTTGAAGGTGTAACCTCTTGGTTGTCAACTAAAACTGTTTTCATGTTTTATGTTCACTCCTTTGAATTTTAAATATTGAAATTAAATTTATATTACTTTGTATTTTCTAAATAGGCTTCTAAAATTAAATTACTTCGTGCTTCCTTTCTGATGGTCACACAAAAATGGGAATCAAAGGTACGCCGATGAGCGTCTACTACTCAGATCTTATCTTGATTAAACAATGGGTGTTATTCATTACAATACAGCTGAGACTTTTCTTTATACAAGGCTTGGTATTCCAAGCCCGGTAAGGTACGTAAATTAGGTACAACACCAAAGTGTAAATGACCATCAAGTATCACTGTTTCAATATCATTTGGCGGCATCATACGGATATTAATTACTACTTCTGGTGCCTGATGCAAATATGGACAATGATGTTAAAACGCCTGAATAAAATGAATATGTAGCTTTTGTTTGAATTCATCGGTAATGGGTTGAGGTGTTTTTTCCTCATAATTATAGTGAACCATAACCGCTGTGCCTGAAACATGTTTAACGTTTCCTTGCCAAGCTTCTTGGTAAATATCTAATGACGTATTACCAATACGTTTTACATACGTCTTTATTTCAGCATCTTCGCCAAATTTCATCGGCACATGAAAATCTAGATTCATGTTAGCTAAGATCAAATTCCATTTAGTTAAGTTTAACGCATGTTCAGGGTTGAACAATTTAAAGATGGGGTTTCTTGCTGCTTCGAACCATTGTGGAAAAACGGTATTGTTAATATGACCAAGTGCATCCGTTTCTCCAATTCTTGGTTTAATAACTTCGTAAAACATTTAACTTCCTTTGATTTAAAAACCGATTACTTACCCTTAAATAATCCAACTTTCATGTTCATTTATTTAAAGACAAAAGTCACCATTTATTATCTACTATTAATCAATTTAAACATTTTCTGGTAGATTATTTATAAATTCCCAAGGCTATTAGCATTTTGATTAAATTATTGCCCCTCAGCGAGAATCAAAAGCTGTGGCTAAAGTAAAATATTGCTCACCTATACACTCTCCTGACGGTTCATAACTTCGATCATAAACATCAACATTGCCTTCAATGTCCTGCATAATTATTGAGGTGCTCCTTGTACCATAAGTTGGTGATACTATAAAAATGGCGCTAAGTAACTGCTCCCATTCTTCACTTAGCCCTGTTGAGGGAAGTAACTCGGGTAACGCTTGTTTATCATTGCTCATTAAACTAAATAAGGCATCAATGGATAAGTTACCTTTCTGGCTAATAGCATCTTTTAACAGTTGCTCTCCATTTGCCATTTTTGGCCAGATATCGTCGAGAGCACCATTACAAATACTATGTACACCTGTGGAAAGCTTGTGGCTTTGATTATTAATACTGTCATAGCAGGATAGTTGGCTCAGTGAACCGTGAATAAGGTTATAGCCATGATACTGCTTAGCATGTTGTGCCAGTTCTTTATTGATGTCTATGTTGCTGTTGGTTTTAGTCAATGCCTGTAAAACAAGATCTCCCCGAGATTTTTTTGCACCTTCACTTAACGGTAACTTCCTAAAATTTGTTAAAGCAGCAAATTTTCCTTCTTTCGTTAGCCCTAACCAAGTACCCCCTGCTTGAAGGTCTTTCCCTGCTAGTATCTTTGGTTGTTGCCAAACATGCATAGCTTGAGTAGGCCGTTGATGAAATTCATCTCTATTGGCACAAATAATCAACGGGTATTTTGGGTGTTGCTCAATAGCGATAAATAAAATACACATGCCTTAACCTTACTCACTTAATAATTTATTAGGCTTTTTGTGCAAGCCATTTATCAACAACTATTTTTCCTAACCTTAACGCACCAAAATCATAAGCAGCTAACTCAGACTCATCGAGTAATTTATATTCGGCTAATTCATTACTGAGATTAATTTCACCTTCTGCTTTAACCACATAAGTGATCATTAATTGGTTCATCGGTTTAAAAGGATAATGACCAATAAATTCAACCGAATGAGCATTTATACCCAACTCTTCTTTTGTTTCTCTTTTAATTGCTATTTCGGGAGTCTCTCCTGCTTCAATAAAACCTGAAATAAGCGAAAAGAAACCGTCTGGCCATGTTTGGTTTCTGGCAAGCAAATATTTACCATCGATGAAGACTAACCCAGCAGCAACGGGAGTGGGGTTATCCCAAAAAACAAAACCGCATTGTTCTGTACAAGCCAAACGAGTTTGCTCATCAATAACTTTTGGGCTTAATTGATGTGAGCATTGAGGACAAAATTTCATTTATTACCTTAGAAGTTTCTTATAATACTAAAATTAGTTAAAAAGCAGGTAATTTAATTAAAACAATAAAATCAGCCACCTACAAGGTTATGCGTTACGAATATGTATATTTATATTTTTTCTAATTGGATAAGATTTAGTGAAAAACTTTTACTTTTCCCATCACTCACATTAACCCTGATATTGCCTTTATCAACAAATGTATATTCAATACGTTTTGGAAAATCATGATTATGATTCTCAAATATCACATTGCTGCCTGTGCAACTAGTAAGTTTAAAAGCTACCGGCAATGGATTGTGTTCAACTTTCGCTATGTAATACAAAGCATTCGACATTAAAACAATCCGCAGTGATTCACTACTTTTGAATTGGCTACCAGCATAAGTAGTACCTCTGCCTTCTATCGTTTTATCGCTAACTTGATGCCATGATTCTGTTATGGTTCGATCATTTTTTTGACTCTGCCAATCGCCTAAGAGCCAACTTACTGTTTTTATCGAATGACAGTTTTCAGCCTTTAAAGTAAAAGGAAATAATAAGATGGTAAGCAAGAGGAAGTTTTTCATCTGGTAACAACTCCTATTAAGATATTAATTCTCATTGGTCATTTTCCATGGACTATGAGCCAAATTCTTTTTTAAACAATCAAGAAACTTAGTTGGCCGTTGTTAATTTCTTTCTCTACAATTTGAAGTAGGTGGATGATAATCCGAACCTTCAGCAATTTTTTTCCATTGCCGTACATGAGGTGGATTATCATCAAGCCACCTTGCTTCCCCCCCTTCAATGACAAGTATCTCTTCCCATTTAGCACCTACATCACCTAAACCTGCATGAGGTTCAACCAACCAAAGACCGTCATGTGGATGATGTTCAGAGGTTTGTAGACCATTCCATAACGGACTTTGTTGCCCTATTCCTTTCTTTGCCATGCCTTCTTTGAGTTTAAACCATAATATCGATACGGCATCGAAGCCTTGCAAGCGAAATTGAAAGGGTAATTTAGGGGTTTTAATTGCTCTGTGGCCAAGCACTTCACCCGGATGTTTTGTGTGTACCGGCTTATAGCCAGCGGTTGTCATTGTTTCTATCACCCGATCAGCTATAGATTTAAAACTTTCACCATTATTTATAGCGGTTAAAACACTATCGCGATATTGCCCTAAATGCTGCATCATCGCTCGGTGTTGATCATTTTTACCGAAACTAAAGCTATATGACGTATCAACTAAATAACCGCCGAACAATGGAGCCGCATCAAGAATTACACTATCCCCAGACTCTAGGCGTTTAGATTTTGGAAAAAATTTATTGATTGACCATTCACCGGGAAGTGCTGTACGTCCACCAAACAAGACTACAGGGAGATGAAAGAAAGAATCTACACCTGCTTTACGGTAACGTTTGACGAGTTCATGAGCGACTTCTTTTTCTGTTTCGCCACCCACTAATTCACCAGCAATACCTTCTAAAATTGAAAATGAAGTACGTTGTAAGTTGCAAAAGTGGGCAAGCTCCTGCTCGTTAAAATTTTTTGTTTTGATGAACATTCATATTCCCTAATACAGACCTAAAGTAAAAGCCTTATTGTCTCCCGATAATAAGTACAATTATTGATAAAAGCTTTTCCTAGGACTTTTTATCTATACACCATTTACCAGCACCTTTACTGGCAATATATAGAAAGAGGAAACAATAAAGAAGTGCTGCATCACCGTGATTTATCACCGGGAAAAAGTTTTCATCAAAGCGGAATGCCCAATGAAATTGAATGTAAGCGACAGCCATTGTTCCGCTTGATAAAAAGGCGGCAATACGGGTCTGAAAACCAAAAACTAAACATAAACCACAAACTAATTCTATTAAACCACCAAACCACATTTGACTGCCAAATGCAGTTTCATGTGAAGCCAACAAACCAAATATTTTTTGTGCACCATGGAAGGTAAATAATACCCCAGAAACTATCCTTAATAATGCATAAATAGAATCTGATTGTTTGGAAAGAAATTTCATTTTATTAGCCTCGTTTTTATTAAAATTATTATGTGCTTTTTTTGATATTCATTTAAATGTATTGGTTTAATTAATCGACCTGTTAGTCATCATTTTCAGAGTCTTGTTTTTTCTGCATAGTAACGCCCCATGCAAGACCAAGAGCAATACCAACTGCTAAACCCACACTAGCGTTTCCAAGCGAAGAGCCAACGGCTAAACCAACACCAACACCAAGCGCTATGCCTGAACCCAGATGATTAGTTTTTGCATCTTTTTTGTCTTTATCATTTTTATCTGCAGCCAAACGACTTCTCCTTAATTTTTCAACATTGTTAAACATGAGTCAACTTAGGTAAACATATTTAAGTGACTCATCTTGAGAATGAACTATTTTTTAACCACTAAAAATAAACCTGCAATAATTAATATTGCGCCAAATATCCGGTTTGGTGTGATGGCAATTTTAGGATAACCCAGCCACCCATTTTGATCTAATGCTAATGACGCGATGACTTGGCCACATACTATTGAAATAGCGAGAATTAATGCGCCAAGTTTAGGCGCTAAAAAAATAGACAACGCAATATTAAATGCACCTAGTACACCGCCTAACCAAGCCCACCATGGTATGGATGCCAATGAATTAGGTTTAAACCATACTTCGCCTTGTGAAAAGGCAATGATCCCTAGAACAATGGTACCTACTAAGAACGATATAAACGCCGCTTGTATTGGGCTAGATAACGCCATTCTAAGTTGCGAATTAACACCAGCTTGTGATGCTAATGAAAAACCAACCAATACACTAAGCGCTAATAGTAGATATATGCCTAAATGACTCATTTCTCAGTTCCTATTGCCGATTCTTTTTCAACCATTGAATAATGCATTCAGTGGTTTGCTTAACCGATAATACATCCTGTAGGACAAGATCACTATTTTCACGTGTATGATTATTTAACGCGATATATATTTCTCTAAAGTGATCATCATACATAGCCAAATATTTAGGGATGGAAATAAGTGAATCTGCTGAAGGATGATTAAGGTTACGCATGATCACACGTGATAAACACACCTCCATGGGTGGATCAAGTAAGATCACTTGATCTACTAATGAAGAGATGCGCGGTCTTTGTCTGCCAAACGGCTCTTCAATAAATATATAATCATTATCATATTTCTGTAGGTATTCATGGAGTGAATCGACAAATTTAGGCGTTTTGATCTCTGAAAGGTCTGCGCCACTTTTAAACCATGCTTTCATGTCCGTTGGATAAGTATTTTCATCCGTGTGATCATCAAAAAGTAAATATGGACAAGCAAGTTCTTTAGCTAACTGTTTAATTACCGATGTTTTACCACTACCCGATACACCACTTACCGCCACTACTTCCATTGAAAGATTATTCCTACCACATTGATCATCAATATTTATGTAAACCTAAAAAATTCTATGAAAAACTTACTCAGACCAAACAGAAAACTCATTGCCACAGGGTTCAGTAAAATGAAATCTTCTACCTCCGGGGAAAGAGAAAATAGGTTTTATGATATTTCCACCTGCTTGCTCAATGTTCGCTTGCGTAGCTTCTAATGAATTAGAGTACAACACAATAAGCGGACTGCCATTACTAGTAGCAACAACTAATTCGGATTTAAAAAAACCGCCATCAACCCCCTGCCCATTAAAACTACAATATTCTGGACCGTAATCAACAAATGTCCAGCCAAAAACCTCGGTAAAAAACGTTTTAGTACTAGCAATATTATTGGTAGGAATTTCAATATAATTAATTTTATTGTGTGCTGCCATAACAATATTTTCCCTTTAATTTATAGTTATTTATGTGAGAGCGAAACTTTATTATCTTAATCTAGAAGGTAATGTTTCTCAATAAACAAAATGACTCATTTATTCATTAAAGACAATATTAGAATATTCTACTTGGTGAGTTTTACTTAAAGGTGCTTGAGTAATAAATCCAACTTTAATGGGCTCTTGTGAGCTCAAGTTAAAAGACCTTCTATACAACCATTCTTCACCATTGATTGAATAATAAAAAATGAAAGTATTTTCCTTTCTAACTATTTTGAAATAAATCTCATTATTGATTATTAAGTTATGATATACATCGTCACCAAAGTTCTTGGTAACAGTAGACGCAATGCCATTATCTCCAGATTTAAATCGTTCAAACAAGAGCTTTGCCCAGTTATTGCTATCACTATAAACATATAAAGCACCACCATCATATGCAGAAGTAAAGTTTGCGGTAAGTTTGGCACTTAAACTAAAGTCTGCTTTTGGTTTAAAGAATATCCTTGGTGCGTTATCTGTTGTGCTTGAACCACTAGAATTAGTATATAAATCAGTGCCCTTTTTAGCCCTAATAATTATGCTATCGCCACTGACAATGATATTAGATTGATGAGACTCTGTTATCAATTCATAGGGGATCGCTAACGCCTGATGGTTTTCTGGAATCTGTTCACCATTTACAGACAAGCTGAGACAGAATAATCCAGATACAATAATAATGTAGATGGTATTTAATAGTATATTTTTCAATCTATTACTTCCATTATTTTGTTTCTAACGCGTTTTTACTTACAAGCTTTTTTAAAACAAAAAAGGTCACTACTAAATACAATATCGTTGCCAAGTGCTTAATAACAACTTTGGCTGGTGCTTGGGCTTCATACGCTAGAAAACCATCAGTAATCGGCATGATGGTGCCAAATAAAGCACACCACATCAGTACCAGATAATTTCGAGAATATAAAAGATAACCAAGCACTAAAGTAATAAAAAGAGTACGAGAACCATATATGGTGATCCAGTCATCATCCATAGCAGAAAATAGCTCAGTTCCTCTTACATTAGCAAATGTAGAGGGATCAAAATAGGCAAACATGCCATAGAATACCTGCAACAAAGTCATCAATAAAACTAATATGAAGGCTAACTTTTCTAATTTAGTGGATAGATTCACGATCAACTTACTTCTCTGTTTTTATTGGTTTTTTCTTTGATACAAAGGTTTTATTAATAATACGCCAATCACCATCACGTTTATACATGACCAAATAGTCAATGTAATGAGTTTTAGGTGTTTGGAAATCAAGTTTTACCATCGCCATTTTCTCATCAACAATATCAACAGATAGAATGTTTGCATGCCATGTATCTTTAGTCGCTTGTTTAAAATAACCAGCAAACTCTTTTAACGGCACAGTTCTAATCACTTCCTTGCCGGTTTCTTTGTCAGTAGTGATCATCTTTACATGACCAAATTCTAAATCAAACGCTTCAGCGAGTAGTTTTTGATCGCCATTTGCTGCGCCATTAAAATAGTTATAGGCAGTTTCAACGACGGCTTTATATTCGCTGCCAGTAACTGATTGAGCATGATTGGGGTGTGCAATGACTGAAAAGAAAACGGCTGTTAGGATTGGAAAGACTTTATTTAGCTTCATTTTGTCTACTTCTTATGAGTAAGTTAAATTACCATTATTAAATCAATGGCGGCATACAAGTACTATTTGATACTCAACACATTACAAAGTAAATACTTGTATTTGTAACACTTTATGAATAAATAAACGAAGTACAGTTAAGATAAACAAAGCCAATGAATTGTTGTTCGTTTCACTAATACAATTTAGTTACTCGCTAGCCAAAATTGTCTTCAAAATTCTGCTCTGACTCCATAGCTTCAATGTTAATGATTTTGGAACGGTTCATGGTTATTTTAAAGCGTTGAATGTACTGTTGATCTTGATTAGCCAACATCTTTTGTTCTTGCACAACCAATAAATTTATTTGATAACGCCGTTCAACAGCTTGGTTTGATATTTTATTAGCCTCAAGTGAATATAACCGCCCTTCTCCTTTTTTCAAAAATCGTACAAAGGGTGTTAAATTAAAAAACAGTTGATGCTGGATCTCTTTAAAACCCGGCATAAACTCTTTAGTTAACACCTTAGAGTTACAGCGAAAATGCAATAATTGCGCTGCTTGTTTATTTTGTTGGCGACGCTTTTGAAAATGCTTCTCAACGATAGCGGGTAGATCTTCTTTATTTATATACTCAAGCCATAATGTTTGCATGGACATTTTATTTTTCGATAAACTATCAGCAAAGACATGTTGCCATTTAGGACGGCCTCGTTGTATTTTACGCCAAATATACTGCGTTAAATCGTCCTTAAATATTTCTCTGATACCATAAATCACCCCTAAAAACGTGATCAAAACTAAGGTGATTTCTGTAAACGCTGAGCGTGCATTAAGCACAATCGACATCACAAAGGCCATAACAATAGCAGTAATTCCGCCTCGGACTAAACGTCTTAAATTTGCATCTAAATCATGTGTCGTTCTTTTAAATACCACCCCAAATTCACTTAAACGTTGTAATAAACGCATTTTATTAGTGATACGGTTTGGATCAGCTAAAGTTACCTTAGAATTGTACTGACGCTCACTTCGGTAATTATTTTCTTGTCTGCATAACTCAAATAAAACCTCACGCGACTCAACATGTTCACTGCTTTTTGGTGCATTAGTAAGTAAATTAAGGAATGACTGCTCGGTATACCAGCTTAAATAGTTATCTACATTTTCGAAGTAAGAACTTAACTTTTGGTCTGAAGGTGTATAACGCCGAAGTTTTTTTAACAAACCTTGAGTTTGTTCTACCAGTTCAAGTGCATTTTGATAGAGCTCTTGTTGATCGCTCTCTTTTAATGCCTGTTTGATATCTGTTTCAAGCGCAACTCTAAATTGATATGAGAATAGATTTAAGTTACTTCTATAATCACTTTGATCACCTTTTTTTTGACTAATAAACCTACTTCGAACTAAAGGTAAATGTACTAGACGAGAGAAATAAGCACTATGGCTTTTAATACTACTGTGAAAATAACTTTCTTCACTAAGCGTGATGGCATTAATGCCCATTTCTTCAGGAATTGAAAAATATAATTCTAAACTTTGTGCTTCTTGTGGAGATAACTGCTGACTAATTTTAAAGGATAAATTTTCATCTTGCGTTAAGCTAATTTTTTTCACTTAATTATGCCCACCCCGTGATTCAATACTATAGATAAGTAACTGTCATTATAGGTGTTTTTTCGATATTTTTCTAGAAAAAAGGCCTAATAACTAGAAGTCAGGCCTTTAACATAAATACACAAGGTGGTTGAACAATTACCCTATAAATCTCTTTTTGTCAGTAGCATATAAGAAGACCAAAAGAAGAAGACAAACCAAGCTCCTGCAATCGCTATATCTTGTAAGCTGATAAAGTCTTGGGTTTTCATTAACAAATATTTTCTAAATGGAAATTGGATCAAATTCCAGCCGGCTTCTACAGGTAAACTTTCAGAAACCATTGGCCAATCTACTAAACGGCTACCAATAATGGCGCTAAGCATAGGCTCTATTATATATATCCAAAACACCATAATAGCTATCACAATGCCTGCACGTTTAATCAAAATACTTAAAACAAAGGCAAACATCAGTAAGTAAAATACTTGAAAAAAGTAAGCAAAGAGAAAGGATATATTGGTGAACAGTAATTTCATCTCAAAGATAGGAAACATACTGTAGCCAATGATCAAACCTAATATAAATAACAACACAGCTGATAGCACGCTAAAACAAATGATCAAACTTATTTTGCTCAGCCAAAACTCTGTTTTACTAAATCCATCGATTACATTCTGTCGAACTGTTTTATAATCAAATTCATTGGTAACACTAATGATTATAATAAAAGACATAAAAATGCTGATCATTTTATAAATGTAAGCAAGGTTTTGCCAGAGATCGGCAAAATCAAATATCGGCCAATGGCTAGGATTAAACATTGGATTTTGGCTCATCATTTTATTATTTGCCATCCAGTCTAAAAAACTACTACTGGCAAATGGAATGGTGATAAATGCCACTAGCCATAAAGCCAATAGTATCCGAAAATAATTAGCAGGCCAGAGTTTCGCTAATTCTATTTTTAATAATCTAATCATTTTGATCTGCCAATATTTCAAGAAATCGTTCTTCCAAGCTTTTGGTTATGGTTGCAAGGTGTGAAACAGCTATACCTTGTGCCATTAGATGTTTGTTCACTTGCAAACTATTGAGCTTGCTATCACCTTTCACTATCAAGATATTTTCCTGTTCAGTAACCTCTTTTATTTCAGGTAAAGTATTCAGCGCCGACATCAATTGCAGATTATTATCGCTCGCAACTTCTATATAACTGTCGTTTGAAAAATCATCTTCTACCTTTCCTTGATAGATAAGATTACCTTTTTGCAATACACAAAAGTGAGAACATACCTTCTGCACTTCGTCTAATAGATGTGATGCGAGAATGATACTTTTACCTGAATCGGCTATATCAGTAATTATGTCTCTGATTTCAGCAATACCTTGTGGATCTAAACCATTAGTAGGCTCGTCTAAAACTAATACCTTAGGATTGCACAATAAGGCTGACGCTATAGCAAGGCGTTGTTTCATACCTAATGAATAAGCGGTAAAGAGATCATTCTTACGGTCTAACAAATTTACCTGTTCCAGTACTTGCTCAACCCGTTCTTTAGGAAGTTCTTTTATTTTACAAACAATATCGAGGTTTTGAGCACCTGTCATGTAAGGGTAAAAAACAGGTTGTTCAAGAATAGCACCGATGTTTTTTCTTATTTGTGGAGAATCTCCCTGACCAAACCAAGAAAATGAACCTGAAGTGGGTGTAGTTACCCCTAGTAACATACCTAAGGTAGTTGTTTTTCCACTACCATTAGGCCCAAGCAGACCAAAAACAGTACCCTTAGCTATGTTTAGGTTTATTTTATTTACGGCTTTGAGTTTGCCAAAGTTTTTACTCAAATTATCAATTTCAAGAATCATCTTCTTCCTCAGTAAAGTTCAATAAATCACTGCTGTTAAAGGTATCTATTAATTTGTATAGTGACGTAATATCACTGGGTGAGATATTACTGAGATCAGCTAAGCCAGATATATCCAAAAACTCTATGGTTTCTGCCTTTCTTCTAAAAATAAAAAGTGCCGATACATCGCCATCAGTTTTTAATGCATAAAGGCTTATTTCATCAAAAAGTTCGGATAAACGTGCTAACTGATCATTTTCTTTCAAGCGGATTACTTCATAGTATTGTTCATTAACCAGTGAAGGTATCATGGCTTTGAACTGTTCTTCAGCAAGCTCGACTGAAGTTAACGGAACCTGTCCATAAACAATGACTTCAACATTTGTCATCATTTTGATGATCATTTCATTATCACTGATATTGGCAAAAGTTCTGATCACACTGCCATATACGTATTTCATACTGGCTTCAGGATGTTCTCGCTCAAGCAAGGCTGTAGTTTCACTCTCGGCTATTACTGTTATGGGCAACAGCAATAGTAAGATTAAAAGGTATTTAGTCATTTCTATACTTCTAAAGTTGAATTGAGATATTTGATTTTTAATTAACTGCCATTGTCTGCTTGAAATAGCGTTTTTTTTTGAAACAGATCAAT
>Ga0209396_1002216_pt1 | contig 20646 bp, 15 predicted proteins | sample GOMGulsemesocosm_6_FD_184638 | JGI IMG/M metagenome (GOLD analysis project Ga0209396, IMG submission 184638) | Methane-oxidizing microbial communities from mesocosms in the Gulf of Mexico - GOM8C Gulf of Mexico (SPAdes) (version 2) | ecosystem: Environmental > Aquatic > Marine > Cold seeps...
ACCTGGTGCATCGAAGGTTTTACCTTCGCCAGACAGCTGGTACTGACCGTCTTTGTAGAATTCTGAAGATGCACAATCCATCGCCAGCGTAATATCTTTATCTAGCTCGTAACCAGCATTAGCAACGGCTTCCTGGATAACTTCCAGTGCGGCTTCGTTAGATGGCAGGTTAGGTGCAAAACCACCTTCATCACCAACAGCAGTGCTTAGACCACGACCGCGCAATACAGCAGCCAGTGAGTGGAAAATCTCAGCGCCGTAACGCAGTGCTTCAGCAAAAGTAGGCGCGCCCACTGGCTGAATCATGAACTCCTGAATATCAACATTGTTATCAGCGTGCTCGCCACCGTTGATGATGTTCATCATAGGAACAGGCATGGAGTACTTGCCAGCTGTACCGTTCAGATCAGCAATGTGTGCGTACAGAGGAACGCCTTTAGCCTCAGCAGCTGCTTTAGCAACAGCCAATGAAACAGCCAGAATGGCGTTAGCACCTAATTCCGCTTTGTTCTCAGTGCCATCCAGATCAAGCATGATCTGATCCAGCTCAGCTTGTTGAGTCGCATCACGACCCAGCAGCGCTTCACGAATACGTGTATTTACAATTAATACCGCTTTTTGAACGCCCTTGCCAAGATAACGAGACTTATCCAGATCACGCAGCTCCAGCGCTTCACGTGAACCTGTTGATGCGCCGGAAGGAGCAATTGCAGTACCCTTTGCGCCGGAAGCTAACGTTACGTCTGCTTCAACTGTTGGATTGCCACGCGAATCCAGTACTTCTCTTGCTTTAATGTCGATAATGTTCGTCATAATGACCCGAACTCCTAATAGTAAATTCTTAATAACAAATTCTTAATAACAAACAACGCCTGGCTGCAGTAAGTCGATGCTTACGCAGTATCTATAGGCTGAAAACTTTTAACCAAGTCATCAATGGCCTTGGCTTGGGCCAGGAATGGTTCTAACTGCTGCAGGCGTAACGCACAAGGACCATCACATTTGGCTACGTCCGGATTCGGATGCGCTTCCAAAAACAGGCCTGCCAGACCCTGTGATAAACCGGCTCGTGTTAATTCTGTTACAGCTGCACGACGACCACCCGCCGAATCAGATCTGCCACCGGGCATCTGCAGCGAATGTGTCACATCAAAAAAAACGGGATAGCCAGTCTGCTTCATGATTCCGAAGGCCAGCATATCCACAACCAAATTATTATACCCGAAAGATGAGCCTCGTTCGCATAAAATCAATCGATCATTGCCGGTATCCTCACATTTCTTAAGGATATGTTTCATTTCATGCGGCGCCAGGAACTGAGCCTTCTTAATATTGATAACGGCAGAGGTTTTTGCCATCGCCGCCACTAGATCAGTTTGACGCGACAAAAACGCTGGCAACTGAATAATATCGGCCACTTCTGCCACTGGAGCCGCCTGCTCAGGCTCGTGCACATCGGTAATAATCGGCACGCCGAAGGTGGTTTTCACCTCCTGCAGAATCTTTAAGCCTTCGTCCAAACCCGGACCACGAAAAGAGTGAACCGATGAACGATTAGCTTTATCGAAGGAGGCCTTAAAAACGTAAGGAATATTCAGCTTATTGGTAACTTCAACGTAGGTCTCGGCAATTTGCATCGCCATATCACGTGATTCCAACACGTTCATACCACCAAACAGCACAAACGGTAACTCGTTGCCTATCTGGATATCACCTACCTGAATAACCTTTTGCGTCATAATCCTTAACTCGCCTTAACTGCTTTTTTCAGAGCGATGTGTCAACGCTGCATTAATAAAGCCGCTGAACAAAGGATGACCATCACGTGGTGTCGAAGTAAACTCAGGGTGGAACTGACAAGCCACAAACCAAGGATGATCAGGCACTTCCACCATCTCAACCAATGAGCGATCCTGAGAACGGCCGGAAATAATCAAACCAGCATCTTCCAATTGTTGCAGGTAATTGTTGTTAACTTCATAACGGTGACGATGGCGCTCAACGATTTCGTCAGCACCATAACATTCACGTGACTGAGTACCTGTCATCAGATGACAACCCTGCGCACCTAAACGCATGGTACCACCCAAATCTGAATCTTCGCCACGCGTAGCAACGCTGCCATCGGCCTGAACCCACTCGGTAATCATCGCCACTACAGGGTGCTTGGCATTACGATCAAATTCGGTGCTGTAAGCACCTTCAAGACCAGCCACGTTACGAGCGTATTCAATCACCGCAACCTGCATACCCAGGCAAATACCCAGGTATGGAATTTTGTTTTCGCGGGCATACTTCACCGCTTGAATCTTGCCTTCCGTGCCACGCTCACCGAAACCGCCCGGCACTAAAATCGCATCGACATTTTCCAGGCAGCCAATGCCATTGGTTTCAATATCCTCGGCGTCGATGTAATCGACCTTCACCTTGGTGCGGCTGTGGATACCGGCATGGTCCAACGCCTCATTCAAAGACTTGTAGGCATCCAGCAGATCCATGTACTTACCAACCATGGCAATACGAACTTCCTTGTCGGGGTTCAACTTGGCTTCAGCCACTTGCCCCCATTCAGTTAAATCTGCTCTTGGACAATCAATACCAAATTTTTCAACGATAATATCGTCAAGGCCACGGTGTTGTAGCAGACCCGGAATACGGTAAATAGTATCCGCATCTTCCAACGGAATAACGGCACGCGCTTCTACGTTGGTGAACAGTGAGATTTTATCGCAGGCCGAACGATCAATGACATGATCAGAACGACAGATCAAAATATCTGGCTGAATACCAATCGAACGTAGCTCTTTAACAGAGTGCTGGGTCGGTTTGGTTTTGGTTTCGCCTGAAGTCGGGATATAAGGCACAAGCGTCAGGTGCATAAACAACGCTTTGCTAGAACCCAACTCAACTTTCAGCTGACGAACAGCCTCAAGGAACGGCTGCGATTCAATATCACCCACCGTACCACCGATTTCCACCAACGCAATATCAGCACCTTTGGCACCTTCAATAACACGTCGTTTGATTTCATCGGTAATGTGTGGGATCACCTGCACAGTTGCGCCCAGATAACCACCCTGACGCTCCTTTTGCAGCACGTGAGAATACACACGACCAGTTGTAAAGTTATTGCCCTGGCTCATTTTGGAGCGCAGGAAGCGCTCATAGTGACCAAGGTCAAGATCAGTTTCAGCGCCATCTTCGGTAACAAAGACTTCGCCATGCTGGAAAGGACTCATCGTGCCCGGATCTACATTGATGTAAGGATCCAGCTTCAGCATAGTAACATTCAGGCCGCGTGCCTCAAGGATGGCACCTAAAGAGGCGGCCGCAATGCCTTTACCCAGCGAGGACACAACACCGCCGGTGACGAAAATATAGTGCGTCATTTATTAACCGTTTTTGTGGTTTAAGGTGTGTTCAAGATGGGGGTGTAGGCTACCAGTTTAGCCCCTTTATCTCAATTGAATTGAGTGAAACTTTTATGATGTGAATGGCGAGATATAGCCCGTCCTATTAAGGTTCAAAACTAGGGCCGTTGCCACTGAATCCGAAAACCCTTCTGCCCTGCACTCGCCTGAAAACCCTCACAAACACACAGGTCAGCGACGGCAGCCAGCTCATTATCGATATAAACCAATGGAACCCGGTCACGCAACCAGGGCGGCACCTGCAACTCATTCAGCAGCTTCTTCAGCAACTTGCCATGCCCCCGCCCGGCCAACCGACAATACTCACCGCCCTGACGGAACCTCACAGAAACTGATGCGCCATCCGTTACAAGCAGCCCCTGCCCAGTATATTGCTCGACACAAAGCCGACCAGCGCCTGACAAGCTCAGAGCTTGCGGTATAGTCCATTCAAATACGGCCTTTGCATCGTATTCAGCAAGCGGCTTTAAGGCATAGATAACACCTTTGAAACGACGCACCTCAACCCCAGACCAACACAACAAAGGGTTAGCATCTGTAGCTGCAGCCACCACTTCATCAACAATCTGCTGCAGGTGTTTAGCACCTGACTGAGGCAAACCAAGCTTTTTTAACCAGCCTCGCAACAAATTGCGCTGCAAGGCAGGTTCGAAACCCAACAACCAATCACAGGCAAGACCACCCTGGTTCTGAGCCATAACTGGCTGCAACTCGCGCGCAAGAAAATAATCCAGCGTGACGGCCGCCTCAGCACTAACCTGAGCATTACGAGCAAAAGTCTCACGTACGTGAGGCCAGCGCTCTGCCAAAACCGGCATCACCTCATGACGTAGATAATTACGGTCAAAACGGGTATCGGTATTACTATCATCCTCCACCCAACTCAACTGATGCTTTTCTGCATAAACCTCAAGTTCAGCCCGGGAGAAATCCAGCAAAGGTCGCAACAAACGGCCTTTACCCAGCGGACGCTGTTCCGGCATACCCGCTAAGCCCTGCGGACCGGCACCACGCAACATTCTCAACAACAAAGTTTCGGCTTGATCATCAGCATGATGCGCCAGAGCCAGCACATCGTCTTCATGAAGCATCTCAGCAAAAATCTGATAGCGCGCTTCGCGCAGTTGGTTTTCCAAACTCGCCCGAGTTTCTTCCAGCGTTACATGCCTGACGGTCAGCGGAACCTGTAATTGCTCACAAATGTGCTGACAGTGTGATACCCAATCATTGGCACACGCATTCACGCCGTGATGCACATGCAACGCTTCGAGCACAAAAGGAGTCGCCTGACTATCACGCAGCTGAGTCAGCGCGTGCAGCAGCACAAGAGAATCAAGGCCGCCACTGTAGGCAACTACAAGGCGTTTATTTTTAGCTAAAACGGGGAGTTTGTAAAAAAGGAGATCGGCAGTAAATGGCATAAACAGGTGCCTCATGCCAAGCTGAACACTTTAAAGAATGGCACAGCAAAAATAAAAGTGGCGAGCACCTTAATGCTCGCCAGAAAAAATTAAACCTGGATGCCGTAAGACATGTATCGCTGATATCGACGCTCAACCATTTCTTCAGGAGACAACGCCTGAATCTTACCCAAAGTTTCCTTAAGTTGCCCCTTCAGTGTTTCGCACATTTTGCTGATATCACGATGTGCACCACCCAGAGGCTCCTCTACAACAGTGTCCGCCAAGCCTAGTTTACTCAAACGCTGAGCCGTAATGCCCATAGCCTCGGCCGCATCGGAGGCTCGTTCAGCAGTGCGCCACAGAATGGACGCGCAACCTTCCGGCGAAATTACCGCGTAGGTTGCATATTGCAGCATCATCAACTCATCACAAACACCAATCGCTAACGCACCGCCGGAGCCACCCTCACCGATAACGGTGGTGATAATAGGTGTTTTCAGTCGCGACATAACCGCTAAATTATAAGCAATCGCTTCAGCCTGACCACGCTCCTCTGCACCAATACCCGGGTAAGCACCCGGCGTATCAATAAAGGTTAAGATTGGCATATTAAAACGCTCAGCCATCTCCATCAAACGACAGGCTTTACGATAACCCTCGGGGCGCGGCATACCAAAGTTACGCGCTACTTTCTCTTTAACCGAACGACCTTTCTGATGACCGATAATCATCACAGGCTGATCATCCAAGCGAGCGATGCCTCCGACAAGGGCCGCATCATCAGCATAATGCCGGTCACCGTGCAGCTCATCGAAATCGTCAAAAATGCCATTAATGTAATCCAGCGTATAAGGGCGCTGAGGATGTCGAGCTAATTGAGCAACCTGCCAGGCCCCCAAATCACTGAAGATATTTTTGGTCAGCTCGCCACTTTTTGCTTCCAGCTTGGCAATTTCATCGACGATATTTAAATCGTTATCACTACCAACCAGGCGCAGCTCTTCAATCCTGACTTCTAATTCTGCAATTGGCTGCTCAAAATCTAAATAATTTGTATTCATTTATTCCGGATCCGTGCTGTTTTCAGCAAAATGGGGAGTGACATCTCTTGCCGCAATGGTAGTAAGAATTGCCCAAAATGACAACTTGCTAGGCTACTAATAAGTTAATTTAACTCGGTTTTCGCCAAGGTTTTCCTGCAAACTAAGCAGCAATTCATCACTAGGCGTCACACGCCAGTCCTCACCCAGTCGCAAGCGTGCTTGAGCCGATATAGCCGTATAGTCCAGCACGCAAGGACAACCTTCACTACGATAGGGCATCAACAAGTTCGCAAGCTGTTGATTTATTTGCTGGCAATTACCCTGATCAACCGTAATTAACAACTCTTTCGCGAAGGCTGTACGTGCAGCACCCATATCATAAAGTGTTTTGGCGCGTACTTTCAGAGAACCAGAGTAATCATCATTACTCACTTCTCCCTCCACCACCAGCACCATATCCTTCATTAAAATATTTCGATAACGTTCATATACTTCACCGAATACCGACACTTCCATACGGCTGGTACGATCATCCAGCGTCACAAAGGCTATGGTATCGCCACGTTTACTTTTCATGGTACGCAAACCCACCACCAAACCAGCGAGCTTTTGATCACCTTTACCAGCCTGTAGAGACACCAGCGGATCTTTAGCAATTTTGCGCAGCTCAGCTTCATATTCATCTATCGGGTGGCCTTGAAGATACAAGCCAAGCGTTTCCTTTTCTGCTTGCAAACGCACCTTGTCTGTCCAGGGTTTGATACGCGCATAACTGGCATAAACATCTTCATCCTGCGCCGCACTCGAGCCCGGCATACCACCAAACAGATCGACCATGCCGCTGCTCTGATTCCTGGAGTGCTGGCCAGCCACCTTCACCGCCTCATCCTGACAGGCCATTAACACGGCTCGGTGTGCGCCCAAATTATCCATCGCACCGGAACGAATCAGCGCCTCAAGCGCGCGACGATTAACGCGTTTCAAATCAACACGGGTGCAAAAATCAAACAAATCCTTAAAGGGACCGTCCTGTTGACGCGCTTCGATAATCGCGCCCACGGGACCTTCGCCCAAACCTTTAATTGCACCTAATCCGTAAACCACCTGGTTATTCAGATCAACGGTAAACTTGAACTCACTGACATTCACATCAGGCAGTACAATTGGCAGTTCCATCTGGCGGCAATCTTCAATCAGGATCACCACCTTGTCGGTGTTCTGCATATCTGCCGACAGCACTGCCGCCATGAAAGGCGCCGGGTAATGATGTTTCAGCCAGGCGGTTTGGTAGGAGAGCAACGCATAAGCCGCTGAATGCGATTTGTTAAAACCGTAACCAGCAAACTTTTCCATCAGATCGAAAATATATTCGGCCTGCTTTTTATCGATATCACGCTTATCAGCACCCGCAGCGAAAAACTCTCGCTGTTTGGCCATCTCTTCGGGCTTCTTCTTACCCATCGCACGACGTAACATGTCCGCCTCACCGAGGCTGTAATTCGCTAGCACCTGAGCAATCTGCATCACCTGTTCCTGATACAGAATAACCCCGTAGGTATTACCCAGCACGGGCTCAAGCTCGGGGTGCGGAAATTCCACCTTGGAGCGACCGTGCTTACGGCTGATAAAGTCATCAACCATACCCGACTGCAGCGGCCCCGGACGGAACAACGCCACCAGGGCGATAATGTCTTCAAAACTACTAGGCAGAAGTCTCTTGATCAGATCCTTCATACCACGCGATTCAAGCTGGAATACCGCGGTGGTATTACCGGCCTGCAGCAGTTTGAAAACAGCCCTATCATCGAGTGGAATTTCGGTGATATCGAGAAATGCTTCGTCCATATTTTCGTTGAGCTGGTTAATATTCTTAACCGCCCAGTCAATAATGGTCAGGGTTCTCAGACCCAAGAAATCGAACTTCACTAAACCGACGCTTTCAACATCATCCTTGTCGTATTGAGTGACCAAGTTGCCGCCGGTTTCATCACAATACAGTGGCGAGAAATCGGTCAACACCGTGGGCGAGATCACTACCCCACCCGCGTGTTTACCAACGTTACGGGTGATGCCTTCCAGCTTGAAGGCCATCTCCATAATCTCGGCGACCTCTTCGTTTTCAGCCACAAAGTCACGCAAGACAGCCTCTTGCTCCATTGCCTTGCTGAGAGTTATACCCACTTCGAAAGGGATCATTTTGGAGAGTTTGTCAGCCAAACCGTAGGGTTTGCCCTGCACCCGCGCCACATCACGCACCACCGCTTTAGCGGCCATGGTACCAAAGGTGATAATCTGCGATACCGCGTCACGGCCATAGGTACGTGCCACGTAATCAATCACACGGTCACGGCCATCCATGCAGAAATCGACATCGAAATCGGGCATCGATACCCGTTCAGGATTCAAGAAACGTTCGAACAGCAGGTCGTATTCCAGCGGATCAAGGTCGGTAATTTTTAAGGCATAGGCCACCAGAGAACCAGCACCAGAACCCCGCCCCGGCCCCACCGGCACATCGTTATCCTTGGCCCACTGGATAAAGTCCATCACGATCAGAAAGTAACCGGGGAAACCCATCTGAATAATAATATTCAGCTCGAATTCCAAACGATCAATGTATTCCTGATGTCGTTCGGCGTAGTCTTCCGCTTGCGGGTCAAGGATGCGTAGCAAACGCTCTTCTGTACCCTCGAGAGAGATTTTTCGGAAAAACTCATCCATGGTCATGCCATCAGGCACGGGGTAGTTCGGCAGGTAGTTTTTACCGATTTCAATTTCCAAATTGCAGCGCTTGGCAATTTCGACGGTATTTTCAATCGCTTCCGGCAGATCAGAAAATAACTCGACCATTTCGGCACTGGATTTCAGATACTGCTGCTCACTGTACAGATGCGTCCGACGGGGATCATCCAGAGTGCGGCTGTCATGAATACACACCCGCGCCTCATGCGCTTCAAAGTCTTCAGACTTGATAAAACGTACATCATTGGTTGCCACCACCGGCAGCTCAAACTTATCGGCCAGCGCAACCGCCAGATGCAAATAGCGATCTTCGTTCTCACGAGAGGTACGTTGCAGCTCAATATAAAAACGGTCAGGGTAAAATCGCTGCCACTGTTGTGCTAGCTGCTCAGCCTCGGCGATTTCATCATTCAGCAGCGCCTGTCCGACATCTCCTTCACGAGCACCGGACAGCATGATCAGGCCATCATTAAGTTGCTCAAGCCACTCACGCTGAACAATCGGTCGCCCCTGTCGCTGGCCCTCCAGATAAGCCTGGGAAATCAATTTGGTGAGATTGCCGTAACCGGCTTTGTTAAGCACCAGCAGCGTAACGCGATACGGCTGACCATCACTCTGCTCGTTATCCAGCCACAAATCCGCACCGACAATGGGTTTAATGCCTGATTGGCGGGCGTTACTATAAAACTTAACCAGCGCGCACAAGTTGCTCTGATCAGTAACCGCAACGGCAGGCATACCGTCCTCGGCAACCGATTTAATCAGCGGTTTCACGCGAGTCAGCCCATCAATCAGGGAAAATTCGGTGTGAATACGTAAATGTACGAAGGTTGCTGCGGTCATAGGTAAGCCGGGGATTTGTTACAGATTAAAGGATGTTTAACTGTTCGGGCTCTAATATTAGGTTTTTCACGGGCCCAAAGGAACGACGATGAATCGGTGTTACACCCAATGTTTTCAATGCTTGTATATGTTGCGCCGTAGGATAACCCTTGTGAGAAGCAAAGCCGTAACCCGGGTAGGTTTCTTCGAAGGCGACCATCTCTCGATCACGCACTACCTTAGCCAAAATAGAGGCCGCACTGATTGCCGGCACCAAGCTATCGCCCTTAATAATAGCTTCACTGGGATAGGGTAAATCCGGGCAGCGATTACCGTCTACCAACACCCTCTCTGGCTGCATCTGTAGGCCTAGAACGGCGCGGCGCATCGCCAGCAAACTAGCCTGTAAAATATTCATCTGATCAATTTCCGCTTCACTGGCACGGGCAATACACCAGGCCAGCGCGTGCTCTTGAATCAGCGGGAACAGCTTTTCACGGCGCTTTTCAGTCAGCTTTTTGGAGTCAGCCAAACCTTCAATTGGATTGTTTGGGTCTAAAATAACGGCCGCAGCAACAACCGCTCCAGCCAGAGGCCCACGCCCCACCTCGTCAACACCCGCAATCAGCCCCGATAGGTCGCCCTCATACTGCAACATTGTCTGACTCGCTGACGGTTGATTGTATTCCGGAGACAGACACTCCGATTTCGCCAAGCACAGCCTCTGCCGCCTTAACGCTCGCGTTCTGGCGCAGCTGTAAATGGATCTCCATAAAGGTATCCGTTTGTTCTTTGGCTGCCTGCTCATCGTTCATGTAAGTAAGCAGTGCTTGCGAAAGCTTTTCAGGGTTGGCTTCATCCTGAATAAACTCCGGCACCATTGGCTTTTTAGATAGCAGGTTCGCCAGCGCGATATGATCCACCTTGATCATTTTACGGGCAATACGATAGGTCATATTCGAGACTTTATAGGCCACCACCATCGGCCGCTTCAATAAAGCGGCTTCCAGCGTTACGGTACCTGAGGCTAGCAGTAATACATCGGCTGCCGCCATCACCTCTCGTGACTGACCGACACTGATGTGCACATTTTTTAGTTCAGGAAATTCGGCCAACTGCTCAGTAATCAAGCCTTTTGTTTTTTCAGTCAGTGCGGCAATTAAAACTTTGCAGTCAGGCATTTGTTGCTGCAAATGTAATGCGGTATCGATGAAAGTTGCCGCCAGCTTTTTTACTTCACTGGAGCGACTGCCCGGCAGTAATGCCAACACCTTGTCACCGGCCGACAGGCCCAATATTTCACGCGCTGGCTGTTGAGGTGTTTGCAGGTCGATCGTATCAGCCAGTGGGTGTCCAACAAAGGTAACGGGCACATGATGATCACGATAAAAGGTTTGCTCGAAAGGCAGTAGCGCTAGCACTTGATTAACACTTTCAGCAATATGTTTTACGCGATTCTGACGCCACGCCCACACCTGCGGACTGACATATTGAATGGTTTTTATACCGGCTTTTTTGAGTTTATTTTCCAGCTGCAAATTAAAATCCGGGGCATCAATACCGACAAAAATATCGGGGGGATTATCAATAAAATGCTTAGCCAGATTGGCGCGAATTTTAAGCAATTCAAAAAGACGGGAAAGTACTTCGAACAGTCCCATCACCGATAAACGCTCCATCGGCACGTGACTCTGAAAACCCTCCGCCATCATACGTGGTCCGCCGATGCCCTCAAAAGTGGCGTCAGGGTAGCGTGCCTTAATGGCTTCGATCAAACCAGCACCGAGAATATCACCCGAAGCTTCGCCAGCCACAATACCAATGCGCAATGGTCTGCTCATAAACGTCTACTTCGAGTAATGGGGAAGCCTTTTCGGGCTCAGGTTTTCGTTAACGTACAATACCGCGTGTTGACGTCAGTACCGAATCAATCAGCACATCCAGCTCAGCACCCTGATAGGGGAGTTTTCGAACCTCTGCAATAGCGTCCTGAACCGTCAAACCTTTGCGGAAAATAATGCGGTAAGCTCTGTGTAGGGCCGTAACAGCCTCTTTACTAAAGCCTCGACGGCGCATGCCCTCGACATTAACGCCGTGCGCTGAAGCCGTATTACCATTCACAACGGTATAGGCCGCCACATCTTTGAGAACTACACTACCGGCTCCACAAATACTGTGCGCGCCAATATGGCAAAACTGATGAACCGCAGAATAACCACCCAGCACAGCATAGTCGCCAACATGAACGTGTCCCGCCAGAGAAGCGTTATTCGCCACAATGGAGTGATCACCCATAATGACGTCATGCGCAACGTGCACATTCACCATCAATAGATTGTCATTGCCGATTTTGGTGATGCTGTTGTCCTGCACCGTACCACGGTGAATCGTGCAGGATTCGCGAATGACATTGTCATCGCCGATTTCCAACAGCGTGGGCTCACCCTTGTATTTTTTGTCCTGACACTCTTCACCAATGCTGGAGAACTGAAAAATACGGTTGTTGGCGCCAATTTTGGTTGGCCCACCAATAACCACATGCGGTCCAATAACGGAGCCTGGGCCAATGCTTACATCTGGCCCAATGATCGTCCATGGACCAACTTCAACATCCGCAGCCAATTCGGCACTTGGATCAATAATAGCACTGGGGTGAATCAAATTAGACATGTCTCTAGAGTCGTTACAGATATTAGCAGCGATGTTATTTTTGTCTGTCTGCGCAGATAATCACACCAGAACTTACCAGCTCACCGTCAACGGTTGCTTTACAGTCAAACTTCCAGATACCACGCTTTTCAGCCACGATAGAGGCTTCAAGGCGTAATTGATCACCCGGCACAACCGGACGTTTAAAACGTATTTTTTCACTGCCTACAAAATAGTAGATAGAACCATCGCTCGGTTTTTTATCCATGGTTTTAAAGCCAAGAATTCCGGCCGCCTGAGCCATCGCTTCAATAATCAACACACCGGGCATAACGGGCGTATCAGGAAAATGGCCGTTAAAAAACTCTTCGTTTACAGTGGTATTTTTATAGGCAACTATCGACTTACCCTTCTCTAATTCCACAACACGATCTACCAGTAAAAAGGGGTAGCGGTGTGGCAGGTATTCCCTTATTTCGTCAATGTACATCATACCCATTAATCCTGATCTCGAAGTTTAGTGATCTCTTTTTCCAGCTGCCTGACCTGTTTGGTCAATGCATCCAGATGTTTTAAGCGTACTGAATTCTTTTTCCACTGCGGTGTAGGCATCATAGCGGTGCCCGAGGAGTAGCTTCCAGGCTGACTAATCGAACCCGTCACAAAGGACATGGCGGTAATAAATACCTGATCACAAATTTTCAAGTGACCCGCGAAACCAACACCACCAGCAATCATACAGTGACTGCCAATTTCGGTACTACCCGAAATACCCACACAGGCGGCAATAGCTGTGTGCGAGCCAATCCGAACATTATGGGCCACCATGACTTGGTTATCAATCTTAACGCCGGTCTCGATAACCGTATCCTGCAACGCACCTCTATCAATAGTTGTATTGGCGCCAATTTCTACATCATCACCAATTAAAACGCTGCCAAGTTGTGCAATTTTATCCCAGCGCCCCTGCTGATTAGCAAAACCAAAACCATCGGCGCCAATCACCGCACCGCTATGAATGACTGCTCTCTCACCAAGGCTCACACCATGGTACAGCGTGACATTCGCAGCCAGCACCGATTCTTTTCCAATCAGAGTCTCTGCACCGATAAAGCAACCCGCACCAACCTCAACCCCTTCCGCAATCGCAGCGCCAGATTCGATAACCACGTTGGGACCAATAGCCGCCGAAGCAGAAATAGTTGCCGTTTCAGCGACCTGAGCCGTCGGATGTATACCCGTAGCTAACACTGGACGGCCATCAAAAAGGCGAGATATTTTAGCAAACCCCAGATAGGGATTATCGGAAATCAGTACATTTCCGGGCACATCATTGGCGTGTTCGGCCGTTACAATAACAGCTGCAGCTTTACTGCTTTTTAATGCAGAAAGGTACTTATGATCCGATAAAAAACTGATATCCGAATCACTGGCATCCGGAAGGCTCGCCAAGCCAGTCACCTTACATGTAGCGTCACCACGTAACTCTGCACCAAGTTGGTCCGCCAGCTCAGCCAGCGTGTATTCGACTTTTTTTTGCATGTTTAAATCAATTAACGCGAGCTAAGGGTTGGCATTAATAATTTCTGTAACACGCCTAGTCAGATTATCTTTTTCATCGACGATCAACGCTGCCTTAAGGTGCATTAATATTGTATATTCACCCTCTTCCATCAACTGAGTTACGGCAGATTTAAACTTAGGCGCTAATTCAGTCATTAATTCCTGCTGGCTTTTAACCTGCGACTCCTGCAATTGTTTAACACGCTGCTGGTACTCAACGGCTTTAATCTCGATCTCGTTTGCGAGATTACGCTTTTCAGAATCACTCATGACTGCGGCATCTTGCTGTAGTTTAGTTTGTAGACCACGCACCGTGTTTTCCAAATCTTTCACTTTATTCTGTTCAGGCGCCAGACGACCTTTAAGCTCAGCAATTTTATCCTTAGCAGGTTCTGAATTTAGGATTGCAGCATCAGCATCCACAAAGGCAATTGACTGCTGTGCTGAAACCGCGCCAGCCATCAACATGCCCGTCATAAACAATCCGATAATCAATTTTTTCACGTTACATTCCTATTAACAGTTTAAATTTAATGTCTCAAAGTCGCGGCGTTTTGAAAGCAAGGCTAGAAAGAGGTTCCGAAGGAGAACTGGAAAAATTCTGTCTCTTCAAAGTCGCCTTCATTCAACGCACTAGCGAGAGCCACACTCAAAGGACCAAAACCTGACAACCAAGTGACAGCAAAACCGACCGAATAACGTAACTCGCCAGCATCAAACTTTAAGCAATCAGGGCTAGTTGCCGAGCAATCCGTGTCGAAAACGTTGCCAGCATCAAAGAAAAAACCCGTTTCAAAAGATCGAGAATCCTTAACAATCGGCATGGGGAATAAGATTTCCGCGCTCCCTGTTGCCAGCACGTTACCGCCAAAAGCTTCTGGATCTTGATCAGGATCAGTTTCAGCGGGGGTGCTACGTGGTCCCAAGGTATTATTTTCAAAGCCTCGGACAGAATCAAAGCCACCTGCAAAGAAGTGTTTATAAAATGGCAGGCGATTGGTACTACCGTAAGCATCCCCATAACCTAACTCAGTTCTCAAGCGAAGAGTAAAAGTGTCCGTCAAAGGAAACAGAACCCTTCCTTTGTATGTCAACTTATAATAACTCAGATCACTTCCCGGCAAAGACAGCTCCAAAGCAACCGACTGAGAAGCGCCGCGCGTAGCAAAAACACCTCTATTCAGTGAGGACCCGCTCCAACGAGCGACAAGAGGAAAGTTACTGTAACCGGTGCCCTCTTCATCCAAGAAAGTACTAATTTCCTGAACTGGGAAACTGCCAGTTGTAATCGAGGTATCCTCATAACCGACCCTAAAAGATAAATACTGTGTCTCTGAAAGTGGAAAACCATAATTCACATTGCCGCCAAATGAATCAGTGGTATAGCTGGAAACATCATCTTCCTCGTAATCATACTCTCGGAAAAACACATCAAAGCCACGGCTGACCCCATCAACAGTGTGGTAGGGGTCTAAATATGAAAAGTGATAGCTGGTCCGTGAATCACTTTGATTCGCTCCGATGGAAACGTTTTTACCCGTACCCAAGAAATTCTTTTGGGTTACATCAGCACCTAGTGTCAGACCAGAACCACCAGAGAAACCCACACTTAAACTCACCGACCCCGATGGTTGCTCTTCAACTTGATAATTAACATCAATTTGATCGTCAGTGTCCGGCACCTTGGGTGTTTCAACATTAACACCCTTAAAGAAACCTAACCGTTGCAGCCGTATCTTGGAGCGTTCAATTTCTTTATTTGAAGCCCAGGCCGACTCCATCTGTCGCATTTCCCGACGCAGTACTTCATCATTGGTTTTAGTATTGCCGGTAAAACTAATACGTCTTACATAGGCGCGCTTTCCGGGATCGACAAACAGATTAATATCGACACGTTTTTCATCTTCGTTGATTTCCGGAATCGCACTAACGTTCGCGAAGGTATAACCCTCATCACCCAGTCTATCCGTCAATGCTTCCGTTGTTTCTGTAAGGTGCTCGTTGGAAAAAACATCGCCACTGTGCACTTTAAGTAGCGGTATAAACTCTTGCTCAGATACCGCAAGATCACCGCTAAAGCTCACATCACCAATAGCATATTGCTCACCTTCAACCAGGTTGACGGTAATAAAAACATGCGCCTTATCGGGTGTAATGGATACTTGAGTGGATTCAATATTGAAATTGATATAACCGTTATTCAGGTATTTAGAACGTAAACGCTCCAAGTCACCCGCCAGCTTTTCACGGGAATACTTATCATCGTTTTTATAAAAACTGCGCCAGTTCGTAGCGCTCAGAGAAAAACGGTCTAGCAGTTCCTCATCATCAAACACTTCATTACCGACAATATTAACACCTTCGATAGTAGAAGGTTTTCCTTCATAAATATTAATGGTTAACGCAACACGATTTCTCTCAAGCTCCTTCACCTGAGTCTCAACCGTTACCCCATAACGACCCTGCGAGATGTATTGACGCACCAGTTCCTGCTCAAGCCTATCAAGGGTCGCACGCTGAAAGATATCCCCTTCGCTTAACCCGGATTGCTTCAGACCCGTTTTAAGATCATCGGTACCAATCTTATCATTACCTTCGATTTCAATAGCACTAATCGAAGGACGCTCATCCACAACAACAACCAGCACATCGCCTTCACGACCTATCTGGATATCCTTAAAGTACCCCGTTTTAAATAGGCTACGAGTGGCCTCAACAATATCTTTTTCATCAATATTATCACCAATGCTGATAGGGAATGCCTGAAATAGTGAGCCCGCAGAAACACGCTGCAAACCCTCTAGACGAATATCGGTGATTACAAAGGCATCAGCCTGGGCCAGGCGCACAATCGCAGCCAAAAAAATCCCAAGCCCTAAAAGAAAATACGGCAGTCTTTTCATTATTATTTCGCTTTGTGAAGGGCTGATTACAACAGCCTCATAAAATCATTGTAGAGTGCAAAGAACATCAGGGTCATGATTATACCGATACCAATCCGTAATCCCAGCATTTGTACCTTTTCCGGCACCGGTTTACCACGCACAAGCTCAGCAAGGTAATACATCAGATGGCCACCATCAAGCAATGGGATTGGAAGAATATTAATCACCCCTAAGCTGATGCTTAAATAAGCCAGAAAACTCAGGAAGGTTTCCAGCCCATGCTCGACGGAATCACCCGCTACCTGAGCAATGGTAATCGGACCGCTGAGGTTTTTAATTGAGATCAGCCCGGTCAGCATTTTTTTTATAGAAACCAGAATAAGCACCGTCATATCCCAGGTTTGCTGTAATGCTTCACCAAACGCTACAGGCAATGAGAGCGAACTATCCCGGCGCATTTCCTCTGGCCACGCCGGCGGCTGCACTGCAACGCCCAAACGTCCAGTGATACGTCCCTCATCATCAGTACGCGACCCCAATATCACCGTCTGAAAGAGATTACTACCGACACGCTCAATTTCCAGCACCACCTTTTCACCAGGACGCTTTTGTACATAATCAACTAGCTCACTCCACATCCGCACTGGCAAACCATCAACAGATAACACCAAGTCCTGCGACTGCATCTGAGCACGTTCAGCAGCACTGCCCTCCACTACTTGAGAAATGCGGGCAGGAACCTCAGGTCGATAGGGTTTAATTCCCAATCCGCCTAATACATCTGGCGTTTCTGTATCAATCAACCAATCCTGTAACGGAATTGACAAACTTTGTGGACTGTTTTTGGCAAACGGGCTGATCTGTAATTCAATGACGTCACTATCACCCACATGATTCAGCAACTGCATGCTGACTTTCTGCCAGGACGAAGTCGATACACCATCAACGGATAAAATTTCATGCTGTACCTGTAATCCCGCTTTGGCGGCAAGAGAATCAGGAACCACCTGTCCAACCACAGGTGCCACCGAGGTGGTACCCGTCACAAACATCAGCCAGTAGGCAAAAATAGCAAACAAAAAATTAGCAGCGGGACCTGCCACGACGACGGCAATACGCTGACCAACAGATTTACGGTTAAAGGCCTGAGACAACTCATCCTCAGCAACCGGACCTTCGCGCTCGTCCAGCATCTTAACGTAGCCACCCAACGGAATAGCGGCAATCGTAAACTCGGTGCCATGACGATCAACTTTGGTATAAAGCGCTTTACCAAAACCAACGGAAAAACGCAGCACCTTGACTCCGCAACGGCGCGCCACCCAGAAATGGCCGTACTCATGCACCGTGACGAGCAGCCCCAGCGTAACAATGGTCGCTAGAATAGTTTGTAATAAATCCATTAATGGGCTCTTGCGAACTGATTTTTCAAAAGTGCGTTTGCCAGCTGACGAGCGCGCTGATCTTCTGCCATGACCACCTCAATACTGCTGGCGGTTTGCTGTTGATACTGTTGCAGCACGCTATCCACCAGCTGATAGATACCCGTAAAGGACAAACGTTCATCAAGAAACGCAGCAACGGCCACTTCATTGGCAGCATTGAGCGCTACCGGCGTGGTACCACCTGCCGCCATGGCGCTAGCCGCCAGCGACAGGCAGGGGAATTTATTATTATCAAGCGGTTCAAAATCCAGCTGTGCGATTTCTGCCAGGTTCAACGATGACACGCCTGAATCAATACGCTGTGGCCAGGACAGACCGTAGGCAATAGGTATACGCATATCCGGGTTACCCATCTGCGCCAGCACGGAACCATCCAGATATTCGACCATGGAATGAATAATACTCTGGCGATGCACTAGCACATCGACCTTGTCATGACTGCAATTAAACAACCAGCAGGCTTCGATTAGTTCAAGCCCTTTGTTCATCATCGTGGCTGAATCAACAGAAATTTTTTGCCCCATGCTCCAGTTGGGATGAGCACAGGCCTGCTGTGGCGTAATCTGTTCAAATTCTGAAAAAGGTTTATCCCGAAACGGACCACCCGATGCGGTGAGGATAATACGGCGTACGCCGATTGGTTCAAGCCCGCAACGATGTTGCGCCGGCAAACACTGATAAATAGCATTGTGTTCACTATCGATGGGCAGCAGCTCTGCACCACTTTGCTGTACGGCCTCCATAAACAGCGCCCCACACATTACCAGCGCCTCTTTATTGGCCAACAATATACGTTTACCTGCTCTCACCGCCGCCAGCGTTGGCAGCAAACCGGCGGCCCCCACAATTGCCGCCATTACATAATCCACATCACTGTGTTCGGCAACCTGAGCCAAAGCAGCTTCACCACTCAGCACTTCAGTTTTATGACCTCTATCTTTCAGCAGCTGACGTAATTGATCAGCAGCGATTTCATCACGCATCACTGCATAACGCGGAGAGACCTCTCGCACCTGGCGCGCCATGCCGTCAACATTGCTGTTGGCGGTTAAAGCAAATATTTGAAACTGCTCAGGATGACGAGTAACTACATCCAGCGTACTGACGCCAATAGAGCCCGTTGAGCCCAGCACGGTGACTTGCTTCACACCACTCAACATCAGTTAAAGATGCCCCATCTGGATCAGCGCAATGGTATAAAGGGGCAACGCAGCAACTAAGCTGTCAATACGGTCCATAATACCGCCATGACCAGGCAATAGCTTACCGCTGTCCTTCACACCCCGGTGACGCTTAACCATGCTTTCGGCCAGATCACCAGCAATAGAAACCACCGTGATCACCGCTGCCAGCAACGCAAACAGTAACCAGCTACCCGCACCAGCATTGTCCAGATAACCCGAAAAGAACAACATCAACAAAGTAACAACAACTGTAGAAACCATAGCGCCATAGGCGCCAGCCCAGGTTTTCCCAGGACTGACTTCCGGAAGCAGTTTACGGTCACCCCACTTACGACCCGCGAAATAGGCACCAATATCTGCGCCCCACACCATCGCCAGCAACAGAAAGATCAAGAAAACACCCTGCTCGTGCTGTTTAAGCAAATTAAGACTTAACCAGGAAAAACACAGGATAAACAACCCCATAAAGGTCCGCTTGGTACTGCTGCCCCACATCTTGGCACTGCCTGGGTAACTTTTAACCCACCAGAAAATAATCCCCCACAGCACCAGTGAAGCATGCAATAGACTTTTCTGCATCTCCGGCGAAAAGTCCCACATTGCCTGAATCGCTAACAATACGGCGCCACTAAAAAACAACCGAGAACGTGCAGGCAGCCCTGAAAGATCACCCCATTCCCAGGCACCTAGCGCCAACACAATCGCTATAAAAATTGCAAAATATTCAGGGGAAAGAAAAATAATGGCAGCCAGCACCAATGGGCCGAGAATCACGGCCGTAATAATTCGAGTTTTAAGCACTCATGTCCTCACTGTTGTCGCTGCTAATCTTACGAGAAGTGTCGCTAGCCTCATTACTGGTACGTCCAAAACGACGATCACGACGCTGAAAATTCGCCACTGCTTCAAAAAACTGATCACGCCCAAAGTCTGGCCAATATTGATCAGTAAAATAAAGTTCTGAATAAGCCATTTGCCATAGCAAGAAATTACTAATACGGTTTTCGCCACCGGTGCGAATGCACAAATCCGGCATTGGCAAATCACTTAAACAAATACGCGACTGCAAACTTTGCTCGGTGATATCAGATAGCTCCATCTTACCCGCACAAACATCTGCAGCTAAGGACTGGGCGGCCTGGGCGATATCCCATTGACCACCATAATCGGCAGCAATCACCACGGTACAGCCGTCATTATTGGCCGTCAGCTTTTCAGCCTCAATAATACCCTGCTGAATTTTGTTACTGAAACGTGAGCGATTGCCGATCACCCTGAGGCGAAAATTATTTTTATGGATTTTTTTAACTTCGTGACGTAGCGCAGTTAGAAACAGGCTCATCAAAGCGCTAACTTCAGTCTCTGGACGACGCCAGTTTTCGCTACTGAAGGCAAAAAGGGTTAGCACTTCAACCTTCAATTCGGCACAAGCTCGCATCACCGAACGCACTGACTCCAAGCCGGCCTTATGGCCTGCCG
>Ga0209396_1002217_pt1 | contig 20645 bp, 14 predicted proteins | sample GOMGulsemesocosm_6_FD_184638 | JGI IMG/M metagenome (GOLD analysis project Ga0209396, IMG submission 184638) | Methane-oxidizing microbial communities from mesocosms in the Gulf of Mexico - GOM8C Gulf of Mexico (SPAdes) (version 2) | ecosystem: Environmental > Aquatic > Marine > Cold seeps...
AAAACGTGGAGCCGACTCTATCACTGAATTGAAATCTTTTTTGAGGGCTGACAATGCACTAAGCATATGAATATATTTGTCGGCGTCTCGACTCCAGGATATTTCATCGGCAATTTTTAGGGCTACGGAATCATAACGCGAGCTTATTTGGTCGCCGGGTAATAAACTTTCGCTTATGCCTTTTTGCAGTACCTGAACTTCACCTTCAATAACGGCTACGCGAGAGCCCATGGTACCATGACCCACTTCAAAGATAGTTCCGGTAACAGATACCAATACTTCATTGGTTTTAACAACTAGCGTTCCTGAGCCTTGAGGTGAAGCTTCAACTAATATTTTCCCTCGCTCTACATCTATGCGATTACCTGAGCCACGACGAACCACACTCAACTGCGTACGTTCATTCACTTCAACTCGTGATCCGTCATCAAGTACCAAAAGCGCACCACCGTTTATGGAAGTACGAATGTTTTGGTGTCCTTCAATCCAGACGCCTTCTTTTAATGGCGTTAACTGGCCCTGTTCAACAAGAAACAAATCCCCTTGTATTTCTTCTATCAGTACCAGTTGAGATTGGTCTAAAGACGGAAGTTTAGGTAAAATCATGAAAGCGGTAAACGCAATAACAACAAGAGCTGCACTACGGATAAACCAGTTTAACATTGTTCGCTTTTGTGAATTTGTTTGATGCTGTGAATCGCTCTTATCACCTTTGAGGGCCATTTCTGTGGTATTACTTCTAGCATTCTTTAACGCACGGCGTAATGGAATAGATCTACGGCTCTCTTCTTCAAATAACACAGTTTGCGCCGGAGAAAGCTGTTTATCCAAATAATCAGGGATTGCCGCGATATAATCTTCAATTGAATCTAATTTTAACGAGTTAGCGGGTGCCTTTTCGACTTCAGTGGTATTCGCTGCCTTGAGTAACTGTTCAACGCGCTCACCAGCTGCGAGTATTTCTGCCTGTGGTGGAATATCGGCTTTGATAGATGCTACTGCTGCATCGACCAATTCATTGTTTTCATTACTGCTGTTAATGTCGTCTTTCATAAATTATCTCCTGAAAATTTATTCAAAAATTTCTGCAATTGGTCGCGAGCCCTATGAAGTTCTACGGCGATACTAGCTGCTGACGTGTCCAGCATTATCGCAATATCAGCATTGCTAAAACCTTCAAAATATCGCAAAGCAAAAATTTCTGCTGCTCGTTGGTTTAAGCTTGATAACGCACTGCGCAATTGTTTACGTAATTCAGTTTGAAGCAAATCATTAGCCCCACTCAAACTCTCGGGCCCTGCTTGTTCATCTATTTCTTCAAAATCAAGTATTTGTCTTCGTCCTTTACTGCGAAGAATATCAAGGCTGGCGTTAATGGCAGATCTGCACAAATAGTTTTTCGGATTGACTCCGGCATGGTCATTACCATTGCTAGAGCGCTTGAGTAAACCCAAAAAGACAGACTGCAGCACATCTTCGGCGTCGTGAGCATTGCCAGATATTCGATAGGCAGCCAAATAAACACGCTGATGATGTTCGCGAAATAGCTTATCGACAAAGGCTGGACAGATTAAATCAAGTCCGCCTGTTGCATTGATAGGCTGTTTTTTAATTTTGATAGATTCATTTCCCATACTAGTTAAACGATTTACATCTAGGAATATTAACAACTAAATAAAAATATTTTCTGATTTAGTAAAAACTAGTACCATTTGAATAGTGATGCAAACTTAAGGGAAAGTGATAATTTACGATATTAATGGGTGAGATTAATGTTAAATATTTTTCAGTAAGAGAGGTTTGTTTGGCGTTACATTGTCTATGTCAGGTAGCGCTCAACAGTTTGTAAGCATATAGGTATAGCTAACCGTGTAGCATTTTTTTATTGTAACGAATTGACATAAATAAGTTGAGAAAACTGCTTGCTTCCCTTGAGAAAACAAGCTGTTACTAAATTAGTCGAGTTGACCAAACAAGCCAGCTCAGAATGGCTTGTTAAGCTAGTGTTTTATGGTGGTATTTAAGAATCACATAGACATATAAACACATCGAAATGTTAATTTTAAAAAGTTAAAGTTACACACCCAATATAGACACGAACTTGACCTTTTTACTGGAATAACAGGCCTTCTTGAAGGCGATCACCTTTGATGTCTAAGCCCAATATCAATAGAGCTTTCATAGCTCCCTCTGACCAATATTTTCTCATACCACGACCATTTAAAATTCGTCATCTATTAAGGCGCTAAATTAATTACAAGGTTTAGCTTTACTCCCCGCACAGGTCCAAATCCTTGAATCTGTTAATCGTTTGTATTACTAATAACAATAAATAACTGGTTTACTAATTGATATTTTAAAAATAAACAAGCTAAATATAGGTTGTAAATCTTATTTTTTTCTATAAAAAACAGAGAGATACACCTATCAAAAATCTATTTCCATTAATAATATTTTTTTGATAAGACCTTTAAAGTTAATTTTCATATTGTGCTGGCAACTTAAATCTAAGGCATTATCTATGAAAATAAATCTAGTCCGTTATTCACGCAAGTTTGCATTTTCTTGTATAACATTATTCACCATCTCGATATCAACAGTGTCAGCATCAGAAGGAGAGCCAGAAGACTTTATCGCTAAGCTCAAAACACACTATCAAAAAACACTGCCAATTAAGGCCTTCTCACTGAACTATCACTTCTTAAACAAACAATATCGGACCCATGATTATTGGGACTATCAAGCACCAGATAGAGTCATGTCAGTAAGAATGGTTGAGGTTGATATGGTTAAAAAACAATTTTATGACAATGACATATTATATTCTTCAAGTGGTCGGCTAAACAATTTTGTACAATTCCAAAATGATAAGGAAAGCTTTTCTTATGAAAGGAATGGCAGCTATAAAGGCAAACGTATTCTCAATAAAGGCATGGGGAACTTTGATAGATTTATTAGCCATAATATCATGAATGTCGACTTTCTGGCAGTAAGGCCTCTGCTTGAGGAAAACAATGTTGAGGGAAGTATTACCCTTCATCAAGACAGTAAATCGGGAACAACAACCCTCACACATAAAACCTCTGATAATAATGTGATCGAGTATGAATTTAGTAAAAATCCATTGCAACTGATATCGATCAACAAAAAAACTCAGCGCGCAATCTATGTCTATGATGATTACCAAACGACTAGAGGTTTCACCTTTGCTAGATCCATACATTCATACCATGATGGAGCAACGGAACCAGCCTACATAAAGTTCATTGACCAATTTAATGTCATTGAAAGCGTCGATCATGCGAAAATTCAAGTTCCAGAAGGATATGGTCCCATAATCCCTGATCGGGACGGAACTGTGGTGTCAAAAGAAGTTGCAACAGATCTTTATCTAGTGACTTACTCTTCAGGTTTCCTCAACAGTTTATTTAAAGTCAATGGCGATGAAATTATGGTGTTTGGTGCCAGTGGCTATCCTGATTTAGCAGAGGAGACGATTAAGCTTATTGGTGAGCAGTTTCCAAGTAAAAAAATCACCTCTGTTTATGTTACCCATCCTCACAGCCAGCAAATTGGTGGGCTACAAACCTTTGCCAAGCGTGGGATAGTGATCCATGCTGACGAATACAGTATCGCTGCCATCAAAGCGTATCCAAGCTTTGCTGACGACATCAATACATTTAAATTTCAAACTATTGAACATGAGCAAGTCATGGATGGGGCTCATTTTTATGTATTAGAAAATATGCATTCTAAGCGACAAAGCTTTGTTTATTTCAAGGACAGTGGGATTATTTTTCAAGCACATTTCCTTCACATTGCTTTCGATAATACCATTGCTAAGGTAATACCTAATTACACCAGAACCTTTATTGATTTTATCCGAAGTAAACAGCTTAAGGTCAATCGAATAGTGGCTACTAAGAATAATAACAATATTTCTGTTGAAGTCATGAATGAAACCTACGATGCCATAATGTGAATGTTTGTATGATTGCAAGTAGGTAAGAATCAGGGATTTACTGCATCAAGCTAAAACCTAAATTGGTGGCCATTCGCCGAGTTGATATAAGTACCACCTTTTAGGGATTAAGCGCCAGCAATTTTGTTTCATTCACGCTTAGCCAAGATACAGTGGCATTGTCTTTAATGTACTGCGAATAAAAATCATAGTTCACTTGTTGTTCACATAAAAGTAGTGCTATATCTAAGCTCACGGAGCGGCCTCCTGCTAATTGCGCTTGTTCAAAAGTACGCTGAGCGTGGCTGATCATTTCATTGGTTTGTTGCTTAGCCTGTGCCATTAAGGTTTTTAGATAAGAGTTGTGGTAATTGTCTGAGCTGATGCTTTCAATTAAGCTTTGGCCTTCATCCAGTCGATTTTGCATTAGGTAATGTTGCACTAATTGCCTTCTACTGAGCTGTGCAGTCCAATGATCTGGTGTTAACGCGGTATATTTGAGTACTTGTTTTAAATGAGGTTCTTTATCCGATAACGTTTTAGCGAAATTCGCATAACGGAACGATATCAACGCATAATGATAAACAGGCAACTGGTAAGCATTAATTTTGCTTTCAGCTTGTTGTAAATAAAGGTATTTATCGTTATCTTCCTGATAGTTATGTGCCATCAGAGATAAGTTGCTGAGTGCTTGTATCTCGCTAAGTTTATCTTTGGCATCATACGAAAATTGTGCAGATTTTAGTAAACTAGCTTTAACTGCTAGGTAATTTCCTTGCTGGTGATAAAGCCAATATTGGCTGTACCAAGCGCGTGCTTGATGTCTTAAGTCGTCTATTTTTTCAAATTGCTCGATGGCTAATTTCAACTTTATTGAGCTTAAATTATACAATTTTTTTATTGATAGTAATTTGGCCTGATAAAGTAATGCTATGCCCATGTGCTGCGTGTTGTTTTGAGATTTAGCAAGATTAATGAGTTTGTCCGCCATTACCATCGCTTTTTCAAGTTCATCTGTATCAATATAGCTCATGCTCAGTTTTCGCAGGATGATAGGGTCGTTTGGCGAAACTTGATGGGCAATTGATAATTTTGCTTGTCTAACCTCAGCGGGCTGAAGTTTATTGGTTAAGTCATAAATAACTTGCTGTTTTAAATGCTGTTGCAATTGCTCGATAACGTCTTTTTTTGATGAACCGGATAAATGCCCCTTCCAATTTGAAGCAGGGCCTTTTAGCATAAAATCTAAATAAGTTTTTTGCTTATACGTACGGAGCTTGCCGCTTAATATAAAGGGGTGAATCTTCGATAATTTGGGGTATTCAATCTCTATTGCATCTTCGAATAATTCAGTATTTAGGTGAAGTAGCTCAGTAAATTCAAAGTCAGTATTGTCTTCAAAAGCAATACCTTCATGCGTGATGTTTTCATCTATGTTGCTGGTCTTATCGTCAAGGTTAGTCATTGGGATATAAGCCAACTTCGTCTTTGAATCTGGTTTATCTTGCATGAACTCGCTTTGCGAGTAAAAAAGGCCAACTGTGATAAAAAAAATGCAGTATAAAACGGCAGATTGCCAAAAAGATCGCTTTTTAGCCTGTATCGAACGATGAGGCTGTTGCGAAGAGCCTAATGCGTTTTGTGAATGCTGATTTCCTGGTGTATTTTCAGTTTCAAGCGATATAACTTCGGTGTTTAGTTGCCATTGGTAACCGCGTTTTGGAAAGGTCTTAATGGCCTCATTACCAAACAAACTTCGTAAGTTACTGATGTTTTGAAAAACAACTTGTTCAGATACTACTTTGTTTGCCCAGACATGAGATAGAATATCTTCTTTGCTTAACACGGTATCAATTTGTTCAAGTAACACAGCTAATACTTTGGCTTCAGTATGTCGAATAGCCAGTACCTCGCCATTTTTAGTCAGTAGCAAATGTGTACTGTTAAATTCAAATTCATTAAATTTATAACGCATTATTTATTATGTGACTTATTTGTCTTATTATTTAAGCATTATCTTAACTTATTGACACTAAAACACTACCAATATTCAAGCCAAACCTTCTTAAGGCATAATTATTAAAATTGTTTAAATAAGCGATAAAAGACGATTGTTTATGAGAGTTTTTAGCTTTTAATTATGGTCTGTTTTATTCTCCGCCTGTGGAATAATCTAATGTCAATGATTGAATAACAATTGCAGGAATAGGCTTTGAAGGGAGACATTGCCAACAACCACTTACTGGTATCGTCTTCGTGTGAAAAAGTTGCCATATTTTCTAAGACGTTTTGTGCCCCAGAGCGTGTCATAAGCTCATTCAATAACGTCTATATCTTAGTGATTTCAACTATTTGCCAACTATAAGCTAATCCGCTCGTACCACCCTATTTCTCCCATTTGATTTACCCAAATATAATGCCTTATCGACACTCAAAACAATTGAATCAACAGTTGTTTTTTGCCCTGCTGGAATTGTCACAACACCGATAGTCAGTGTTACAAAGGCACTAGTCTCAGATTTTTCATGAGGAGTTTGCATAGTTTCAATTGCCAAACATAAACGTTCTGCAACAAGTGTTGATTGTTCTAATGATGTATTTGGTAAGATAATTGCGAACTCCTCTCCACCATAACGACAATTTGCATCGGTAGTTCGACTTACGCTAGTACAAATACATTGGGCGACTAATTTAAGACAGTGATCACCTTGCTGATGACCATAATAATCGTTAAATAATTTAAAGTGGTCAATGTCAGCGAGAATTAGGGACAATGGCTGCTTTTGACGATAGTGTCGGTTGATTTCCATTGTCAGGTTTTTATCAAAATAACGACGATTATATAACCCCGTTAAACCATCTTGATAGGTAAGCACTTTCAATTGTTTATTGGCTGTAAGTAAGTCCCTAGCTTGTGCATTTAACGAGGCTGTTTTTCCAGCAACTTGTTCTTCAAGCGTCAACACAAATTGTTTCTGCCTCGCTATTTCTGTCTGCTGTAAACGTGTTCTAAAAATAATAAAGGCGAATATGATAACTACGGTTAATAATATATACAGGCTATATGCCCACCATGTTTTCCAAGGCGGTGGGGATATATGCAAGTTAATAGATAAGAATTGGTTTCCCCACTTACCATTACTGTTAGTCGCTTTCACTAATAATTTATATGAGCCACCGTCTAGATTAGTAAAAGAAACAACATTTCGATTACCTATCTCAATCCAATTATCATCATAGCCTGCTAGCTTATAAGCATAGTTATTTTTACGGGGGGAGCTAAAATCTAAGACAGAGAATTCAAAGGAAAAAAAGTAGTCTAGATAAGATAACTGAATATCAGTGACATAAGAATAAGGCTTTTCAAGGATTAGCGGGTGCCCCATCCTATTAAACCCGGTTAAAACAATTTTAAACTCGTTATTATTTGGTTCTATACTTGCCGTATTAAAATATTCAACCCCCCTGTGACTACTGGTGAAAATAGTATCATTTCCAGCTCTTACCAAGCTATGGGTATAATAGTTAGACCCTAATAATCCGTTATAACTGTCAAAGTTAGTAACCTCTCCTGATAGTGGATTTAACTTTGAAATCCCTTTATTTGTCGTTAGCCATAAATTACCTTGCTTGTCGTCTTCAATGGCACGTATCGAAGAAGTAGGTAAGCCATTTTTCCTGCTAAAATGTTTAAACCCCTTTGTTTCAGGGAGGTATAAATTGAGCCCTTTTTGCGTAGCAATCCAAATTTTCCCATCACTCGCTTGATGCACATCCTGAACAATTTCTCCCAACAAGCTATTAACCTTGTTATCTTCACTTTTAAATGGAATAAATTGTTGATTAATATCATCCCAAAGATTTAAACCATTTCCGGTACCGACCCAAATATTTTTCTGACTATCTTTAAATATTTCTAATACTTCTGGATGAGATAAACCGAAAGACTTATCTAAGTGACTGAACTTTTTAGCCTGTGGATCATAACGATATATTCCATTTTTATAAGTACCGATCCAAAGGTTGCCATATTGATCAGTATTAAGCGCTCGTAATTCTCTAAATTCAGCATGACTTGGATCTGACTTAGGGTATTTTAAAAAGTTAATCTGCTTAGTTTTCAGATTAAATTGGGCTAAAGCATCATCTTGGGCAATCCATAAATCAGCATTGTCATCCAGAAATATAATCGGCCTTTCGATAAAGTTATTGTCTTGATAACCATTTTTTTTACTAAAAATGGGCGGGGATAACGTTTCCAACTGGTGTGATGATATATGCCATTTATATAATTGAGACGATGCAGAGATAATTAATAAGTCTCCATTAGGATCAACGGTTATAGCATTGGGGGCTATCAGCGCCGCACTATTAATAGACTTGAATTTGCGGTGCGGTACTATCTTATATATACCGTGAGTTTCGCTAGTAACCCATATTGTTCTTGAGCTATCTTCAAAAACTATTCTCAAGCCATTGTTATGTTCAAGTATAAATTTTTCAATTTTAGCACTTGAGTTGGACTGTCGAAATAAACCTTTGTTAGAGACAAACCAAACATAGCCGTCTTGATCCTCAATCATAGAGTTCACTTGACCTAAAGACTCATCATCAAGGGTTTTCAATGAAGTAAAGAGGCCATTTCGTTTATCAAAAATAAATGGACCTTTTTGCGTGCCTACATACAGCTTATCTTTTGAAGTTTTTAAAATACTTCTGATTTCGTTTGCCCCAGTAGGGGTGGTACTGCTTGGATCAGGAAAAAAATGAGCAAAGGTTTGTTTCTGCTTATCATATAAATTTAAACCAAAGCTAGTTGCAAGCCAAAGACTATCACCATCGTTGTTTTCAATATCCCATATTCTATTATGAGATAAGCTTGGCTCACCCTCATCAGTTTTCTTAATACGCTCAAAGCTATTATTGCCGAGGTAGCGACTTAAACCATTATCATATGAGCCTAACCAAATAGAGCCATCTCGATCATGAAATAAAGATTGTATTCGGTTAGATGCGAGAGAATCACTGCGCAGAGGCTCATGGATGAAATGTTGAAACTTCCCTGTTTTTGGCTGGTAAAGGTTAGCGCCTCCCCCCCAAGTACCAATCCAAATTCTCCCATTACGATCTAACATGAGGTTTCCCGCATCATTATGTGATAAACCGTTTGGATTACTATTATCAAATTCAAAGAGAGTTACTTTTCGGCCATCGTAACGCATAATGCCGTTTTCGCCGGTACCAAACCAAAGTAAACCTTGATTATCTTGAATAATAGAATATATCTCAGAGGAGGAAAAGCCATCTTCCTCGGTAAGTAATTCCACCGAGTATTCATTAGTAAGTTCTGAGGGGACATTGCTATAAGTTGGAATAATAATGCCAACAAACAAGATAACAAAATACGTAAAGCGATTAATAAACAATGAACTATATCTCATAAACTATAACGCTCTCATAACCAAGAGAATGACAAATATAAAGGTACAACAGTAATAACAATAGTTCATTTAACAGGCTATTTCTATGCTAAAAAATCTCTGTTCTAAATAATAATTGAGGTAATCATCTTTCATACCCCTTGTAACAATAAAGTTATAGTACCTAAAGGTATTTCACGTACTAATTTTCAATGAATAGATAGTAGAAAAATTTAAATATGATCTTTAAGTATGGTGTACCAAAAGGTGTACCATTTATTGAATGTAATGATATGATTTTAAATAATTTTAGAACGCCGCCTGACTATTTATTAGGTAATCAAGCAGTTACTAAATTAGTCGAGTTGACCATATAAGTAAGCTCAAATAAAGAGCGTAACCGAAGGTTTATTGAGTACTCTAAAGCAATCGACTTAGCTAAATATCCATCAGGAAGCTTAAAAACACACCACTAACATGGTTTTATCTCAGTCCTAGATACAACTTTAGCCATCAAATTTCAGCTCCCTTTGTGTAATTTCTCTTGAATTAGCGCATATCATACATGTGTCCACAAAGTAGAATGCCTCAATATTATCTTTGTTTTTGTGTTACTCACATGTTAATTTAGCGCGCTTAATTGAGGTGCCTTATTTTCAGTGAAAATAGGATAATCGGGAAGTGGGTTAAAATCCTACGCTGCCCCTGCAACGGTAATTGTCATCATAGCAAGATATTTGTTATGTGCATAAGCCCGGAGACCGGCCTGAATTAATTAATACTTACTGACAAGCAGGGTGACTTGTCTGCAATATACTCTTCTGAAGCGGTTCAATTTAGCATTGATCCCTCGATAGAATTTTCTGCGGTATATCTCCCCTCGACTGAACTTTGAGCTTAGATAGTCTATTAAACTAATGATTCGATTGATCTTAGGTTATTTACTCAACGTTCTCTTAGTCAATGTTTATACATTTATAAAAAAGAGGATGTTCCTTGAACAAACAATTAACAATGCGTTATTTAACTGTCTGTATTGGACTAGGTTTACTCACGACACCTAAACTTTACGCTCAGCAATCTGAGAAAATAACAATGACCGGAAGTGACAATGGCTCAATACCTGAAGTTATTCAAGTGGTTGGCCATAAAACCAACTTAGTTGGTGAAGCTATTTCGGCGTCGCAAGGGCTAATTGGCCAAGAAGAAATCAAGATTCGTCCGTTATTACGTACCGGAGAAATTTTAGAGTCTATCCCTGGTATGGTCGTTACTCAACACAGCGGCACAGGTAAAGCGAATCAGTATTTTTTACGTGGCTTTAATTTAGATCACGGTACTGACTTTGCGACTTTTGTTGATGACATGCCGGTAAATATGCGTACCCATGGCCATGGTCAAGGTTATAGTGATTTAAACTTTGTGATTCCTGAGCTCATTAGCAGTATCGAATATAAAAAAGGCCCTTATTACGCCGAAGTCGGTGACTTTAGTGGTGCTGGTAGTGCTCAATTGCGTCATAGTAATGTCCTTAGCAAAGGCACGGCAAGCATCACTTTGGGTGAAGATAATTACCAACGTTATTTAATGATGGATAGCATTATATCCAGTGACAGTAGCTGGACCTACGCATTGGAATACAATAGTTCAGATGGTCCTTGGACAGATATTAAAGAAGATTTAGATAAAACCAATGCAGTAATTAAACATCAGCGCGATTTTTATGAAGGTGAATTATCGCTAACATTTATGGCCTATGACAATAGCTGGAATAGCGCAGATCAAATTCCGAAACGCGCCGTTGAAAGTGGCTTAATTGACAAATTCGGCTCAATTGACCCGACCGTCGGCGGTCAATCAAGTCGTTATAGTTTAAGTGCTAACTGGATAAACCAAAACTGGCAACTTTCCGCGTATGTTATTGATTATGACCTTAATTTGTGGGGTAATTTCACCTATTTTATGGAAGATCCGATCAACGGCGATCAAGTAGAACAAGTTGACCACAGAATGATTTATGGCGGCAACGCCAACTACCAGTTTGAAGGTGAGATCGCTGGCAAAGACATGACTAATCGTATAGGTATCGAATTTCGTTATGATGATATTCGTGAAGTGGCCCTATATAAAACTAAGCAAAAACAACGTTTAGGTGCGATTAGACAAGACGATGTTGCTGAATTAAGTTTTGGTCTTTATTGGGAAAACCAGTTGGAACTAACCAATAATTTACGCAGTACCTTAGGCCTACGTTTTGATATTTACGACTTTGATGTTAATAGTAAAATTGATACTAATGTCTATGATATTGATCTTTCAGGTAACAGTGGTAAAACTGATGACAGCTTATTATCAGCTAAATTTAGCTTAAGCTATACCATTAATGAGCATCTTGAAGTATACAGCTCACTCGGTCAGGGTTTTCATTCTAACGATGCTCGCGGCACCACAGTAAAAATTGATGCCATTGACGGCAGCGTCCTTGAACCTGTAGCGCCATTAGTTGAATCTTTTGGAGGTGAAATTGGTTTACGCAGCGTGTGGAGTGATAAAGCTAATATCTCGTTGGCCTTATGGTTCCTCGATTTAGATAGCGAACTTATTTTTGTTGGTGATGCAGGTAATACTGAACCAAGCGGTAAAAGTAAACGTAAAGGCTTAGAGCTGACAACCTATTACTATTTTGATGATATCTGGACCTTAGATGTTGAGTTTGCCTTAGCTGAATCTAAATACAGTGATGAGCCCAGCAACGCTAATGAAATTCCAGGTGCCATTGATAAAGTATTACAACTGGGTTTGAGTGCCGACTGGGACAATGGTTTCTTTGGTAGTATGCGCTTACGTTATTTTGGTGATCGCCCATTAAATGAGAGTGGCGAGCTAAGATCAGCCAGTACCAAAGTCGTTAATATGCGGTTGGGATATCATATAAAGGATTGGACATTTAAAGTCGACTTACTTAATTTATTAGCAAGTGATACCCACGATATTGATTACTACTATGAATCGCAGTTAGTCGGTGAACCACAACCGGTTGGAGACTTTCATTTTCATCCGATTGAATCTAGAACCTATCGGGCATCGCTTAGTTATCATTTCTAACAATAACTGATAAAAATCATTCGATAGATAATATCAAGCAGGGTAAATTGTTGCTCTGCTTGGTATATTTAAGAGACATGTACAATAGCAAAACGCTTAGCAACTAATTCAGTAATAACTGCTAGCTCTTTCTCAAACATACTCCCCTCAGTAATAGTTAAACATACTAGGTTTCAGCCGTAAAAGAACTAACGGTAAATGCTTGTTCAAACCACTGACCATTATGCTCAGTGAGAAAACTATTAAGCTCTGCATTTATTACCGGCGAAAGCACATCAACCCTCAGGTGTTTATCAACAAAGTAATGCGCTTTACGCAAGGCAACTTAATTTTTAATGAATAGATAGTAGAAAAATTTAAATATGATCTTTATGTATGATGCAGCAAAAGGTGTACTACTTATTGAATGGAATGATTTGATTTGAAAGAATTTTAGCATACCGTTTGATCTATTATTAATAGATCAAACGGTTACTAAAATAGTTGAGTTGACACTATAAGCCGGGTTTTGTATCTCTTCTTGCGAGGAGTGACAATCATTCGTCTAGGCCTTAAATCGCTCTAAGGCTCAAGCAACCTACCCGGTTTCAACGCGAGCCACGCCATATGAAACCCTATTTGGTCTTGCTCCGGGTGGAGTTTACCCTGCAATTACTGTTACCAGCAATCCGGTGCGCTCTTACCGCACCCTTTCAGCCTTACCTGTGAAGTATTACTTATAAATAAGCAAACAACCATCGGCGGTCTTCTCTCTGCTGCACTTGTCGTCGGCTCACGCCGCCCAGGCGTTACCTGGCACCCTGCTCATTGGAGCCCGGACTTTCCTCCCCCCTATCCGTATATTCCTTATTAAAATAAGACATACAAGGATAAAGCAGCGATTGTCTGGTCAACTCGGCGCGCATTTTACCTTAATTTTTTAAGATAGCCAATTGATTATATATTTAGTTAATAAAATTCAGCATTATTGCAGTGGAATTCAGTACATATGATGGATGGTAAATATGTACTGTAAATGAGGAAGTGAAATAAATTAGCCGATTAATCTATAAATGAAGCGTATAAGGGTCACTTAGCTTGAGATATTTTAAGCAAAGATTCAGTAAGTTGAGGAACGATGAATTGATACTTTTTATGAATAAAATGAAATAGCTCTTGTTGTTCAATTGGTTCGATTGAATGAGTGATATCACTAAACTCATCATTATTAATTATATTTTTTACCAGTGGCTCAGGTATTACAACGATATCGACTCGATCTCTTTTCAGTAAATCAAATGCTTGTTCCGCCGTTGTTACTTCTAAATAATCGATATCATGAGATTCAAGTGCCAATGTATGAGAAATGATTCCTCGAATAATAGCGACTTTGTAAGGTTTCAAAGCAGTCCAACTTTTTAAGTTATAACTATTCTTATAGCTATACAGATAAGATGGAACTGTTTTTACCACGACAGGAATACGGATATGATCGGGTAACAGTTTTTCTGCAGCTTTTACTCTTGCTAATTCGCCATCTATACCTTGATCTTTTCGCACTTCAATTAATGAGCGCTTCGCTGGCATTTTGTAAATTTTTACCTGATAACCAATATCATTATAAGCCTGAGATACCATTTCATAAACTTCTTTCACTTCATCAATTTGATGTAGTGTTGAAATAAACATCACTTTGTCAGTGTTTTTGGCAACCGTTTTGGTATTTACAAAAGGTAATAATAAAATAAAACACAGTAAAGTATAGACACTTAATTGCTTCTTATTTATTTCCATGGTCAAGTCTTCCAACTGTAAAGAATCACTAAAATAAGCCTACTTCAAAGAAAGTGCTATTTCGTATAAAGCATTCTTCTTCACACTATATATTTCCGCAGTGATTGCACAAGCCGTTTTGGGTTTCATTTCTGCAAGCAACAACTTTAACGTTGCTATAGCTTTTGCAGGTATCTCGTTAGGATCCACTTTGTGCCCTTCAATAATTAATACCATTTCACCTTTTAGCTGATTTGGATCTTCTTGTAACCAAGCCAATAAATTAGCAGCAGTGTCTGAATGCACCGTTTCAAAAGTTTTGGTTAATTCACGTGCAATAACCACATAACGTTCACCACCGAGTACTTTAACAATATCTTCTACTGTATCAATAACTCGACGAGGCGCATCATAAAAAACCATAGTACGTGGCTCTTCAAGTAAATTAGCTAAGGTTGATTGTCTTGCTCCAGTCTTTGATGGAAGGAAGCCTTCAAATGAAAAGCGGTCTGTCGGTAATCCTGCAACCGATAACGCAGCTATGGCAGCACATGCACCGGGTACCGGAGATACGCTTAGACCTAACTGTCTACAATGGCGTACTAAATGAAAACCGGGATCGCTGATCAAGGGTGTACCCGCATCAGAAACTAGTGCTAGGCTTTTTCCTTCTTGCAAAAGCGTTGCTATGTAATCTTGGCGTTGACGCTCATTATGGTCGTGCATTGACAGCGTTTTATTCTTGATTGAATATGCCGAGAGTAATCTTTGTGTATGGCGAGTATCTTCACAAGCAATAATATCAACCTGAGTTAACACTTCTATTGCACGCTGGCTAAGATCTGATAAGTTACCAATAGGAGTTGCTACAATGTAAAGTGTGCCTGGTTCGACAAATACTGACGACATAATGAATACTTAAGTTGTGACTGATGGAGATGAAGTTTATTATAAACCTAACTAATAAAGCACGGATTTATCTCTGGTGAACCAAACTAATTTTTCATTTTACAATAAAAGGGCTATTTTTCGCCCTTTTCCGTCATTTATTACTATTTTCTTAATAGTATTTTTTCTATCAAGCTGTAGTACGCCTAAAAAACTTGCAATGAAAAAATCTGAAACGACAAAAACACTCAAATCATCGTCTGAAATTGAAACAACTTCACAACAATTAATAACCAAGGCACAAACTCAAGAGTTTTTGCCACAATTGGCAACATTAGTCACCGCAAGTGAATTACTTATTGTTGAAGAAAAATTCACACAGGCATTATGGCTTGCTGAGCAACTGTCTGCGATTTCAAAGGATAACCAGCAAAAATATCGCTTAGCTCTGGTTAATACTCATAGTTTATTAGCAATGAATGAAATAGATTTAGCTTATAAACAACTTGAATTAGCTGATTCTTATTTAAAAGATAGTGGAGTTAACCATCAAGCCAATTACTTTTCTCTATTAGCTCAAGTACAAAAGCAAAGACAATTACCAATCAGCTCATTGAACGCTAAATTACAGTGGCTTTCATTAAACTCACAAGCAAGCTCCGATGATAACCATATGTTATGGCAAGAGCTAAGCTTACTTTCAACCTGGCAAGTAACTCAACTAGCGAAACACAAACCACCGCAATTTAAGGGCTGGCAGCAACTACTTAGTTATGCCCATAAATTTGGTAATGACTCGAACCGCTTTAATAGATACCTTACGCAATGGCAGCGTAATTTCCCTACTCACCCAGGACAAGTTGTTATCGAATCGCTAAGAGCAACACCTCAATACTTAGATCACGATTTGCAAAACATTACGGTTATTTTACCACTTTCAGGTAAACAAGCCGCCGCAGGAAAAGCGGCTCAACAAGGAGTTTTAGCTGCGTATAAAAACAATGCGGATAAGAATTTAAATTTTATTGATGCTAACACTCTTGATTGGACCAAGCTAAACCAGCAACTTATTGCGCTTGAAAGCCATTTTGTTATTGGCCCTTTGTTAAAAGCCAATGTTGATAAATATTTAAATCAAACCGATATAAAATTACCCAGTTTGTTACTGAACACTCCAGAAAAATCTGAGCGTTCAGCGCAGCACGTTATCTTGTCAATGCGTCCAGAAGATGAAGCTATTCAAGCGGCCACAACATTAAGTCGAAAGACATTTAAAATGCCTGTTGTGTTAAGTCATCGCGACAATGCCAGTAAAAGAATTGCACAAACCTTCATTCAGCAATGGCAACTTATTACCGGTTACTCTCCTGAAATTGTTTACTTTGATACGGGTAAAAACATGCAAGCGCAGTTGAAATCTAGCCTAGACATAGATAGTAGCCGAGCTCGTATTGATGATTTAAAAATTAGATTTAAACAGAGTTTAAAGACGGTCGCGAGAAACCGACGAGATGTTGATATGTTTTATTTAGTCGGTTCTCCGAATCAAACAAAAGTGTTAAAGCCTTATATTGGTGTTAACACCAGCCCATTCGCTAAAATAATTCCAGTTTATGCGAGTTCTAGAAGCCATAGTAGTAAACAGGACAGTAGTAAAAATACAGATTTGCGTAACCTGATTTTCACCGAGATGCCTTGGTTTTTACCGAGCCAGCAACAGAACTCGCAATTAACAGCACTAAGTAAAAGCTTGTGGCCTAGCCGTAGTGATTCTTTGCAGCGTATTTTTGCCATGGGCTTTGATAGTTTGTTCCTAGTTGATAATATTACTAAAATGAAACAACGTCCTTACGTGCGTTATTATGGTCAAACGGGCACGTTGAAACTAAATAGTAACAATACACTCTCAAGAAGCTTACTTTGGGGCATTTACCAAAAGGATAAAGTCGCTGAAATTACCATGGACTAGTAAACCAACGACTCGTGATATCGGCCAATTAACGGAAAAATTTGCCGCAGAATATCTTACGACTCAAGGATTAATTTACCAAGAAAAGAACCAATACAGTCGACTCGGCGAAATTGATTTGATCATGAAAGATAACGACATCTTAGTGTTCATTGAAGTTAAATATCGTTCGTCGGCCAACTTTGGTGGTGCTATTTCGGCTATTTCTGCACAAAAACAACAAAAAATTAGAAAAACAGCTGCATTTTATCTGCAACAATGTAGTTTAAACGAATATAATACCCCATGTCGATTTGATGTTATTGCCCTACAGGGTAATATAAAAAATCCCGAAATTACCTGGCTAAAAAACGCCTTTTAAAGAAAATATACGGAGCTAAGTTCATTTATGTTAGATCGGATCAAGAGCAACTTTACCGAAAGTATCCAAACTAAAATAGCCGCGAGTGAAGTGCTAGCCGCACCCATTGAGCATGCAGGCATGATAATGGTACAAAGTTTACTAGCAGGTAACAAAATATTAGCCTGTGGTAATGGAGGATCTGCGGGTGATGCTCAGCATTTTTCTGCAGAGCTATTAAATCGTTACGAAACTGAACGTCCACCTTTACCGGCGATAGCACTAACCACTGATACTTCGACCATCACCTCAATTGGTAACGATTACCATTTTGATGAAATTTTCTCTAAGCAAGTTCGTGCGTTAGGTAATAATGGTGATGTGTTATTAGCCATTTCAACTAGTGGTAATTCACGAAATGTTGTCAAAGCGATTGAAGCTGCTGTTTCTCGAGATATTCCTATTATTGCTTTAACAGGCGGTGATGGTGGTGATATTGCAGGTTTACTTGGTGAAAATGATGTAGAAATACGTGTACCTTCTAGAAGAACAGCACGTATTCAAGAAGTTCACTTAGTGGTAATTCATTGTTTATGTGACATTATAGACACCACATTATTTCCTCAAGAAGTAAATTAAGATGTTCAGTAAAAAGTTATTAATTACGTTAAGTGCAGTGGTACTTTTACAAGGCTGTGTTGCCGCAGCAGTAGTGACTATCATAGGTGGTGCATCTGCAGCAACCGATGAACGTAGCCTTGGTACGCAAATGGATGACCAAAAAATTGAATTTGAGGCCTATGCAAAGCTTGCTGAACATGAAGCGTTAAATGAGCATGCAAACATACAAGTTGTTAGTGTAAACGGCAGTGTGTTGGTTATAGGGCAAGCTCCTAATACCTATTTACGTGACCTAGCGATAAAGTCGATTAATGAAGTTAAGCAAATAGTTCAATTGCATAATCAAATACGTATAAGTAATACGGTTTCTCTTACCACTAAAAGTAACGATGTATGGTTAACATCTAAAGTTAAGACTGCACTTTTTGGTAGTGATGAACTAGATGCTACAAACATTAAAGTGGTTACTGAGAATGGTGAAGTATTTTTATTAGGATTAATCACCGAAGCACAAGCAAACGAAGCAGTGAATATTGCTCGAAATGTTAGTGGTGTAAATCGCGTGTTTAAGATATTTGAATATATTTAGTCATCTAAATTTCATTGTAAAATAAAAAAAGCTTCACTGGTTATTCACTAGTGAAGCTTTTTTATATCTGTAATGTAAAACTCTTTTTTACTGAAACTACGCATTGAAATGGCGGAACAAGTTATTAGTAAAATTATTTAATTACTGTCAGGCTTGGTTTACCCTTACCTTTCACTTTCGATTTTTCAGTACTCGACTTAGCTTTTTCAACATTCGAGCTTTTCAATTCGACACTAGTCAAACTTGCAGGTTTAACCGTTAATTCTTCACTGACGTCCGGCTCTGGGTGTTCAACAGCAAGTGAAGTACCAGCACCATTCTCTTTTGCATAAATAGCAGCTATTGCGCCGTAAGGCACAATAATATGTTCAAGCTTACCGCCAAAACGTGCGCTAAGTTCTATTGCGTCATCTGCTAAAGAAATAGAGCCCACAGCCCCCATAGAAACATTCAAGACAATTTGCCCATCAGTAACGTATGCCATAGGAACTAAAACGCCATAAACATTCACATCAACGGCAATGTAAGGAGTCAGTTGGTTATCAGAAATCCACTGATAAAAAGCCCTAACTATGTAGGGCTTATTAGAGGTCATATCTTCAGACATCAAGACTAAACCGATAATCCAAAACGTAATTCACGTTCAGCTTCAGTTAAAGATGCTTGAAATGATTCACGTTCAAATAACTTCAACATGTAACCTTTAAGCTCTTTAGAACCTTCGCCTTCTAGCTCAATACCAAAAACAGGTAAACGCCATAATAACGGTGCTAAATAACAATCAACTAAACTGAACTCTTCACTCATAAAATAAGGTGCTTCGTTTAGGATAGGTGCAACACTTAGTAAGCTCTCTTTTAACTCTTGACGAGCTTTGCCTGCTGCTGCAGCTGGACCGTTTATGATGATTTTTGCAAGGCTATACCAGTCTTGCTCAACACGATGCATCATTAAACGACTACGCCCACGTGATACCGGATAAACAGGCATCAATGGCGGGTGAGGAAAACGCTCGTCTAAATATTCAATAATGATTGATGCTTCATATAACGCTAATTCACGGTCAATTAAAGTTGGCACTGTTCCATAAGGATTTAGTTCTAATAAATCTTCTGGTAAGTTAGCCAAATCAACTAAGTGAATATCAACGCCAACACCTTTTTCAGCGAGTACGATACGTGTTTGATGACTATACATATCATCAGCGTGAGAATATAAATTCATCACTGAACGCTTGTTTGCTGCTACGGCCATAATGCCTCCAAAAATCTGTTATAAAAAACTAATAAAGGGGGCCAAAGCCCCCAGAAATAAAATTCAGTACATTAACAATACTTGTTAATGTACATCTCTCCAATATTCAACTTTAAGTAAGTAAGCAAAAATGAGGAAAATAAATAAGAAACCTATTACCCAATATCCCATTGCTTGACGATCAAGCTTACTTGGTTCAGCGGTATATTCTAAAAAGTTTGCTAAGTCACGGGCAAAAACATCATATTCTTCAGCAGTCATAGACCCGCCTGTTGCTTCACTTAGGTTACCATGTTCGTCCATAGTACGAACACCTTGTAAACCTTGTAAAACGTGGGGCATACCTACATCTTTAAATACTGTGTTATTAACGCCAAATGGACGATTAGGATCAAGATAGAAAGATCGCAAGTAAGTATAAATCCAATCTGGACTACGCAAACGTGCTTCTAATGTTAAATCAGGTGGAGCGCTACCGAACCATTTAGCCGCTTCTTTAGCTGGCATAGTATTGGTAATATGGTCACCGACTTTTTCACCTGTATACATATAATTAGCTACGCCGTCTGCGTCACTAATGCCTAAATCAGCAAAAGTACGACCATAACGTTGATACTGTAGTTGGTGACAACCTAAACAATAATTAATGTATGACTCAAAACCACGTTTAAGTGATTCTTTATCTGTTAAATCGTTGCCTGCTTTGTCTAAATGAACACCACCACTAGAAGCCAGTGTTAACATAG
>Ga0209396_1002225_pt1 | contig 20615 bp, 16 predicted proteins | sample GOMGulsemesocosm_6_FD_184638 | JGI IMG/M metagenome (GOLD analysis project Ga0209396, IMG submission 184638) | Methane-oxidizing microbial communities from mesocosms in the Gulf of Mexico - GOM8C Gulf of Mexico (SPAdes) (version 2) | ecosystem: Environmental > Aquatic > Marine > Cold seeps...
CAGGTAACTGATTACCAAACCATTGCATATCAAAGGCTACAACTTGATAACCTTTACTTAATAATTTTGGTACTAAAACGCTACCTTTATAGCCCGTTGCGCCTGTTACAAGTATTTTATTTATGTTCATGTTTTTTCTTATTTAAAGATTTCAGGATATTGAGTTAAAAAGCTATCGCATATAAGGCTATTACTTCCCTTAAAATGAAAACTATTTGGTAATCTATCACGATAAGATTTTTGTGACTCCGTCAATTCAGCATTAAAATCCCGATTTTTAACTCTATTTTCAAACTCCATTACAGCGTTATAAATATCATCTTCACTGTTATCTTGATATTTATAATTATTACCCGTTATTTCTGCATGAAATATTGATAATAAAATTGGTTTTAAATTATCATTCGACAATGATTTACCACGGCATACATCCATTAAATTAACTTCAGAACCTTCATGAAAAAGTCGTTTAGGTATGAAGCGTGAATGCCTTAAATATGGTTGTTCTATTGGAGCAGCATTAACGACTAGGGTAGGAGTGTCAAATATAGCAGCTGTACCCAAAGGTCCTGACGTGGTTCCAATAAAAAATTGACTAACGCTCATCAATAATACTTCAAGAAAGTCAGCATGCTCACGAGGAGGTGTCGAACAAAAGTCATGATAATTTTGAGAATGAATGTCCAGTACCTGGTCAGTATCACATCCAATTCTAATAATTTTATATCCAAAATCTAATAATCTCTGTACAGATTTTTTATAAGTCGCTATGTCTGCATCACGATGGTCATGATGAGAAAAATCCTGCCCTGGCATATTTTTCTTGAGATAATAACTATCTCTAACATGTAAACAAACGATTTTATCCTCGGGTGTTAAATCATATTTAGCTAACATCTCCCAACCAGCAGTAATATCATCTGGAGGTATTTCAACAATTGATGATGATTTATTGTAAATATTAATTAAATTTTTATGGCCTTTAATATTGATATCGTACGCACTTACACCGCGTAACATGCTATTTAAATCATATGGAAATGGTGCAAAAAAATCATCCATTAAGAGCAAGGGACGACTCACATAAAATTGACACCAAAAGGGACTCACAATGACTTTTGCATAATTTTTTAATAAAGTGAATAAGGATTCATTAGCAGCGACTTGGCCATTACAAATAAATAAATATAAACAGTCATCAACATCAATACCTTTTCGAGAACGTGCCCAAGGCTCAATTTCACAAGTGAGATGTCCAATACGATTAACTGTTAATACATTAAGTTTTACGGTTTTATATTGGGGATCAACTTCAGCCAATAAGTTTGTTAATAAATTTTGACATTCGATATCATCAGGATCAATACTCGATGCGAATGCCAGTGCAATAATAGCATCAGCGGTATTATCTAAAGCCATATGAGCTTTATACAACAAGAGAAAAGCCGTAATATCTGAGCTTCGCATATTGGCATAATGCTGTAATAATTTAAGATCAGAGGTAACCTTACCTAATCCATCTAATGCTTGTAGTTTATAGAGTATATATTCAGCGTTATTAGGATCTCTTAAAAGTAATTGGTTGGCAGCTAATAAGCAGCTTTCAAAATTACCTTGCTGTTCAAATATTCTAATGTTTTGCAGTAAAGATTTTATAGTTATTTTCAATTGCTTTCCCTCAATAATGGCACATTTCCATACTGTTTCATCAATAATAGAATATGACTATTTAATAGTTATGCTAGATTGTTTACGCAAATAATAATATTGTTTTTATTATATTATCGATGCTAATATTATGCCAACAATAACATTATCATTGATAATATAATTATTCTATATTATCAATGATATGTGCACGAAAATTGCTTATTACCTACATATACATCAGTTACTAAAGTAAAGTAACGTCATTATTTTGTCAGTTCTTTTATTCTTATATAAAATAGCCTGATGAACGATATAAATAGGATATTCATGGACAATAATATAATAATCAATAATGAAGAGTTTCAATGTAATAAATATGGAAACAAATATTTATATTCCGTTAATCGCAATACATTTGCTAACGAAAATTCTTCAAGCATATATAAAAAACATTTTTCAGCGCAATTTAAAAAAAAAGAAAGTTTATATATTATATTTGGTACCGACTCGGGGTTGCTAGTAAATTATATTTTAGAACAAGAAAAGCCAATTAACACACGATACTTATTTATTGAATTACCTCACTTAGTCGAAAAAATAAAGCAAACATTACCTAAAGACTACGACGACGAATACATTGTTTTTTCGACACCTGAAAAATGGGCTGAAGCAGTCGAACGTCTAGAAATCAGCATATATATATATAGAGACAATGTGCATTACATCAAATCTTTTGCTGCATTTGATGCATATTTAGTTGACTATCACAGTGAAAACTTAGCTATTGTCAAAGGATTAGAAAAATTATTCTTTTTTACTCGAGCTTTAGTCGGCGTATTTCCTTTCATGACTAAACAGTTAATGAATATCACTGAGAATGTATATCCATCAACCTTAATGAATGGCCTATTTAAAGATAAAACTTGTGTTATTTTAGGCGGCGGCCCTTCTCTTGATAGTGATATAGAATGGCTAAAAGAAAATAAAAAAAATCTAGTGATAATGGCTGTTTCTAGAATAGCAAAGAACTTATTAAAACATGATCTTATGCCCCATATCATAGTAGCTGTAGATCCTTATGAAATAAGCTTTGACGTAAGTAAAGAATTATTAAAATTGCCAAAAGAAGTTTTATTTCTTCACGCAAACTGTGTGTACCCTTCTTTACTCGCACAGTGGCATGGAAAAAGTGTTTTCATAGGTAAAAAATATCCATGGGATGAGAGAGTAGAAGTTGAATATAGTGAAATGGGAGGGCCAACAGTAACTAATACCGCTCTCAAGGCTGCTGTTGAAATGGGCTTTAGCAATATTCTTCTTTCCGGTGTAGATTTGTGTAATGCTAAAACAGGTGTTAGTCATGCATCAGGGAGTAATGAAGCTACTATAGGTCCCGCTTTAGGGTTAGCTGGTGTATGGGTGCAGACTTATGCAGGTCATAAAGCAGAAACTTCGATAGCTTTTGACAATGCTGTAACAGCATTATCAGACCAAGCTTATAACGCTTTAGAACAAACCTCTGTATATAATTTATCAGAAAATGCTGCAAAAGCAGCTCATATTCAGCACATTACAACAGCCGCTCTTTCGTTTGAAGATGAACAAGATAATGCCCTAGAGCTTATCAACTCTGTTATTCCTGAAATGAGCCCTGAAGAAATTAAAAAAAGTAACAACATTGTATTAAATAATATTTCTCGTATGCTAAAAGACGTGAAAGCCATTAAATTATTAGCCGAAGAATGCCTTGAGTGTAATCAAAAGCTATTTGCTGTAAAAGGCAAAGAGGAAGATAATTTTAAATACAAAGTTCGCATGGATAAAATAGAGAAGAAACTTGATAAAAAATATAACAAAGCAACGAACTTCATTAAAAACTTTGGCCTTGACCAATTCATAAAGTCAGCACAAGCTTCAGGTTCTGAGTGGTCTGATGATAGAATTGAGGAAACGGGAAGGTTATATTATCAAGCATACATTAATTCAAGCATCAGCCTTATTAAGCATTTAACAGACTCCCTTCAACGTATCAACAGCCGAATTGAAGAGAACAAACTAACTCCTGATTTTCAAATATTATATAAACAATGGCAAAAGGATCAACACTTCGGTCGAGCGATGGTTTATAAAGAACGCTTTAATAATCAAATAGAATATTTTGAGAATAATCAAGACTATTACGATGAATGCCTTAATCAATATGATGAATTAATAAATAAAACCGATACTCTTCATTTAACAAGAACTAAAAAAGAAGCATCACTTGCGGGTGTCAGGAGAAAAATAACTATATTATTCAATCAGCGTAATATAGATGCCCTACAAGTGATGATGATAAGTTTATCTATGTATGACCCCAAAAACCCGCAATATCAGCAAGCACAAGAATTGTTTTTATTAGCAGAAGCATTTTTAGCTATCTTAGAGAAAAATTTTGTAAATGCATTGTTTTTATTGGAGCAATTGCCAGTAAACAATGTAGGAGAAGATGAACTGCAACAAATAGCCTCAATTGCAATAAAACTTGGTAAATACCAACAAGCTGAAGACGCGCTTGAAGTGTTGGCTAGCACCTCAGTCACATATATCCCTAAATACGCTAAAATATTGAATTTACTTGGTAAAAACCAAGAGTCAATAGATACATATACACATTATTTATCACAAAAGCCAAAGGATACACAGGTGTGGTTCGAATTAGCTAAGTTATATTTTGATTTGAATTTTTTCGAATCTGCAACACTAGCATTTGAACAGTTGTTAATGGTAGACCCTAAAAACCTATCAGCTTTAGAGTACTTAAGTAAATTAAGTGAAGGGAATTAGATTTACAACTTTAATTTTGATATCGCTCTTTGGGCGATATCAAAGTCGTCTTGTTCATCAATATCAATTGAATCTTGCTCCCCCATAATGTACGGAATTGTTCTGCCATTATAAAATGGAGTTAAATTACTGCTCGATAAAATAAAAATTGCACCATTAGGCAATAATAATTCTGGGTTAGATTGCCTGCTATGTTGATTTTGTATGCGTATATCCTGATCTATAAAATCAGCGTTCCCGTCCAGATCACATCTCATTGTCCAAGCAAATTTTGAATTAATAATATGACACGAAAATACTCTAATGATTTCGTCTTGATGATATTGAGAAAATAATTCTAATGCTTCATCAATATGATGATATGTGCGAAGCGGTGATGTGGGTTGTAAATTAACCAATACTTCAAAGTCTCCAAAATGTTCTTTTATCCTTTGATACCCATGCTTTATTGCCGCCATTAATGATGCTTCATCTCCTGAAAGTTCTTCAGGGCGCATAACAACCTCAGCACCATAGTGCTTAGCAATTTCAGCATATTCATTGGAGTCTGTTGATACGACCACTAAATCAATAAAACGACTTGCAAGGGCTGCTTCAATGGACCAGGCCATCAATGGTTTACCATCCAGTAGTTTTATATTTTTATCTTTTAACCCCTTAGAACCACTTCTTGCCCCAATAAAGGCGAGGACTTTTTTACTTTCTAGCATTAAAAATCGTTTTCCACATCAATTTGAGCTTGATTATAGTCATTCCATTTACCTATATCACGCCAGTATTCATGTATTGGGAAAACAGAAACTTTATCACCTTTTGCAATTTGATTGCTTATTAATGTTGGCATATCAATCACTTGATTCTTAGCTACGCGATTAATTAAAGAAGGAGTGATTACATAAATTCCTGCATTAACAAAAAATTTATTCGTTGGCTTTTCTATCATACTGACCAACTGATGACCTTCCGTTTGAACAACGCCATAAGGTACTTGATATTCATACTCAGTCACACACATTGTGGCAATGCCATTCTTTTCATTGTGATATGCCAGTAAATATTCTAAATCAACTTTGGTCAATAAATCTCCATTCATCATAATAAGAGGTAAATCAGGTAGATCATCAGGTAACAAACCTAAAGCACCGCCTGTACCCAATGGGGACTCTTCATAAATGTATTTAATATTAACTCCCCATTTTGAGCCATCACCAAAATAACTTTGAATCTTTTCAGGTATATAATGAGTAGATATATAAAAATTATTGAAACCGGATGCTATGAAATTATCTAAAATGGTTTCTAAAATCGGTTTACCACCAAGTTTCAGTAATGGCTTAGGACAATTATCAGTCAATGGCTTTAAACGTTTTCCAAAACCACCGGCCATAAGAAAAACAGGATTATCGTGATGAGAGCGACTGACAATTTTTTGTAGCGTTTCTAATCCAACTAAAATTCCTTCTTGAATTAAAGGAATTGCTTTTAGTCCTTTACGTGTCATTAATGAAAGAATACGAGCTTTGGATGTCCCTTTTTCTGCAACAAGCGGTGATTTATTCATTATTTCATCAATTGCACAGTCAAGAGGCTTGTGATTGAGCAAGCCTCGACGAATGTCTCCATCAGTCACTACTCCTAATAACTTAATATCTTTATCAACGACCAAAGCTAACTGTAATGCACCTTTATCAATGACTGCAATGGTTTCTTGAACTGTCATTTTTGCAGTAATTAATATATTTTGCCATTGCTGACTCATATTCACCTCATCGTGTACTCTATAGAAGACCCTATTACTTAATTAATACAATAAAGCAATAATTAGACCATCTTACGAAAATGACTCATCAATCAGCTCTCCTGCTTGGTAGTTTTTAGTCGCTTTTTGACCTAATAGCTGCCAATAATTATGCGGAGAAATACCAGTACCAGGGCGCATAGCCGTTAAGGAATTCTCGTTAAAAACTTGATCTTTTTTAATTGAGCGAGTCGCGACTAAGCTTTTACGCGCTAAAGCAATATTTTTTATTTCACTCGTTACCGGTTTTTTCTTTCTCTCGCCTAATGCTTGTTCGACTTGTCTTACACCATCAACCATAACCCGCAACTCATCAGGTTCAATTGAAGCTTTGTGATCAGGCCCTTCCATCGTTCGGCTTAAAGTAAAGTGCTTCTCAATAATAGTGGCTCCTTTAGCAGCAGCAGCAATAGGGATGGCGATACCTTGTGTATGATCAGAATAACCCACGGGCAGTAAGAATGTGTCTGACATGTCAGCCATTGCATTTAAATTAACTTGATCAAATGGTGCAGGGTATTCCGTAGTACAATGTAATAAAGTCACCTTTTCTTTTAACTTATTTTGTCCTTTTACAGATAAATAAGCTTGCCTAAATCCTGTAACCGAAGGCTTCTTATTCGGCTCATTTAACAAGCCAAAAGCAATAACAGATAACGCTTGTTCAACTTCAGCCATGGTTGCCATACCAGTAGAAACAATTAAATCACAGCCACTTTGCGCATGTAAAAGTACAAAGGGGCTGTTGGTCAATTCCCCGGAAGGTACTTTTAGAGTTGTTAATCCGATTTTGTTCTGTAAAAAAGATAAACTTTCATTATCAAATGCTGTAGACAAATAAGCTATCCCCTTCTCTCGACAATACTTAGCAATTAAATAATGTTCTTCAAATGTTAATTCTAGTTGCTTCAATAATTTATACTGAGATTGCTTTTTATTGGTATTCTCTTGTTGATATTGTGCTTGGTCCACACTAGGTAACACCAAATTATTAGCTTGAAATGTTTGAAATTTAACAATATCAACACCTGCGGTAATAGCGGCATCAACTAGCTCAAATGCAAGTTCTAGTTTACCATTATGGTTAACACCGGCCTCTGCAATTATCAATATAGACATTATTTAACAATCTCTTTAAGTATGATGAAAGATTCAGCAGAGTTAACACCGGACTGACTTCCACGAAGCATGGCTAAAGCCTTCATTGCTTCGATACTCCTTGGGAAGGGAAATTGGGCTACCTCGCTTTCGTAAACAGAAACAGCGCGGACTTTATCGTCTATATATTTAGATATATCAACGAAATAATTGGGTGTAAAAGCAGCGTTTCCTGGTTTTAAACAAAAATCAGTTTCAGATTGTGTTTCATATGCAAGTATTTTTCGAATAAATGGTCGACGAAAAGATTTACAACATGAAATAGTAGCGTCAAACACTATTTCATGATCACTGTGCACATCATTTCTATAAGGTACGTAAACGATCTCTGGTGATATATTATCAATAACAGATGCTATTTTTTGGACTATTTCTGATTTAGGAATTGTATCCAACTTAGCAGGTGGTAGACCTAGTTCCACTGTAGAATTAAAGCCAAATAATGTTGATATAGTATTAATATCAGCACGCCTTTGTATGATTTGTTTTTCAGTATAACCCGTAGCATATGACATTTGAGTAACCAGTAGCCAATGCACTTCATCCCCTTTAGCTATATGTCGAAATATGCTGCCACCACAACCAAAAGTTTCATCATCGGCATGAGGTGAAACAATTAAGATTATTCTATTTTTCATAATCGAGAGGATCTTCTGTTTTTTTTAATAATGATAAAAAATCAATGGACTTAATTAGCTTCAGAGCTCTATTAGATGAGTTTCCATCGCCGAACGGATTTTCTAAACTTCTAATTTTCACATTGAAATCATGAGATAAAGCCTCATCTATACCCTTGATGATAGCCTGCTTTTCCGCATCAACAAATATGACATTATCAGCACTGTAACGACCTCTTTGCCTATTACCAATATTTACACTTGGAATTGGAATACTACTGGCCTCTAGTAGACCTGCAGATGAGTTGCCAATAATGATATTTGATTGTTTAAATAGATTAATAAATAGATCTCTTGAAAGATTAGTGTAAAGCGTTACATTTTCACTATCTTCTCCAAACTTCGCTATAACTTGTCTTACCAAAAAATTACCAGGATCAGAATTTGGCCCGCCAATAAAGCAATGAAAACCATTCTGTACTAAATAAGATATCGCACACTGAAGTATAGATTCAGTTAGTTCTATTTCATTTTCCATCGGATGATAAATTACAAGCGCAACTTTATCAGCGATTTCTTTTCTAGAGATTATACTGGGAACGTTTTCAATCACTATACTATTTTTGAATTTATCTAACGAGACACTCCCTATTTTAAAAATTCGATGCAATGGCTCTCCAATTTTTAAAAGACGATCTTTGTGCTCATTAGTACTAACAAAATGGCAAGTAGATAGTTTAGAAACTGCATGCCTTAATGGATTATCAACATACCCATCACAGGCGTGATCTCCTCCATAAAAATGAACAGTGGGAATTGAAAGATAGCCCCCTAATAAAGCCCCAACCATCACATCTTCTCTATCTCCAGCATAAATAATTAAATCAGGATTATAACTCCGGACAATATCAATGGAGGACATTAATAAAATGGAAGCACTTTTCAATCTAGCGGCATTACTATCACTATCCAGTAATGTTTCCATATCTATTAATATATCAAAACCGTCAGCTATTATTTCATTAACCGTATTCCCAAAAGAGTTTGCTTTATGTGCACCACCGACTAAAAGCTTCAACTCAATTGAATTATCGTGCTGTAACTTAAATAACAATGGACTCAGCAAATCATATTCCGAACGAATACATGTTATTGCTAATACTTTCATTAAAATATGTCCGACATAGACATTTGTACTCGAATATCTATTGGTTCACCAAAATAATTAAATGTACGATAACCAAAAGGGTACGAAAAAAGTACTTCAAATGAAGAGTCTTCATTATTAATAGGAAGAATCATTGAGTAGTTTTGATTATCATTTAATAAATCGATTGCATCTTCAGATCCAAGATACATTATATCTGTACAACCATTGTATGGCTTCAAGCCAACAGAAGATAATAGTTCCCATTCTTGACTCGGTTTTCTAGTTCTCCAAGTCTTCACTTCTTCGGAGTCCAACGTTAAGGAATAGCTCGTTTCTGAAAAGCTATTATGCAATAAATCTGTGACATTAGTTAGTTGGTTTTTAGAAACTTTCACAACTTTATAATCGTCTAAAATAGTCCAACCTAGATGTTTTTTAAAACCAGGAAGCGAATTACCATTTGGAAAACCAAATACAATAGAAGCCTCTCCTAAGTTATCAATAATGTTATAAACTCTAGTAGCTAATATAGTAAATAACTTAAGTCCCCTAGCCTCCGCAGCGACCATTGTAGTCATTGATAAAAAACCAGAGATATGATGCGATTTATTATTCAAATTTAAGGGTATAACAGCATAGTGACCAATTAACTTATTATCATAAAAAGCGAGTGATACTATAGGATGACCAAATGGATTATTCAGATAAGCCCATTCCCACATACGTGTATCGAGCGCCTTAGCAAAGGAGCTTTCAAACAACAAAGATATTTGCTCGCGATACTCTATTAAGTTAGCTTTATCCGTAATATCAATGACTTTAATTTTATTGAAATCTAAAATATCGGTACCCTCAAATTAGTTATAATATAATTTTAAATTATGGTTAGAGACTATATAATTTATGTTTTTATTTGGATAAATATTATTGGCAATTGAACCATTTAATTCCTTTAGTTAAACTTTCTCTGACAACGACTTATTCGTTACAATCAGTTAATTTATGAACTGTATTATCGTCATATCATAATCGGTTCAATTCATATTACTCAAGACGTAACCTTCGCTCACCAACAATAGATTAAACGTAATTCACCTTATCTCTGTAAACAAGTATGGTGTATATATTGTACTTATCTCAAAATTAGACTTTAATCTATAAAAACAACCAATACCAGTAATTGCAGCTAATGCCATGGGAAAACTTTTGAAAGTTAAAACTTATGCGCTCAGTAACAAGAAAACCACCTTTTTAGATTTTAACTATTGTATGCCCGAACTCTTGAGATAAAAAACGACCAGCAACAAGTAATTACAAATCAATATTAACAGCTTAATGAAGAACTTTAAGACCCTAATAAAGCAACCATGTTCTGCTAGTATCCAGATAAACACGTTATTTTATCTTATACTTTGGATGTCTCATTAATTGGCGAGCTAGGTAAACTTACCACTCTCTCCCTAAAAACTCGGATACTGGCAATGGACCTTTTCTCGGATTGTTATACATAGGAAAACGGTGCATAAGTTGCTAAATAGGCCGAGTAATCACTCCTTGCCAATTGTTTTTTTAACAGCTCATCCCTTAGAGGTTGAGTGGGACATATGACCCATTAAACCAATGATTTGGATTTAGCATACGCTGGCTCCTGAACAAATTGATAATCACTATTTTGAAAAAGCTGTTAATAACTAATCACTAAAATTTGATTCAGCATTTCCATTTGCCCACAGCCTAATGAAGCATAAAAATTAGGCATGCGATAATTAAATGAAGCCTCATCATGATAAAATTCATAAGATGAGTGACTTTTTCCGTTGCAATGATATGTTTATTTTTTTATACCTGTATATTATTACATAGCACCACCCCACCGCTGCCCAGGGTAATAACTTTATTTCCTTTAAGCTTAATACAACATAGTCGCCTAAATTGTCAGTGTGCTTGTTTTTATAACAAGATCCTAAACCTTCTGCGGCATCTTCAACTAAAGCTATGCATCACTTATTACAAATAAGTACTATTTCATCTAGTTGTGCTGGATGACCAAAGATATGAATTGACACTACAGTTTTAATAATTTTTTTATTCTTTTTATCTCTGGGTTTATCATCACCACAAATATAGGCATGCGATTGTAGGTAAGACTCTAGCGTTACAAGGCATAATGAAAAGCTTCCTCTATTAACGTCTACAAAAGTAAGCTTGGGTAAGAACTATATCATTACCACGGACATTAGCCATATAAGGAGCGGCATGCAAAGCAGTAGTTTCATTGACCGTAGAAACGGTATGAGCTCTAGTATAACAAGATATTTGTTGCTCAAATTTATCAACATACTGACCACTACTGGAAACAAACGTACTATCAATAATTTCAATTAAGTATTTTTTTCATTTCCTGAAAATTAGGTGCTTGCAGGGGGGTAAAAGATTAAGCTTGATAATAATCTTGGATAAATTTCGTTAATTCGTAATGCATATTACAACTTATACGTTATAAATATCATATTTATATTTGGATAGATTATCACTTTCAATGAACCAATCAATCGTTTTAATTAATCCCGCTTTTAAATCATGTTGAGGGCTGAAATTTGTTAGGTTGTTTATTTTAGAATTGTCACACCATAATCGATGCACTTCGGATTTTTCAGGGCGTAATCGCTGTTTATCCATGACAAACTCAACATCACTTCCCATAATTTGCTTAATTAATTGCAAAACATCACCGACGCTCACTTCATAATTAGAGCCTATATTTATAGTTTCCCCAATGCATGATTCATAGTCAATTAAAGCAAGAAATCCTCGACATGTATCTTCTACATAATTAAAGTCACGAGTTGGACTAACATCACCAAGCTTTATTTTTTTCACTCCGCTTGCTATCTGGCTAATAATCGTTGGAATTACCGCACGGGCTGACTGACGGGGACCATAGGTATTAAAAGGCCGAGCAATAGTTAAAGGCAGTTCAAAGGCGTTAAAATAGCTAATTGCCATTGCATCAGCACCAATTTTGGAAGCACTGTAAGGAGACTGAGCTTGCAGAGGATGTTTTTCGTCAATAGGTACATATCGGGCAGTACCATAAACTTCACTTGTTGATGTATGAATAACTCTACTAACGTTATTATCCAGAGCAGCTTGACATATATTTAGCGTTCCCGTCACATTAGTTGAAACATACGATTCAGGGGCTATATAAGAATATGGAATGGCAATAAGTGCGGCTAAATGAAAAATAATATCGACATTTTTCGTTATGTGGCGGCAAAAATGTGGATCTCTGATATCACCACAAATTATTTCTACTTGCTCTTTACAGCTAATATCTTCAAGCCAGCCCCAGTGATTAAATGAATTATATTGTGCTAAAGCTTTAACTTTATAACCTTTAGCTACAAGCAATTCGACTAGATGTGAGCCAATAAAACCGTCTGCTCCAGTAACAAGAACCTTAATGTTATTCATTGATGCCTTCTATACAATTTTTTCAAGTACAATTAGATATTATTAGGAGTGTAAACAAAAACCAGATTTATTACAGTAACTTCTGATAGGCCTTAATTGCTTTTTTACTTTTCACTTGTTTTGATAGTTTTGCGGAAATCTCTTGGCTTTGCTTTATAGCAAATTGAATTGATATAGTATCTCTTTTTTGAATACTCTTTAAAAATTCACGGTATTGATTTGATACTTCACTCGAAGGATTTAAGCCCATTAACTTAGCAACATCTTCAGCTAATTGCTCAAGCAATGATTGACGCTGAGCCAATAGCGAGGCGCACTCTTTTTCATTTTCACTTTTAAGTAAATCTTCAACCTTACTTGAAAGCTCCTTAATTTCTCTAAAAAGCAGTTCAACAGACAAAGCTAAGCACCTTTAGCTAATTTGTTTTTTTCTTTTAATAAGTCATGTCCTTCTTGCTTTGACGACTCTGGCATCTCAAACCATGCATTTCTTAATGGTTTAAGTAACTCAATCACTTCATCGATGCGACTTGCATCCATTGAAAGACTGACATCATTTATGACATTAAGACAATAAATATATAAATCATCGAAGCGTTTAGAAACAACTGGCTCGGCATCAAAATCTAATGAATTTCTCAATGCTTGCACAATATTTATAAATTTAGATACCGTTTGTGATTTAAGTTCAAAATCTTTACGTTCAATAGCTCCTTTTGAAATAGCTAAACTTTGTAATGCGCCATCAAACATCATTAAAACAATTTGATGTGGTTCAGAGCTCATAATGGTGCTCTCAATATTAACTTTTTTATACGCTTTTAAATTCTGTCTCATACATCTCTCCTACATTCTTATAATAGAGGCAGCTTATTAATCTTTCTTTACTGGCGCTAATGCGGAAGTTAAAAAAGTAGAAGTTGCATTAAAGCCTGCTACGGTAGAATCAAGAAAAGAAAAGCGACTACGTAATGTCTCTTCGTAATCTCTTAACCTTGCTTCTAATGCCGTATAGTCATCTGCTATTCCAGTTAAATCTACATTAAGTGCCTTCTCTCTTTCTGTCAAGGAACCGTCGGAATCGTTATAACTTTCGATTAAATCGGTAATTTGACTGACTACCCCACCAGTAGAAGCAAAGAGTGTTCCAACTTCATCAAGATTATTAGTAATTGAGTCTTTTAGTTGTTCAGCACCTGATTGCATCGTGCCAAGGCCTGCTGCAGATATTTCTAACTTCCCTTCTCTATTAACTAAAATTCCTATACTACTAAGAGAGTTAATATCACCACTAATAGAAGAAACAGTACTCGTGACAATCTTGCTTAATTGATTCTTCATTGATCTAAGATCAGGGTCAAAAGCTAAACGACCTTGTACAGGCGCCCCTAAGCCAATCATATTTTCAACTAATGCATTATAACCTGCAACGAAATCGTTAATTAGTGTAGAAGCTACACTTGTATCCTGAGAAATACCTAAAGATGTCGATCCTGAAGCTGTTACTTTATTAGCAATAATAGTAACGTCTTCAATACTATTTTTAAAAGTATTCGTTGAGCTGCTAACTACATTATTATCTATTTCAATCTTTGCATTTTGAGCGGGATTAGTCTCTGTTGCATTGGTCGCTAAGTCAGCCAAAGCCACATCAGCTGTCGATACCGTTAGCGCATTGTCTGTACCCGTTTCTGATGAGCTATAACTTAAATAAGTACCGCCATCATGGTTAACCAAGGTAACATTAACTCCAAAGTTAGTAGACTCTTCATTAATTTTGTCACGAATAGCAGAAAGATCATCCGATGCATCAATAGCAACATTAAAAGTATCGCCATTGGCAGAAGAAAAAGTTAAAGATCCTGTACCAACCGTTGTTGATGAATCGGTAAAGTCCGGTGTTTGAAGCCGAGTAGCTTCTGCAAGTTGAATAACTTCTATTGAAAAGGAACCGTTTGTAGCAGAGCCGTTTGTTGATACTGAAATATCATCATTACTTACGTCAATAGTTTGCTCGAAGAAATCATCAGCTGATTCGAGCTTTTTTGCAGCTGCTTGGAAAGTTGATAAGGCCGATTTAAAACTACCTAAACCTGATAACTCAGTTCTAACACGATCTTCTTTTTGTTGTAAACGTATTTCTGTTGGAACAGATTCTGCTGTTACGAAAGCTTCAATAAGTGATTCTAAGTCTAGGCCTGAACCTATCCCCGCTTGTGTAATATTCATAACGATTCCTCTTTAAATACATTTACCTCTAAATAAAAAGAGGTTAAATCAGATGTTTTCATCAAGAAGTATACCAGTTTTTTGACTTATATCTTGTTGCAAATCAATTATACGTTGTGCAATAGAAAGAATTTCTTCTGAAGGAAATTGTTTGATCAATTCATTACTTTCAGAATCAAAAATTTTAATAACGGTTCTCTCTGAACCATCGTCTTGAGTAAAGTTTACCGTACGAACAGGCATATTAATGAATTCGGAAATGGTTTTCATCGCATCAGAAACAGTAGCAGTAGCAGTAGCAGACTGTACTAAAGATTCAGCGTCTTCATCCTGCTTATCTTTATTTAGTTGCTCTTGTTCAACTTGTATTCTCTTTGATAGTTCCTCTGATTTTTTAACTTCAACAGCAGTAATTTTTTCTAGTGCGATGGAGTTAGTTAATTCACTGTCAATTGTATCTCTTTTTTGTTTAGCTGCATTACCTGACATAGCTAAATCATCAACCAAGTTTATTCGATTGTTTTTAAAAGCATTTACTGACATTGCACACCTCCAAAAAATATAATATCTAAAACCAAAATGACACTCAAAGCTTGAGTGTCATTATATTGTCGCTATAACATCAACGTCTATAATAATGACAATGCTATTTGCGGCTGTTGGTTCGCTTGTGCAAGCATTGAACTTGATGCTTGCTGCAGTACTGAACTTTTAGCTAAAGCAGCACTTTCTGCAGCGTAATCAGTATCAAGTACACGAGAACGTGAAGCACTTAAGTTTTGTGCAGTATTCTCATTACTACGAATAACTGAAGAAAAACGATTTTGTTTTGCACCTAAATCAGCTCTTGTTGTATTAACTAAAACTAAAGCAGCATCAACTTTACCTATTGCGGTTGAAGCCCCTGTTGCCGAAGAAATCGTTGTATTTCCAACTAACATAACAGATGCATCAAAGTCTTGTGCAACACTAATATTAATGACTTGCCCACCATCTGCCCCAATCTGAAAAGCTTTACTGGTAAATGTTGCATCAAGTAGGTTTTCACCTGCAAATGTTGTTTGATCTGATATACGTGTTAACTCAAGCTCTAATTCACTAAATTCTGCATCAAGTGCTGTTCTATCAGCATCACTGTTTGAGCCGTTAGCTGATTGCACCGCTAGCGTACGCATACGTTGAAGGTTATTTGTATATTCGTCTAACGCACCTTCAGCGGTTTGAGCTAATGAAATACCATCGTTAGCATTTCGTGATGCTTGGTTTAAACCATTAATTTGCGATGTTAAGCGACTTGATATTTGTAAACCAGCTGCATCATCCTTTGCGCTATTAATTCTTTTACCCGAAGATAAACGTTCAAAGTTACCTGCCAAGTTATTGGTAGAATTTGCCAATTGTCGCTGTGAATTCAAAGATTGAATATTACTGTTAACTACTAAAGCCATTTGAATGCTCCCGGGTATTACACCCTATAATATATAGATTCATTTTTCTTAAATAATGTATCGGAAGAATACAGAATTACTTTAATTTTTCGAGTAACTATTTATATTTTTCCAATGAGCTATATCTATTAAAAAATATAGCTCACCCTATCTAAACTGATAATTACAATAACGATAACGCTATTTGCGGCTGTTGGTTAGCCTGAGCCAACATTGAGCTTGATGCTTGTTGTAATACTGAGCTTTTCGCTAATGCCGCACTTTCTGCCGCATAATCTGTGTCTAGTACACGTGAACGAGAAGCACTTAAGTTTTGTGCAGTATTTTCATTACTACGGATAACCGAAGAAAAACGATTTTGTTTTGCACCTAAATCAGCACGAGTTGTATTAACTTTAACCAAAGCACTATCAACTAAACCAATCGCAGAGGTAGCAGCTACAGCAGAAGATACATGAACAGTTGCTGTCGATAACATAGTTGCCGCATCAAAATTTTGCCCGACTGATACTGTTATTGTTTGTCCGCCATCAGCACCAATTTGGAATGCTTTATTGGTAAATGAGCCATCAAGAAGATTTTCACCAGCAAAAGTTGTTTGATCTGAAATACGCGTTAATTCAAGCTCTAACTCAGAAAACTCAGCATCCAAGGCTGTTCTATCTGCTTGTGAATTTGATCCATTAGCAGCTTGCACAGCTAGAGTACGCATACGTTGAAGGTTGTTTGTATATTCGTCTAATGCACCCTCAGCAGTTTGCGCTAATGAAATACCATCGTTAGCATTTCGTGATGCTTGGTTTAAACCATTAATTTGTGATGTTAAGCGACTTGATATTTGTAAACCGGCAGCATCATCTTTAGCGCTATTGATTCTTTTACCTGAAGATAGACGTTCAAAGTTACCTGCTAAGCTATTGGTTGAATTAGACAACTGACGCTGTGAATTCAAAGATTGAACATTACTATTAACTACTAAAGCCATTTGAATACTCCTGGGCATTACACCCTATAATATATAAATTCATTTTTCTTAAATAAGGTATCGGAAGAATACAAAATTACTTTAATTTTTCGAGTAACTATTTATATTTTTCCAATGAGCTATATCTATTAAAAAATAAAGCTCACCGTATCTAAACTGATAATTACAATAACGATAACGCTATTTGCGGCTGTTGGTTAGCCTGAGCTAACATTGAGCTTGATGCCTGTTGTAATACTGAGCTTTTCGCTAATGCCGCACTTTCTGCCGCATAATCTGTGTCTAGTACACGAGAACGAGAAGCACTTAAGTTTTGCGCGGTATTATCATTACTACGTATAACCGAAGAAAAACGATTTTGTTTTGCACCTAAATCAGCACGAGTTGTATTGACTTTAACCAAAGCGTCATCAACTAGGCCTATCGCGGTAGAAGCACCTGTTGCAGAAGAAATAGTCGTTGCAGCAGCACCTAACATCGAAGAAGCATCAAAATTTTGTGCTACTGAAATATTAATGACTTGCCCACCATCTGCTCCAATCTGAAAAGCTTTACTGGTAAATGTTGCATCAAGAAGGTTTTCACCTGCAAATGTTGTTTGTGTAGATATACGAGTTAATTCTAGCTCTAGTTCACCGAATTCTGCATCAAGTGCTGTTCTATCAGCATCACTGTTTGAGCCGTTAGCAGATTGCACCGCTAGTGTACGCATACGTTGAAGGTTATTTGTATATTCGTCTAATGCACCTTCAGCGGTTTGAGCTAATGAGATACCATCGTTAGCATTTCGTGATGCTTGGTTTAAACCATTAATTTGCGATGTTAAACGACTTGATATTTGTAAACCTGCAGCATCATCCTTTGCGCTATTAATTCTTTTACCCGAAGATAAACGCTCAAAGTTACCTGCTAAGCTATTGGTGGAATTTGCCAATTGTCGCTGTGAATTCAAAGATTGAATATTACTGTTAACTACTAAAGCCATTTGAATGCTCCTGGGTATTACACCCTATAAAAAGATTATTAGACAAAGCAATTACACTTATTGGTCAATGCTTCTTACAAACTTTATCGGACACATTAAAAATAACTTTAAGCTTTTTTACAAAACCATCAAAAAAAAACAACAAAAACACATAAGCAATTGAAATAAAACTATTAAACAATTTACTCTTTTTTGTTTTTTTTTATAGTCAGGCATAAAAAAAGCCCTGAAAGGGCTTTAGTATTCTTGTTGAAGCTGAGAATATTATTGCAATAACGAAAGTGCAATTTGGGGTTGTTGATTCGCTTGTGCAAGCATTGAACTTGAGGCTTGTTGTAATACTGTGCTTTTCGCTAAAGAAGCACTTTCTGCCGCATAATCAGTATCCATAACGCGTGAACGTGATGCTGATAAATTTTGAGCTGTATTATCATTACTGCGAATAATAGAACTAAATCGATTTTGTTTCGCACCTAGTTCAGCACGAGTACCATTGACCTTTGATAATGCGCTATCGATCAACCCAACGGCTGATGTCGCTCTAACAATACTTGATATTGTTGTTGTGGCAGCTGAAAGCATTGATGTTGCATTGAAATCGGTTGGAATAGATAGGCGAATAACTTGCCCTCCATCGGCACCAATTTGGAAGTCTTTCCCGGTATACGTTCCATCAAGTAAGTTTTCACCACCGAAGCTTGCTTGATCAGATATACGAGTCAGCTCGCTACTTAATTCCTGAAACTCGGCATCAAGTGCTGTTCTATCTGCATCGCTGTTTGAACCATTAGCTGATTGAATAGATAAAGTACGCATACGCTGTAATGCATTAGTATATTCATCTAACGCACCCTCTGCGGTTTGCGCTAAAGAAATACCGTCATTCGCATTACGTGTTGCTTGGTTTAGACCATTAATTTGTGCGGTTAAACGATTAGATATTTGTAAACCAGCTGCATCATCTTTTGCACTATTGATTCGTTTACCAGATGATAAGCGCTCAAAGTTTGTAGATAAGGCGTTGGTAGAGTTATTCAAACTACGCTGTGAATTCAGCGATGCTATATTACTATTTACGACTAAAGCCATTGCTATCATCTCCTAATGTAAGGTAGTGGTTCTTTGCTGATAACAAAATCTCTACGGAACCACAGTGTATAATTTTTGACACATAAATATAAAAGCATATTTCATGCCATAACGTTTCTTAAATATAATTAAATAATGATAAGTCTTTTATTTGTACAAATGTTTGCTGGGCTGCTTGTAAGGCAACTTGGGACTGTTCGAAGCTAGAAATTGCTTTCGCATAATCTAAATCTTCAATATTCGATTTGCCTTTTGACATAACTAATTCAGTATCTAAGTGATTAGTCTTTTGGTGCTCAATCAAGCTTCCGCGTACACCTGCGTCGGTTTGGCGAATTGTCATATGGTTAAGTGCGCTATTAAGTTGATTAAGAATTTCTTCATGATCAACTTGGTGCTGCTCTGGGTTAGCTGAAGATGTGCCGACGTTCATCCAGTCAATTGCTGATTTAATCGTTTCAAAAACGCTAATATTTTCTTCTGGTGTTAAGGTAAATTGATCACCGGGCAACGGATTGCCGCTTATTTGTACTTCAACACCATTGAAGGCAATTATTTGCCCAGCGGTATATGGCGCAGTAGGATAGACGGCAACATTATTAGCATCTCTAACAGTCAAATCGCTAGGAGCGGTAAAACTAAAGGTATAATCAGGAGGAAAATTCACGCTATCATAATTACTTGGATCAGCAATAACAGCGTTGCTAACATTAATGCCTGAAGCGTTTGTAATATAAGAAGGAGTAAAATCACCGACAACATTACTTACCTTTTCAAAAGCTGCATCACCAGGCTGATTTAAGTCAACCATCACATTCTTTGCTATTTGTAGCTCTCTTACACCGTTGTCCCCTTGATAATTCACAGTATTATCAGGCTGTATTGCAAAAGGTTCTTTATCGACCTGAAAACCAGAGAATATATAACCACCGGTTTCATCTTTACTATTTGCTATATCAAGTAATTCTTGTTGGCTATTGCCGACCAACTCAGATAAAGAATATAAATCTTCGCTAGACAAAGTTCCGTTGTTTGCTTGAACAAAAAGTTGTTTCAATTTTTGCATTACACCTTCTGCATTAGAAAACGATACTTCTTGCAAACTATTGCGGCTTTCAGCTTGGGTGATATTACGTTGATACTTTTCAATATTATTCAAACTATCTTTATAACCAGCTAATGTACCAAATGCGACTGCATCAT
>Ga0209396_1002227_pt1 | contig 20611 bp, 19 predicted proteins | sample GOMGulsemesocosm_6_FD_184638 | JGI IMG/M metagenome (GOLD analysis project Ga0209396, IMG submission 184638) | Methane-oxidizing microbial communities from mesocosms in the Gulf of Mexico - GOM8C Gulf of Mexico (SPAdes) (version 2) | ecosystem: Environmental > Aquatic > Marine > Cold seeps...
AATTGGGTAAATGAAAATATCATTTTTTGAAGGCAAATAATTAATTTCAATTTTCCTTGGTGAAATAGTGTCAGAAAGTCTATTTGAGGCAAATACAACGTGCTGATTATCTATAAACCTAGGGTGTAAGTCATCATACAAATCATCAGTCAATTGAATTTTACCACCTCCACTTGTATTGTAAATATATAAGTCTGTTTGTCCATTTAAAACTGCTGACACCACAATTTTATCACCATTTGGAGAATAACTAAAACTCAATACTTTATCAAAACTTTTCATATGTTTCTGAGTCAATTCTTTATCTTCCAGAGAGTAAAAATAAAAAATTAGTTTTCCTTTACGTTCTGAATAAAAAGCAATCCCCTTACCACTTGGATGCCATTCAACCACAGGGTATGAAAAATCTTGAACGCGATCTAGTTTAGATTCAGCTCTAAAAACAGTTGTTGTTTTTCCTTTTACGGTTTTAGTATTTGAAATTATAGGCTTCTCGTAAATTTTCACTTTATACCTACCGAGAGTGTTTTCGATATATACAATTTTATCACCTTCAGCGTTAGGTTTAACCGAGTAGTAGACACTTTCTTTCTTACGTTTAACTCCAATTAATTCGCCTTGCGGTTCTTGTTGTTTTTTATAGTCTGCGATAAAACGATTTTGATAGAAACTGATACATTTTCTATTTAAATCAATATAATCCAAACCTAAAGCACCTTTAAAAGAACGTTCCACATTTTGAGTCACTCTCGTAATACCCAAAATCCCAGTTATTGAGGATTTACTATAATTTTCAGCAATAAAATTCCAAATACCTTGGCCTACGATTGTTTTTTCTTCAATCGTTAAATCATTGAATTTATTAACCTTTTTAGTTAAAACCAAATCTTTTAATCTACTTTCTATATCTGGGCCCCAGCCTTCAACAAAATAATTAACTAGCCCTTTTTCCAACCAAATCGGCATATTAGAGGTTAAGTTCGATTTAATAACAGCTTTCCAATTCCCTCCATAAAACATATGTTTCAATAGTACTTCATAAACAGCTCCTTTAATAATTTTGTTAAATTCTTGATGATCGCCTGGGTAGTAAACAAATACTTTAGATCCTACAATTCTACTATTACCACCTAACTCTGTGGTTTCATCATTTGAAACACCTAAATTGGATTGTCTAAATTTAGATTGACTTTCATAAACTATAACTTCCATTTTTTCAGGAAATATATAATCTAGTTTTTCCTCAGCATCATTCAAATAATGATGTAAAGTTCTAGCCACATATACAGCTAGCTTTTTATTTTTTCCACTATAATGAATTTTAAAACGGGTGTAACTGTGATTTTTCCAACTAAAACCATTGTACTGCACCCTGTTTTTACCGTATTCTTGTTTAGAACCTTGATAAAACTGACTGTAGCTTACAGTAGAGAAAAAAATCACTGTAAAAAAAAAGGATAATATGTGTAGTTTAGTTTTCAATGTATAAATGCTAAATATACAAAAATTGTAAGGTTTATTTAAGCGGTTTCTACTATTTTAACTAAAAATGATAATTCTATTCTAAATAATACACGTTCTTTAAGTTGATATGTATATTTTTGCTGGCAAGTAAGGTGGAATTATGAAAACAAAATGCGCTTGGGCACTTAAGCATAAATTAGAGGAAGACTATCATGACTCTGAATGGGGTGTTCCTGTTTTTGACGACCGGAAATTATTTGAATGTTTAATTCTGGAAAGTGCACAAGCAGGACTGAGTTGGTACACTGTTTTAAAAAAACGTGACAATTACAGAAGTGCATTTGATGATTTTGATGCTCAAAAAATAGCAAACTATTCGCAAGAAAAAATAGAGGAGTTACTCTTAAATGAAGGAATAATCCGTCATAAATTAAAAATTAACGCCACTGTTAATAACGCCAAGTTGTTTTTAGAAATACAAAAAGAATACGGTAGTTTTTCAACCTACATTTGGTGTTTTACGAATGGAGAAATCATTCAAAACAATTATAAGTCAATTAATCAAATTAATTCAAAAACTGAACTGTCTGATAAAATGAGTAAAGCCTTAAAGAAAAAGGGATTTAAATTTATTGGTACAACTATCTGTTATGCATACATGCAAGCTATTGGTATGGTAAACGACCATACTACAGATTGCTTTAGACATGAAGAAATTAAAAATATAAAATTATGATTCAAATTAAAAAATTCGTATTTAATCCATTTCAAGAAAACACTTACATTTTGTTTGATGAAACAAAAGAGTGTATCATTATAGATCCAGGTTGTTATGAAAAAAGTGAGAAAAATCAATTATCTCAATTCATTAAAGATAATGCTTTAACTCCTGTTAAATTAATCAATACGCATTGTCATATTGATCATGTGTTGGGTAATAATTTCGTGGCTAAAACATTCAACCTTGAATTAGGAATTCATAAAGCAGATGTACCTACTCTAGCTGCTATTTCAACTTACAGTCAAGCATACGGTTTTAATGATTACGAATTATCGCCAGACCCATCTTATTTTATTGAGGAAGGTGATGTCATTAAATTTGGTAATTCTGAATTAGATGTATTCTTTTGCCCAGGTCACGCACCAGGTCATGTTGTGTATTTCAATAAATCTCAAAAATTTGTAATTAACGGAGATGTTTTATTTCAAGGCAGTTTTGGGAGAGTTGATTTACCAGGAGGAGATATCAATATTTTAAAAGATTCAATTGTAAATAAAATGTTTAATTTACCTGATGATACTGTTGTTTATACTGGTCATGGTGGTGAAACTACTATTGGATACGAAAAGTCATCTAATCCGATATTAAGATATTAAGTGTTAAAATTAACTGTATTAAAAAGGGAGAATCTAATTATAGATTCTCCCTTTTTACTTATTATAATTTATTTCTTACAACGCTTTTAAAATATCAATTATTGTTCTTGGGTTTTCAGACTTAAACACATAACTACCAGCTACTAATGCATCTGCACCAGCCTCTAGTAATTGTTTACCTGTTTTATCATTTACACCACCATCAATTTCAATTAATGTAGACGCTCCTTTTTCTCCAATTAACTGCTTAAGTTTCGTCACCTTAGGAATGGCACCTTCAATAAATGATTGACCACCAAAACCAGGGTTTACAGACATGATTAATACTAAATCTAAATCAGTAATTATTTCCTCTAAAACAGAAATTGGTGTATGTGGATTTAATGCCACACCTGCTTTCATTCCATGAGATTTAATCAATTGTATAGTTCTGTGTAAATGTGGACACGCTTCATAATGAACCGTTACCCACTCTGCTCCAGCATTTTTACAATCTTCAATGTAATTATCTGGATTAACAATCATTAAATGTACATCTAATGGTTTTGTTGCATGCTTTGCAATTGCTTTCATCACAGGGAATCCGAATGAAATATTTGGTACAAATACACCGTCCATAATGTCGATATGAAACCAATCCGCATTGGATTTATTAATCATTTCAACTTCTGATTGAATATTTGCGAAATCGCAAGCTAATACTGAGGGAGATATTATTGCCATATTTATTTTAATTAAGTATATTGAATATTATAACGTTATTTAAGTAACGAAACTATTTGTTCTGCTAATTCTAAACCAATTCTAGTTTGAGCTTCTGTTGTGGCTGCACCAATATGCGGGGTAGCTGCAATTTTCTCGCTTTCTAATAAATCTACTCTGGGTGTAGGTTCATTTTCGTAAACATCTAGTGCGCATGCTCTAATTTTACCTGACTCTAATCCTTTTAATAGTGCATTTTCATCTACTACACCACCACGAGCTGCATTAACTATAATTACACCATCTTTCATCTTTGATATTTCAACATCACCAATTACAGCTAAGCCATTTGCTTGTTTAGGCACATGCAAAGAAATATAATCTAAATCACCTATCACTTCATTAAGCTTGGTTTCTGGCTTTATTGTAACCTTAATATCTGCTGTACCATTTATATGTAACGGTATTTTTATTGGGTTTGATTGGGTGTCAATTGCAACAACCTTCATTCCAACCCCATAACAATAGGATGCTAAAGCTTTTCCAATACGACCAAAACCTACAATTCCGATAGTTTTTCCTCTTAACTCTTGACCTTTACCGTATTTTTTCTTTAAAACTTTAAAATCATTAACTCCATTAGTTGGCATCATTCTATGTGAATGAAATAATGAACGAGATAAAGAAAATAAACTTCCCATAACCATTTCAGCAACAGATTGAGAAGAAGCTCCAGGCGTATTAATGACATGACGTCCAATCGAACGTGCGTAATCAACATCAATATTATCCATTCCTACTCCACCACGACCAATTAATTTTAAGTTTGGACATGCATCAATCAACTCTTTTCTTGCAGTTGTTGCACTTCTTACTAATAATGCCACATAATTTTCAGAATTGATAGCATCTACTAATTGATCTTGAGGTACATTTTTAGTTACAACAGTAAATCCACTTTTTTCTAAGGCTTGAACTCCTTCAGGAGAAATACCGTCATTTGCTAATATTTTCATCTTTTATATTTTTCTTTCTGTAATTAAACACATAACTTTTTATTTAATAAAATCATCAGATTTTGTAGTTTCAAGGCTTTTGATTAAATCTAAAACACAACTTACAAGCGTAAGTGAGTATTTATATTTAATCATATAACCTAGAAATACGAATTCTAATGGGTTCTATTTTAATGCTTTCATACAATTAACCAACACTTCAACCGAATCTATATTTAATGCATTATACATTGATGCTCTATAGCCACCAACTGATCTGTGTCCTTTTAAACCAACCACGTTTGCTTCATTCCATAACTTGTCAAAAGCATCTTGTTTTGATTCATCCGTTAATACAAATGTAACATTCATGTTAGATCTGTCCTCAATAGCTGTTGCTCCTTCAAATAAAGGATTAGCATCTATTTCTCTATATAATAGTTCAGCTTTAGCCTCATTTTTAACTGCAATTGCTTTAACACCACCATTTTTTATTAAATGACGTAAATTTAGCATAGATACATATATAGAAAACACAGGAGGTGTATTAAACATAGAATCCTTAGACTGATGAGTTTTTAAATTCAAGTAAGTAGGAATATCAAGTGTTGATTGACCTAAAATAGAATCTTTAACAATAAATAAAGTAGCACCTGCTGGCCCTAAATTCTTTTGTGCACCTGCGTAAATAATGTCAAAATCACCAACATTAATTTCTCTAGAGAATATATCTGATGACATATCGCAAACGATAGGAATATCAAATTTTGGTAACGTTTTAAATTGAGTTCCAAAAATAGTATTGTTTGATGTAACATGAATGTAATCATACTCACCGCCAGCATTAATACCTGAAGGAATGTAATTGAAGTTTTTATCTTCTGAAGTGGCTACAATATCAACAGTTAAACCTGCATTTTTAGCTTCTTTAATTGCTTTAGTTGACCATGCACCGGTATCTACATAAGCAGCTCTTTTATTCTTTCCAGCCATGTTCATAGCTGAAATTAAGAATCCTAAACTAGCTCCACCTTGTAAAAATAATACTGAATAACCTTGAGGTACATTTAAAGCTTCTTTCACTAAACTTCTCGCTTCATCCATTACTGCAACAAAACCCGGACTTCTATGTGAAACTTCTAAAATTGATAAGCCGTTAAAATCTACTACCGCTTTTGCTGCTTCAGCAAATACTTCTTGAGGTAAGATGCAAGGTCCTGCACCGAAATTGTGTTTTTTTGACATTCCGTATTTTATATAATTTTACATTAACTTTTACGGTTAGCAAAGATGAGAATAATAATAGGTTATCATGTTAAGAATTATTAATTTTTATTAACATTACAAAAACAATCTAAATTATATATAAATTTACACAAAAATCAAACAATGTTAAACTTAGCATATATTACATGGGACTTTAGTCCATCAGTTATTCCAGCATTTGATGTACCCCGTTGGTATGGCATTATGTGGGCTTTAGGTTACTTAATCGGTTTAAAAATACTTGAACGTATGTTTAAGTCTGAAAAAATTGATAAGGAATGGGCTGATAAAACATTTTTATATGTTTTAATTGGTGGTATTTTAGGCGCTAGATTAGGGCACTTATTTTTCTATGAACCTTGGTTTGATCAATTAAACGTTGCAGGACAAGTGGTAAGAGAAGGTTTCTTAAGTCACCCTTTAAGTATTTTAAAAATATGGGAAGGTGGTTTAGCAAGTCATGGTGGTGTAATTGGAATTTTAATTGCTGCATTTTTGTTAAGTAAAAATGTGACTAAGAAAAATATGCTGTGGATTATTGATAGAATTGCTGTACCAACTGCCTTAGCTGCCAGTTTAATTAGATTTGGTAACTTATTTAATTCTGAAATTGTTGGTAAGGAAACTACTTCAGCTATAGGGTTTAAGTTTTTAAGACATGATTTATATCCATCAGATGCCATAAGAGCTACAGGAAAAGAAACAGCGAATGACGCGTATGATGCCATTGCTAACAACCCGGCCTTTGCAGATCTATTGGCATCCGTCCCTGTTAGATACCCAACTCAATTAATTGAAGCCATTTGTTATTTAGTAATTTTTGCTATAATGCTTTATTTTTATTGGAAAACTAATGCCAAAGATTTATTAGGCTTTTTAGTCGGTGTATTTTTCTTCTTACTATTTATGGCTAGGTTCTTTATTGAGTATTTGAAAATACCTCAAGGTGGAACAGATTTGGGGTTAGGCATGATAAATACTGGCCAAAAGTTAAGTATACCTTTAATGGCAATAGGTCTGTTTTTAGTACTTAGACAGCTTAAAAAATTGAAAAAGAATTAAATTATTATTTTCCTTAATAATCACAGCAATGTTACTACTATAGATTGGTGAATTAATAACGGAGATACATTACATATAATGATCTGTTAAATATTTTCCACTTGATTAGAGTATTTATTTTTCATGTGTTAAATTTTAAACTATGCTACATACCATAGAGAATAATAGTGTTATTTGTACCATTGACTCTAATGGAGCAGAAATACGTTCATTAATTGATAAAACAACTGGAAAAGAATACATTTGGCAAATAAACCCTTCAATTTGGGGCAGTAGCTCGCCCGTACTGTTTCCTGCTATAGGTAAAATAAAAGAGGATAAGGTTACTTTTAATGGTAAAACGTATGCTATGCCCAAACATGGCATTGTTCGTAATAATAATTCACTTAGCTTTGAGTCAAAAGGTATTTCAAAGTGTACTTTTAGACTTACAGATTCAGAAAAAACACTTGAACAATACCCCTTTAAATTTTCATTTACCGTAGAATTCGAACTCATTGGAAAACGGTTAATCATGACCTACATAGTTGAAAATAGAGACTCCGTTCCTATGTCATTTGCTTGTGGTGGTCACACAGCGTATGCTTGTCCTATAAGCAAAGGAGTGACGCTATCAGACTATGTTATTGAGTTTCCTAATCAACATACTCTTAATATTATGACGTTAGGTCCATCTGGATTGCTATCTCTTGAACTCCGCAAAATAGAATGTAAGGAAAAAACATTACAGCTTTCAGATACACTATTTAATCAAGACGCCTTAATATTCTCAGATGTAGAATACAACTGGGTTAGGCTACGCAAAAAGAATCAGAAGGAAGGAGTTGTAGTTCGATTTAAAAACTATCCTCACCTTGCATTGTGGTCAAAGCCATCTGCCGATTATGTATGCATAGAGCCTTGGCTTGGTCTTCCGGATTTAGAAAATGAATCTATCGATTTAGCTCAAAAATCTAGTTACAAAATGATTGAACCGGATACTACATTTTCAATCTCTATTGAAACAGAAATTGAGTAACACCGTTGAAACCAGGTTTACCAGTACTTCATTCTTTTTCAATTATTACATTACCATTTTAGTAACTGTATTAACCTCCTTTCTATTATAGTAAGTTCGACTGTTATTCATCAGGGGTTACACACTAATCAAACTTTTATTTGCCCTTAACCCAATCTACCATTAGATTTATTTTAACCATATCAGAACGGTTTTGACACGATTATAAACTAATAGTTTACTTCAATAATATGTAGTAACAGTACAAAAAAGCATCTAATAGTGATAGCGTGAATACTTCAATAAAATTATTATATTTGTTATACATATAACTGGAAATATGAACAATTTTCATGGTGAAAGTTGTTCTTCGCGATACGCTAGAAAACATTAAATATATTCTTAATTTTATGCTCTTGGAACTCAAAATAAAATTAAATAAGTTCTCCGAAAAACACAATCTCCTTGAAAAAACATTTCAGTATTGTAAAGATAATATCCAATCTTGTCTTGTAGAAGAAAAGGAACTAGGTATAATTCCTTTAAACGGAACGTCTCATGAAAATATACGAATAAAATTTCACTCTCAATTTTTGCTAAACAATAGAGAATACCTATACACGCCTTGTTTTACGACAAGGCTAAACATATATGACAATGAAGATAAAACAGAAGACTTTAATGAGATGCAATATATTGGTTATTATGATTTAGACGTAGATGAAAACGGGATTATTTTTGATGATTGGTTAAATTTCATATAAAAACAATGAACTAAATTGAAAAGAAAAAACACAATATTAAAATTTATTGCATGGTTAATCATAGGTCTTTGGTTTATACGTTCAATAATATTTCGTTTAATTAATATTGATTTTATTACAAGTGATATAGAGGAGAATTTTAAATTAATTTGGACTATATTAATTCCGATATCTGTGGGTACTCTTATCCTTTATTCTTGGAATGATTTAAAATTTAATTTCAAAAGAACTATTATTTTTACGCTTGGAATTATTTTATCAGCAGTGTTAATTATAGTTTTAAATTTTTTCTCAAGTTTTTGTGTCTTAAGTTTTTCAGAAACCATTTATTCAAATAAAAATGGCAACTTAGAAATAAAAAGAAGGGTTTTAAATTGTGGTGCTGGAGATTCTAACCCAAGTAATGAAATGGTTAAAACATATTCTTTAGGAAAGTATTTAATTTGGAATTCAGAGATTCAAAAAGAAGATATAAATGAAAACGAATGGAGAAAGAAATAAAGACGATTTACTAACAAAAACTATATTCAATACAGAGTTCAGTAATTTAATTGAGCGTTTCACATACCATAGAAAGTCCGTAAAACTTAAATCTAGTCTTTAAAAAAGAATTAATTTAAAAACAAAATATTAACTTTAGGCTATGTGCGTAATTGGATGTTTTGCTCTTTGTAAATCTGTACTAAACATAGGTAAACGTTAGCAGAAATAAAAATAAAAAAATGAAAACAACTTTAATAATTTTTCAAATAATTTTTTCAAATATTAGTTTTAGTCAAAAAATAGAAAAGATAAATATTCCAAAAGGAGTAACTTATAACTATTGTGATACTGAAATATTAAACCAAGCAATTAACAGAATTAATGAAAATTTAACTGATAGTTTAGATTATTCGTTATCTCAAAAAATATTAATTATTGGTCCACAATTATGGAAGAGATATAAAAACATTAATCTTTTAAGCACTATTGAAGGTGGTAACACTCAATTTCACGTTGATGAATTAATATTAGACGGAAAAATGAGTCAAGACATTAAAGATTCAAAGAAAATTTGGAATGAATTCAGAAAAGAAATAAATGGAAATTATACCATACGTAAAGCAAATGAAAAAGAACTAACTTATTATTGGTCAGTAATCTCATTCGATATTGATGAGCCTTTACTAATAGTGGAAACTAAAGAACATAATTATATACTAAATATACTTCAAGATGATTTAAAATTAATGTGGCTAGATGAAGTTCCAGAGAATAAAAAATATCATAATCCAATTGAAAATAAGACATATGAGTCAAAAAATGGATTTAAAACATACAACAATGGTCAAGAAGTGACTACTAACTCTGAAGGTATTAAAGAATCAAAACTTGAAAAAATTGTTCTTTTAAGTAGTGATGAAGAATTAAAAGACAATAGTTCAGTTGAAGATTTAAAAGAATTTATTACAAAGACTAATGAAATTTTTAATGAATTATTTAAAGATTCCGAAAAATCAGGAAAAATAATGATTCAGTTTGAAATTAAAAAGAAAAAAAATATAATCCAATTTGCAGTACAAGGTAATTTAGATTTAGAAATAATGAAAGAGTTTGAAAAACAGGTCAACAAAGAAAAATATCCTAATTCTAAAAAGAAGCCTATAAAGATTCAATTGATTTATAAAGTAAACTCATTGAATGACATTAAATGAATTACTTCTGCTAACAAAATTTATAATTAATACGGAGTTCAGAGCTTAATTAAAAGTTCAGTATTTCATAGAAAGTCCACCAAAAATAAAAGCAAAATATTTATACTTAACTAAGTTATAAACCCTAAATATAGTACTTATCTCCTGCCCTAATTTTCATATACTAACCGTTGTGGCTAATCAAAATGAAACAAATTTTCCAACATATTAAAAAATATTTCACAATTTGGTGGATTCCTATAATAACAAACTTTTTAGCGATTGGTATATTCTTAATTGGTGTACTAGTTAGGCGAGATTGGATAATTGACCTTTCATTAATCGTATTCTTCTTGAATATTATTGGGACAATTATATCTAGTGTTGTTCAGATTGTAAAAGGTAAATGGTATTTCATTATTCCACAACTTGGACTTGCCATGCTCTTGTTTTTTTATGTGGGACTAATATTTACTTACTCTCCACCAGACTATTATGGAGCAGACAAAGAAATCCCTAAGAATATTCAATTTTCATTTCCTCTAGATTCATTACCAAGCAAGGAAGAATTTGAATTACATGATCTTGTATTAATCAATAATTTTCAACCAGGATTATACATTTACCATACTGACCATATCCCAATTGAAGTCGGTTATTTTTATATAAAAGCATTTGAAGTAAACTCGAATGACAGATTATCAGAAGAACGAATGAAAGTCAAATCTAAAATTATTGTTGACAATTTTGATGAAAAATATCGAAAAGGAGAATTTACAATTTATGAAGGTGATTGGGGTGACATGTATGGTAGCAAAATTGAACTATGGTATCAACCTTTAAATGGAGAAGAATATCTAGTTCAAGAACGAAATTTTATAATTGAAGGTTGGCAGAGGTAATATAAAATTAGTCACCATAATGTACATAGGAAATAAAGAGTTCAGTACTTTATACAATTCTGATAGCTTTCGTAACTACCAAACCTTCTGATTTGACTATTTAGAAGAAAAGGATAATAACAAAATAAAAAGTTTAAGCTATATGTACGTTATCGAAAGTTTATCTTGTACCCCTCACTAAACATAGGTAAACGTTGTAAATAATTAAAAGAAGAGCAGTAACGTAAGAAATTAAACATAGAATAGGTCCTAGAAAACTCCCCAATCATTTATAACCAAGCCCTTAGAGAGTATTAAAAATAGTCATTCATTTACTTTTTTTTAAATTACTAGCAAAGTTCCCAATATGTATATAACTTTTATAACTTTGCAAAAAATAAATCCCGACTGCTTACAAATGATATATCGTATTAATCTTAAATACATAACATATATAGTTATTGCCGCAATAATTATTGGTATTCTTCATAAAAACGAAACCGCTTTATTAATTTTACTTGGTTTTATCGTTCTATATAAAGTACTAAAAGAACCAAAAAAGTCAAGAGGGCCTCTTTTATTAGGAATGCTTGTTACTGGAACTTTAGGTGTCATAATTGAATATTTTGGGACAAAGTGGAACTATTGGGAATACCATGATGTACTAGGTCAATTACCTACCTATTTATACTTTGTTTGGATGTTAGCTTTTGCTTTTTTATACAGTTTGGAAAAAAAAATATTCACATATTATGACCAAATTACAACATCAAAAAGAATCCTTATTTTTTTATTGATAGTACTTATTTACCCTACATTAGGAGAGATTGTAACTATATATTTTGGTGTTTGGACATATTATTTTCCCTATCAATTTTACGGTGTATCCTATCATACAATAATATCAATAGCTGCAGTACATATTTTCATCAATTATTTGTTATCAATTTATTACAAAACAATGAATATTAAAGATGTTGTTTTAAATCCATAAAATAGGATACTAGCATGAATATAAAAATAGCTAAATCAATTTTTACAGCTTCATTTAAAACTATTGGATACTTATTTTTATTTATAATGTTTACATTATTTATTGATAGTCAAATAGTAGCCGAACGAATTGAAAATACCCAACTATACACAAATATTGTAATGTTAATTGGTTTTCTTGTTGTTTTCTTAAAAGCAACAAGAAAGGTAAAAGAGTTTATGCTACTTGCTGTTTTTTCGGGATATGTTGGTGAGTACATATTTTCCATTGGCCTCCACATGTACACTTATCGCTTAGGTAATGTGCCACATTACGTTCCCCCTGGACATGCACTTGTATATATAGCTGTTATCTATTTCTGCAAAGAAGCTATAATTAAACAGTATAGAAAACAATTAGAAAAAATATTTACTATTATCGTTCTTTTATATGGCTCTCTTTTTTTAATTTTTAGAGAGGACGTATTTGGGTTTGTAATGACAGTATTGGTTGTTTTTTTATTACGAAATAAACCACGAGAACGCTTATTTTTTTTAACAATGTACTTAGTTGTTGCTTATTTAGAAATAATTGGAACAACCTACCAATGCTGGCAATGGCCGGATACAGCATGGGGAGTTATTCCATTTTTACCAAGTAATAACCCTCCAAGTGGTATAAGTTTAATTTATTTCTTACTAGACCTTGGGTGTTTATGGCTATATAAACAACGTCATTTAATAGCTTGGAAAAGAATGAAAAATATCAGAGCGTTAAGGATCAAATAAGGTCTTAATCTCTCTTGTACAGGGCTAACTATTTTCGATAAAGTACTTTATTCTATTTAAAGCTATCAAATCTATCTTTCAAAAGAGAAAATAATACTCTTATAGGTATTTCTTATAGGTATTATTATTATTGCTTGAACTCTTGAATTCATAAAGATTTTAGTATTGTTTTCCTACTCTATTTAAAAATGAGTTTCGAATTCTGGCCTTGTAATCGAAACAATGCTGCTCTATAGAAAAAATTTTTTTGATTAAATTACAGATATTTGATGATAACGTGGAACATTCAATAACACAAGCATTTAAAAATTACAACAATTTTGTGAAACCTATGTAAGCTTATTATTGGTAGTAATTTCTACAATAAAAACACTAATTATACCTTTACTTACTCTTCTTAAGTTCTTAATTCCAATCTTATTGTAAATATATTAGTTACTTTTGCTGTTTTACACCGACAAACAACAAAAAAGAATGAAAAATATTGAAAAACCAACTCCTGAAGCAAAAGCACTTTCTCTTTTCCTTATGGCCTATAAAAATATAGATCCTAGTTATAAAGAAAAGTCTAAGCGCATAAATAGACAGTGGGATCTTGTTAAAACTAACCAGTTGAGCAAGGAAGACTATATGGCAGAGGTTCAAGATATGTTAACATCATATGGTGGATATAATGAAGTAATTGAAAAAACGGTAAAATATTATATTGAAAACACTGGTGAATGGAAATCTAGAGGTGAAGATAAGTATAGCTTAGATGCTAAAAAAATCGCTGACGGTATTTTAAAGAAATAAGCATTGAATTAACATATTGACTTACTATAAGTAACAACACAAAAAGCACAAACTATATGGTTTGTGCTTTTTGTGTATAAACTGGATATTATCCACATTTAGAACTACCACAATCATTGCACGTTAAACAACCTTCTTGATAGATAAGATTTTCAGATTTACAATTTTCGCAGGTGTGTCCTTTTACTTTTGTACCATTTTCAACATAACGTTTTAATGCTCTTACCACCCCATTCTTCCATGTGTTAATTGATTCACTATCTAAATGTAAACTTTGTATTAAATCTACAATTTTATCAATTGGCATTCCATGTCTAAGCGTACTTGAGAATAATTTGGCATAATTCCAATACTCTGGATTAAACTTATGAGACAATCCTTCTATTGTAGTTTTATAACCACGTTTATTTTGGTATTGAAAATCATAACGAGATGTTCCATCTGTATTTCTATTTTTTATAATCAACCCTTTCTCAACCCAACGTGGAATCGTTATTCCGTCTTCATCATCAGCTAAACCTGAGAAAAACTCATAAGGTTGGTCGTCAACTAAACCAATAAAAGCAATCCATTTTTCTTTTTTATTCTGAAAGCGTACTACATCAGCCTCTAAAATTTGAGGACGCTTGATTGGAAATGAGGTTAACGCCTCTATATTGTCTTCCTTTTTTTCGTCATTCGCAATTAACACCCCAGAACGTGAACCGTCTCTATACACAGTAATACCTTTACATCCAACTTCCCAAGCTTTTAAGTATAGTTCACCTACTAACTCTTCACTACTGTCATTTGGTAAATTAATAGTGACACTTATGGAATGATCTACCCATTTTTGAACAGCACCTTGCATTTGTACTTTACTTAACCAATCCACATCATTAGAAGTTGCTTTATAATAAGGCGATTGCTTCACTAATTCATTTAACTCATCTTGTGAAAATTGTTTTGAAGTATCTATTCCATTAACATCCATCCATTGCTTAAAACGGTGGTGAAACACAACATATTCTTCCCAAGCATCACCCAATTCATCTACAAAATCAATTCTAGCGGCTTTATCATTTGGGTTTACTTTTTTTCTACGCTTATAAACAGGCATAAAAACTGGCTCGATACCAGAGGATGTTTGCGTCATTAAACTTGTTGTACCCGTTGGTGCAATAGTTAGTAAGGCTATATTTCTACGCCCGTATTCTAACATTTCATAATACAATTTACTATCCGCTTCTTTAAGCCTTAGAATAAACGGGTTATTCTTTTCTCGTTCCGAATCAAATATTGTAAACGCTCCTCTTTCTTTTGCTAATGTTACAGAAGCTCTATACGCTTCAATTGCTAATACTTTGTGAACTTTAACTGAAAACTCATTTCCTTCTTCACTACCATATCTAATCCCCAAAGCAGCTAACATATCCCCTTCAGCTGTAATCCCTACTCCAGTCCTTCTGCCTTCATGCGCTTTATTACGAATATTTAACCACAGATTTTTTTCAGTAGCTTTAACAGTATCGCCCTCTGGATCTGCATCAATTTTTTCTAAAATTTTATCTATCTTTTCTAACTCCAAATCAATAATATCATCCATTATTCTTTGAGCTGTAATAATATGTTTTTTAAATAATTCAAAATCAAAAGAGGCAGTAGTGGTAAATGGATTATCAACATAAGAAAATAAATTAATAGCTAATAATCTACACGAATCGTAAGGACATAGAGGAATTTCACCACATGGATTTGTAGACACCGTTTTATAACCTAAATCACTATAACAATCTGGAATAGATTCATTTATAATTGTATCCCAAAATAGTATACCTGGTTCAGCCGACTTCCATGCATTATGCACTATTTTTTTCCAAATAGATTTAGCTTCAATTGGTTTTGAAACTTGTGGGTTATCACTAAAAATTGGATATTTCTGCACATAAGTTTCGTTATTCTTTACCGCATTCATAAAGGCGTCATCTATTCTAACAGATACGTTTGCACCAGTTACTTTACCTTGTTCTAATTTAGCATCAATAAAATCTTCAGAATCTGGATGATTGACTGACACCGATAACATAAGTGCTCCTCTCCTACCATCTTGAGCAACTTCTCTTGTAGAATTTGAATAACGCTCCATAAATGGTACAATACCTGTTGACGTTAAGGCTGAATTTTTTACTGGTGAACTTTTAGGTCTAATATGTGACAAATCATGCCCCACACCACCACGTCTTTTCATCAGTTGAACTTGCTCTTGGTCAATTTTCATAATTCCACCATACGAGTCTGAATCACCATCATTACCTATTACAAAACAGTTAGATAATGAAGCCACTTGAAACGGATTTCCTATTCCCGCCATTGGACTACCTTGTGGTACTATATATTTGAAATCTTTAATGACGTCAAAAATTTCAGCTTCAGTTAAAGGGTTTTCATATTTCTTTTCAATTCTTGCAATTTCACTTGCAATTCTGATGTGCATATCATTTGGGGTACTTTCATAAATAAGACCTTCAGAATCCTTTAAGGCGTATTTATTTAACCACACGCTAGCTGCTAGTTCATCATTCTTAAAATAGTTTAAAGCGTCATCACTTGCTTCTTTGCGTGTATAGGTTTTTTTAGTCATAGGTTGAATAGTCGAATTCATGGTTTATTAGTATTAATTAGTACATTGGTTTGTTCCTGTAAAGTACCTCAGAAAAAACAAGTTAAAATATGATTGACATCATAATGTTTACAAATAAAACTTAGAAAACATTAAAAATCAATACATTACCATTTTACCAACATGAAAATGTTTACATTTAATTATGTTAAATTTTACACACAGTATTTATACTGTCCATTATTACGACATTAAATTAGTATACCTAATATAGTTAAAAATAGTCAATATTGAGACAAAAACTCGTGTTATTAAACCAGATTAAGGAGACACTAAATTAAAACTAAGCGTATCTTTGCATCAACTTCTAAAACAATGCAACCTAAAAAAGAACAAAAATCAGAATTGGAATTTATTGCATTAATGGCTTTTTTAATGGCAAATGCAGCATTATCTATTGATGCCATTTTACCTGGGCTAAATAGCATGGCTATTAGTTTGAAAATTATTGAAGCTAACCAGTTGCAACTAATTGTGACCATGATTTTAATTGGTTTAGGAGTTGGTCAATTAATATTTGGTACATTGTCTGATAGTTTTGGACGAAAACCAATGGTTTATGCAGGCTCCTTAACGTTTATTTTAGCCAGTTTTATTTGTGTGACTGCCCAAAGCTTAGAAGTTATGTTGGCCGGTAGAATATTACAAGGTATAGGTTTGTCTGCCCCCAGAAGTATAAGTATCTCCATAATAAGAGACTTGTATAGCGGAGACAATATGGCCCGTGTTATGTCTTTTATCACTGTCGTATTTATTATTGTACCCATGGTAGCTCCAATGGTTGGGCAACTAATATTACAGGGATTCTCTTGGCATTATATATTTTTGTTTCAGATTGGTTTTATTATTTTAATCCTGATTTGGTTTGGCATTAGACAAGCTGAAACCTTGACAAAAGAAAATACAAAGAAATTTTCAGCCAGATTATTCTTTAATGGAGTAGCCGAGTTTTTCAGTATAAAACAAACCGTAATATATACTATTATTTCTGGTTTAATAGGCGGTTCATTTTTTGTGTATTTAAGTGCATCTAAACAAGTGTTTCAAGATCAATATGAATTAACAACAACCTTTGTGTATGTATTTGGTGCATTAGCATTTTCAATGGGTATCGCTAGTTTTTTGAATAGCTTTTTAGTTATGAAAATTGGAATGAAAAAGTTAGCGACTTATCTCTTAATCCTTTTTTGCATTAATTCACTAGTGTATTCTCTTCTTTTTAATGGAACATCTAATCCGAGCCTACTAGTGATTATGGTATTTTTCGCGATTCAATTTTTAGCACTAGGCTTTATATTTGGAAACATCAGATCACTAGCTATGGAACCTATAGGCCATATTGCTGGCATTGGTGCAGCAATAAATGGATTTGTTTCTACCCTAATGGCAGTTCCAATCGCTATTTATATTGGTTCATTTTTAACAGATACAGCTTACCCCATATTTATTGGCTTTTTCATCTGTAGTATTTTATCACTAGTATTAGTGGTGTATTTGAATATCAGCCAGAAGAAAAAATAATAAAATTCGCCTCAATCCTGTTCCTTAATTCTCATTAAACAAATAAACAATTGGTTACACTAGTGTAATTTAAAATTACTATATTTATTAAATTAATAGAGCAACCGTTACATAATTGTTAATTTTATTTGGTTGTTAGCAGTAATCAAAATCATGAAATGTTGGATATGTAATAATGAAGCAAAAACAGGGGAGCATAAGTTCAAGTCTTCAGATCTTAAAAGGTTGCATGGTAAACAATTCGATAATTCTTTAATTATAAAACTTGATACTGACGAATTAAAAATACAAGGACCCAATAGTAATCTAGTAAAACACAATATACCTATTTGTAAAAAATGTAACAATGATTTAACATCACCACATGACAAGGCATATGATAAATTCATAATTGAATCTACAAAATCCTTTGAGAAATTACATAATACAAAAACTATAAATGTAATTGACATTTATGGTGATAACTGGAAAACTGAGCTCAGAAATTTTTATAAATATTTTGCGAAACAGATTGGTTGTCGAATAGCTAAATTTAAAGGGATAGATTACCCTAAAAGTCTTAGCCATTTTATTTTAGATAATGAGGAAATTAAATCTCTAAAACTCAGTTTTCACATCAAAGAAGGTGTTTCTGCACTTAATTGGGATATGAAAAATAAATATAAGGAGTCATTAAAAGTACTTAGCAACGGAGCCACCGTATCATATGGGAAGACAGATTTTGAAGAAATATTTCATGGATGGTTTACATACAACTGGCTAACTATTCATTGGATTTATAGCGAAAAAGATTTAAATCAACGAATGTTGCAGTTAAGTTCAAACAGTATTCCAATCAAAATTCAGAGTTTTGACATTAAAGGCAGAGATGAAAACGAAAATATACTTGACTGGTTTGAATATTATGGTTTACGAACTGAAAAAGAAAGAATAATGTTTATACTTGATATAATTAATGAATAATAACTGCTAACACTAATCATAGTTAATACGGTTTCAACTATTAAATTGAAAGGACAGAGCAGTTAACAAAGACCACCAAATCAAAAGTTTTGGATAAATGAGAAAAACAATTCTAGCTTTAATCCGAACTAAATAAGACAAAATATTAGAAACAAAATGAAAAAAATATTATTCATATCTGTATTAATATTATTAGCATCCTGTGCGGTAAAGAAATACTACATTGATGTTCCATATGCCAATAGTGATATATTTCGAATACATCCTTTTGAGTGGTTTTCGTGTGAGAATTGTCAGGAAAATTATGACAACCACCTCACTGACTACATTGAGAATAATAAAATTACCTGGATTCCCTTTTCTAAAGATAAATATACAGATAACGGTTTTTTATTAAACCTGCATAATACATTAAAGTCGATCAGTTACTCAAATTTAATAAGCAACGATTTTTACAATCAAAACATTGAAGGCTTTATAGATTCATTGCTCATTTATGAAAACCAAGAAATTGATACCTCTAATTATTATTCCATGTTTTTATACCGCAGAGAAATTCAAGGGACAAGAGGGACAGTGGTCACCATTGTAAAAGAAATAAAGAAAGAATTTAAAGGCGAGACAGTTTCCATAGACACAACTTTTGTAAACGATACCATTGTTCAACTAGTGAGATTAGATTCTAAACTCAAACAATCAGATACAATTAAAAAGAAGGAATTATTACTTCAAATTTTAGATTACCTGAAATCTATTAATCAATACCATCTAGCCTATCAAATTATAAATAGACCGATTGACTTTTCTTCATACGGAATATCTAAGGATAGTATAATTTTAACATTCCCAATTGATACGGTAAAAGAATTTAGGTATTCTGACACAACTATGAGACTTGGAAATTTTGATAAGAATGGGGTGTGGACAGATTCTTATTTGTGGTGGAAAGATTATCCTGGTCCTTAAGTTTAGAACTAAAACATTCAAATTAATCACCGTATAAAAGAATAAAAAACCAGTACTGAAAGTAAGTAATACAATAATAAAATGAGCTGTATTAAAACACTGATTTGATTACTACAGATAACCTATGCATACATCCCCTACTTCTATAACTATACCATTTTACATTTAATCCTTGATTATGTTTACTTTTGTAAAATAACATACAGTTAATACCCATGATAAATTTTTCTCAACCCACCCCCCAAATTCAATGTGTTACAAATTTCCAAGATTTGGTAACTACACCATTTAGTGGTGAATTTAATGCCTTATGTTGGAATCGTGAATTAGAGGGTGATTTTTCTGAGATTGTTAACCAGATAGAACTAAATGAAAACATGGCTGTTCTTGAAATGAAGGAACTTTGTGAGCTAGATTTAAGTGCACAGGGTAATATTGCTCGTGAAACGCTTTTAAACGATTATACCCTCTTAAAAACTCACGGGGCGTCACCGACTCTTAATTTGATTAAAAATTATGAACGAGATGACATCTTCCCTTTTTTTCCAACTGATGTATACTCTTATCATGTAGACCGTTCTCCAATACCTACAAGCACCTTTTTATGTACTTACCATGGTGAGCCAAGTGAAGTGATACCAAATTCACAAGTCAAACAAAAAATAACCATTCCTGCATTTCGTAAAGCGCTCAAAAAACTTTATGATGGTCCAGAAGATGGTTTCGAATCTTTTTTAAGTGAACACTTCTTTGATTTACATTATC
>Ga0209396_1002229_pt1 | contig 20606 bp, 11 predicted proteins | sample GOMGulsemesocosm_6_FD_184638 | JGI IMG/M metagenome (GOLD analysis project Ga0209396, IMG submission 184638) | Methane-oxidizing microbial communities from mesocosms in the Gulf of Mexico - GOM8C Gulf of Mexico (SPAdes) (version 2) | ecosystem: Environmental > Aquatic > Marine > Cold seeps...
AATATTAGTGAGGCATTACGCTTAAAAGGCAAGCTAGGTGATTATGTACGTTGCCGTATTACGGTAAATAGCTGTAAATACCAAATCGTCACCAAACGCTACGATATACGCGGTAAAGATGATACCGGCCGTGTGGTTCAGTTCAATCACAGCCAAGCTGTTACTGAAAAGTCATACATTTATATTAGTGGCTTTATTTCTAAGTTTTATCAAAATCAATACGGCTATACGATCTCGGTATTGAAAGGGGTTAAACTGTTATCTGCTTAACGTTATCACAAGCAACTCGACCTAATGCCTCGCTGCGCATAATCCTATAGAGATCATCTATTTTATAAGATCTAGCTCGCAATAATTTGATTTCTATTACTAATGCCTCTCATATTACCAATTTATAGCTAGGGTTGTTTATCATAACTTACCCAATTGGAGGCAATGGCAATGAAAATCAACATGCCAATTACGGATACAGAACAGTTTATGAAAGACGGAGATATTCTTGTCTCCAAAACTGATTTAAAAGGCAGTATTACCTTCGTAAATCGCGCTTTTATTGAGCTAAGTGGATTTACCGAAGCAGAGTTATTACGTAAAAGTCACAGTATCGTTCGGCATCCCGATATGCCAGCAGCCGCGTTTAAAGACCTGTGGGAAACAATACAGCAAGGTAATCCGTGGACAGGTATTATTAAGAATAGAGTAAAAAATGGTGATTTTTATTGGGTGATCGCCAATGTTATCCCCATCAAAAAAAACGGTCAAGTCATCGAATTTATGTCGGTCAGAACCAAACCAACACAGCAAGAAGTTAAAGACGCAGAGCTCACCTATCTGGCGATGAATACCGATAACCAACCACGTAAAAAACCATTGAACACACTCAAACAACTGCTTGTTAACACCGGACTCAAAGCCAAAGTATCAATATTGACCACATTTGTCGCTTTTATCTTAGTCGCAGGCGCGCTTATTCAATACACAAGCGTGCACAAAATAGAGGCCACTTGGGATAACTACCAAACCAATGTCACCGCACGTGGGGCGCTCATTAACGAGATCACATCCTCATTAGGTTACGGCGGTATCATTCCGCACTTTAAAAATTATGCTTTACATCAGGATGATAACTACCGACAGCAGTTTATCCAAAGTTATACAAAATTACTTAATCAGCTCAGTCGCTACCAAGCACTACCAGATATTAATTTACAAGAGCAACACGCGTTAAAAGATATCTCACTTGTCGCAGAGCAATATCGCCAGCATCTAGACAGTATTCAATCACTTATCACTAACGGTGTTGGAACAAGCCAAATTGATACCAGTGTGAACATTGATGATGAACCTGCGCTTAATGCACTTTCACAATTGCAGCAAAACTATACATCACTCACGCTGCAAGCTGCCAGCACGCTACATACACAAATCACGGATTCATTCGTAAGTCTTGCCATTGAAAGACTGGCAACATTCCTCATCCTAGCCTGTCTTTCCATCATGGTATTACACCGAGCTATCATGAAGCCAATCAAACAGTTAATTGGTATTTTCAGTCAAATTAATGAAGGTAAATACGAGAACAAATTTGAAATTCGTAATAACAGTGAGTTTGGTCGATTATTTCAAGCCATTTACATCACCCAGACCAAACTCAATTTCGATATTCAAGAGTCACGATTAACCGCCGAAGAAGCATTACGTATCAAAAATGCCTTAGACAACGTAACAGCCAATGTCATGGTGGCAGATGGTCAACGTAATATTATTTATATGAATGAGTCGGTTGATAAATTACTTAAAAATGCTGAAAAAGATTTCAAAAAAGAGTTACCCGACTTTAATGTAGACAATTTACTCGGCTCAAGTATCGATGTATTTCATAAAGACCCACAACATCAACAGCAGATACTACAAGGATTGTCATCTACCCATGAGGCAAATATCAATATTGGCGGTAGAACCATGCAGTTAACACTTAATCCAGTGATAAACGCAGCGAATGAACGTCTCGGTACCGTCGTGGAATGGAATGATAAAACCGCAGAGCTAGCAATCGAACAAGAGATCGACACGATTGTTGCAGCGGCGGCAAATGGTGATTTATCTAAACGTATTTCGCTTGAAGGTAAAAATGAGTTCTTCACGAAGTTAAGCTTAGGATTAAATGAGTTACTCGAAAGCTCATCGTCGTTTGTCAGCGATGTCGGGGGCTTATTCTCTTCTATGTCCGAAGGTGATTTAACCCAGTCAATCGAGCAAGAATATAATGGTGAATTTCAAAAAATTAAAAATGATGCCAATAATACTATCGCTAAACTCACTTCGATCATCAGCCAGATCCGAACCTCTGCAGAGACGGTAAGTACAGCATCACACGAAATTGCACTGGGTAATACCGACCTCAGTCAACGCACTGAAGAACAAGCTTGCTCTCTTGAACAAACAGCATCGAGTATGGAAGAAATCACCGCTACCGTGAAACAAAGTGCAGCCAATACCGATGAAGCAAATAAACTTGCAACAGAAGCTAAAAACAAAGCACAGAACGGCGGTAAAACCGTACAAGATGCGGTTTCAGCAATGAAAGATATTCTCACCGCGAGTAATCGTATCAATGATATTATCAGCGTCATCGATGAAATCGCATTTCAAACGAATCTACTCGCACTAAACGCCGCTGTAGAAGCTGCGCGAGCCGGAGAACAAGGACGTGGATTTGCTGTCGTAGCTGCTGAAGTCAGAAATCTATCACAACGCTCGGCTGATGCAGCAAAAGAAATTAAAGACCTGATCCGTGACAGTGTTGAAAAAGTAAAAAGAGGGTCATCACTGGTTAATGACTCGGGTGAGACCTTACAAGAAATCGTTCATTCTGTTGAACATGTTGCTAGTATGATTGCAGAAGTCAGTAACGCAGCAACGGAACAATCCTGCGGTATTGAGCAGGTGAATCAAGCTGTAAATCAAATGGACGAGGTTACCCAACAGAACGCCTCACTGGTAGAGCAAGCATCGGCTGCCAGCTCTGCCATGTCAGAACAAGTTAATCACATGACCCAGTTAATTCAATTCTTTAAATTGATAAAAACAGAGCAACAAGAAACCATCCTTCAAAACGGACAACACGCACCACAAGAACAGCGACAACGTCGTCATAATGCAAGCTACCGCCATGGACTACAATCCACTACACCGCCAATAACGGCGCAGGAAAAGCAATCCAATGACAAGGCGATAGCCGCATTATCAAATAACGAAAGTTGGGATGAATTTTAGCTCAACATTAATCGCCACCAGATCCCAGGCAAACTGGTGAATCCGGTGGTGAACCATTTAACCTCACCATCTTTCACAATTAAGATGGTTGGGGTGACCTTCACATTCCAGTCACGACCCAAGTCATAGTTTTCATCATTCACTACATCAAAATCATACTCATGATGCTGTAAGTATTTCTTCACCCTTATCTCTTCACCAGAACTTAAGGCGACAGTCACCACCGGGTAGAATTCCGATAATGTCTCAACCGCAGGGCTAACAAAACGACACACAGGACACCAGGTTGCCCAAAAATAAACAACCACAGCTTGATCTTTACTTAACTCGGCAAGGTCAACCTGTTCTCCGGCCAATGTCATCCCAGCTAATGCTGGAATGTTATGTTTCGGAAACTCTTTCCCACGCCATACATCCACAGCCGTAGTAATAACAAGGGCTAACAATAGAAATATCACTAATTGCTTAGTCCAACCAAGTAGCCGTTGTTTCATTTATTTGCTTCCTTTGATGATGAAATTAATATCAACACTACTTGTTACGTTGTGCTTCTAGTGCACGTTTCACTTGCTGTTTAAGCTTCTCGTAAGGCACAAGGCCACCGACAATTTGATCAGCAAAGATAAGACCCGGTGTTCCAGTTAATCCAAACTCACGCATCAAGTTCATACTACCATTAATTGTAGTTTCAACACTCGCACCCGTATTATCTACCCATTCATCAGTGCCCGTTAGTTTACCTACTTTCTCAATAGCATCACTGTCTAAACGGCTCGGACGTGACATTAATTTTTTGTGTAATTCATCGAATTTTGCAGGTTCTTTTTCCCAAACAGTTAATGCTAGCTCAGCTGCTTCTTTGGAGCTTGGACCTAAGATTGGCACAAATTTATAGACAACACGTACTTCAGGAAACTCTTCGACTAATCGATCTAATATTGGCTCAATTTTTTTGCAATAAGAGCAGTTGAAGTCAGTAAAGTAAGCAATGGTTAGCTTAGGATTTTCAGCGCCCATCCACGGATCCATTTTATTATTAAACAAGGCTGCATGATTATCACCTAAGCTTTGATCTTGTTGCGCTTTAACTTTTTTCTGTTCGTGAGCCTGTAGCGCAATAATTGCTTCTTTTAAGATTTCAGGATTATTTACCAAGGTTTCTTTTACCATTTGGTTAAACTTATCTTGTTGTACAGCCGTCATATCTATTTGTTCTGGTGCTGCCCACGCCATTTGCGTCGCTAAAATAGCGGCTGAGATAGTGGTAGAAAGTGTTAATAATTTCGTTTTCATTGTTATTCCTATTTATTAAATTTGTTTCTGTATTTATTTTACGAATCGTCATACCCCACGCATATACGCAGGGCAGAAATTAATTATTATTCGCCGCTCGCTTGCTTAATTGCATTCATCACAGCATCGCCACTTAAAATGACCGGCAGTGGTATACCGTTTGGCGCCCTAGGACCATAAACAATATTGAATGGCACACCAAAACGACCGTTACTTTGTAAGTAACCCGTCACGTTTTCAGATCTTACCGTCCAATCACCTTCCATCGTTACTACATTGTCTGTTTGCAGTTTGCTATAAACTGGATCTTGTAATACGACACCTATCTTATTCGCCTTACACGTAATACACCAATCCGCAGTGACATTCACAAATACCGTTTTACCTTCTTTGACTTGCTCATCGATACGTACAGTATCAAGATTTTGCCACACTAAGTCATCCGGTAAACCGTTTGACCACTTGCTCGTTGTTAACGACGCAGCTAACATACCACCGCTACCAAGCAACAAACCAACACTAACGCTGATAAGTACTGCGCGTTTACCTTTAAGTTTTATCATAAAACCAATAAATACCAAGCTAACAAGGCTAAACAGGCCATAAATAGCAAGTGTAGGTAAGAAACTAGACAGCAAAGTCACTAGCCATAAACAAGTCAGCATTAATAAACCAGCAAAAACAGTTTTCACCGACCCCATCCAGCCACCAGGTCTAGGCAATAGACTGACAAGGCTTGGAAAAGTTGCAACTAACAACCACGGCAGGGCCATGCCAATGGCTAAAGCAGTAAAGATAACAAATAAACTTAACGTATCAGCACCCAGCGCATAAGCAACCGCGGTACCCAAAAATGGTGCGCTACAAGGCGTTGCGAGTAACGTAGCGAACATGCCCTGCAAGAAATGCCCACGATTACTGTCATCACCCGCGGTGGCTAATTTCGTTTGTAAGTTTGACGATAAACTAAACTCAAATGCCCCTAACATGTTTAATGAGAATACAGCTGTGATAATAACCATAACCGCAATAAACCAGGGACTTTGGAATTGAATCCCCCAGCCGATAGCCTGACCCGATACTTTTAATGTAAAAATGAAGGCCGCAAGTAACCAGAACGACACGATGATACCGGCCGCAGAAGCAAGGAATTGTTGCCTTATTTTACCCTTCTCGACACTTGGCGCATCGATAATAGTGCTCAATTTCATGCCCAGAACCGGCAATACACACGGCATTATATTGAGGATTAAGCCACCTAATAAAGCAAACAGTACTATTCCCATTAGAGACTGACCTGCGATAGTGATTTGTCCCGCAATAACAGGTGTCGAAAACTCTAACGCTTGAGCTGAAGTGATGACGGTTAAGTTTAACGTTTTATCGATTAATTCAACGTCACCCAGCCAATTACTGGCGTCGAATACCGCAATTAAATGATCACCGGACTCTTCTACCTTCTTTAGTTTAAAGGCCGTGTCTAAGTCTCCATCAAGCAATAATGTCGGTGTTTCACCCCAAGTATAACCAGACACTGTCGCTTGTAATTGACTGTTAGCGTGATCCCATACTAATTGAATAGCATTATTATCATCTACTTTTATCGGTACTTGAGTAATGCTTTTGTTATATAAAAACATCGCTTCAGCATCGGCTTTCAAACTTTGAATATCAGCCGACATGTTAATGTTATAATCAGTTAATACGCAAATATTAGTACACGAAGATAAGGTTAATTTACCCGCCAATACCAATGGTTTATTCATGTCTTCGAACTGTAACTGGATTGGAAAGCTAACCGCATCGCTATACCCATAAGTCTCTAACCCAAGCAATGAAAAATGTTTTGGTACTGGCCACTGCCAGTCACTGTCAACAAGGTTTGTCGAATCTTGCCAATCAATACTTGGTGCGATACCGCCTTCACCGGGTGAACGCCAGTAGGTTTTCCAGTCATCAGCAAGCTTTATTTCAAGTACAGCAGGCACTGTATTATTGATTTTATCCACTTCTCCAGTCAGCATAAAGCGTAACTTAATTGGTGGGTGTGATGGTGCTTGTAACCAGCCTGTTGTTTGCGCTGAAATACTCGCGGATATAAATAGCAAGCAAGTCACAAATATGGTTTTTATTGTCTTCAAGTCATGTCTCCAAAAAGTACTTAAAGTCATCTTGCTGATGCTTTAATACCAATTGTATTTAATGGGGCGTCGATAAAAATAATTATTCTGTAGTATACCCAAGCTATAAACATCAATTAAATACGCTTTAATATAAAACAGTGATTAATTTTTGAATTTTAAGCTATCGCAGAGGTATATTAAGAAATATTACTCTTCGAATTTACACAAAATAAGGTGACGACGTCGAGAAGGGACAAAGGTACTTGCTAGATAAGTAAAGTTGAGTGGCTGACGCGTAAAATAATGGCTGAATAGGATGATCATTAAAATGACCATGACTAGCTCGTCCATATGCGTACTGGATTTTTGTAATAATTGCTCAGTCAGTTTACAGACACCGCCACTGTTATCAAGGTAACTGGCACCTGTAAGTTCCGCGTTTACGACTGCGCTAAAGTCAGCACTATAATTCACACTTTCATTAGCACGAGTCTGGCTATTTAACTCAGCACTGGTTAATTGAGCACTACTTAACACAGGTTGATTAAATGAATAAGCATTGTTAACCATACAAACAATCAAAAACGCTACTATTAACAGTAGGCTTATATTTGCGTTGTTTGTTGGTTTAGTGATGCGCATACATTCTTACGTTGTCATTAATCATAGGGCTTATTTTTACCGACAATCATAAAATATAACAAGTAAGACTAATTAAAATTACCCTTCTTTACGCAAATACCGCCAATAAACGGCGTAATATAATAAAATGTTGCGATGAATTTCATTAACTGCTGGTGTTTTTGTCATTTTAGCCTAGAATCCCGCCTTCTAATTCATTTCTCTTTATCCAGTGTTGATAACAAAACGTATCGCGATGATTAAGTAGAATGAAAAAGCACAAATAAGATATCCAAGCTAGTCTCAGATAAAGCATCCTAAAGTAGTTTGGGGATATCACCACACTGAATAATCGCTAGGAAATAGACACATGGCAAAAGGTAAAAAGTACGATTTTAATTTGGTACTAGTAGACGGTTCTTGGACTGCTGAAATCGTGAGAAAAATCACATCTAAAAAAACAGTTGTATCAAAAAGCCAAGCTGGCTTTGCTTCAGAAGCAGAAGCACAAGTTTGGGCTGAAACTGAATTAAAAGGTTTTTTACAAAACCAAATCGAACGTAACGCACGTCGCATTCGCCTCGTTTCAGAAAGCGTTGAAGATAATGCAGAAGAAATCGTTGAAGAGTCTGACGAATCAGAAGAAGACGACGCTTAATATCACCCAGATATAAGCAACGCCTTACTGCCATCGCTAATTACGCTTAATTAGCGATGGCTACTCAACACAAGCGCCCTCTAACACATCATGTGCATCAGGTAAGAATATCTCAAGTAATGATAACTGGTTGCTCTGCCATCTAAAATAAGAACGTCTTGCATACACTATTTCCGTTCTATCTAGATTTATCATGCCACAATCAAGCTGACTAACGTGGAAAAACGTATACTCACTACGCTTTACATTCTGCTCTGCAAATAATAATTGTTCACCCAAAGATTTATCTCCAAGCTCACAAAATTTATTCACTATCACAGCGTCCTCTGACATTAAAGACGATCGCGCTAATATTAAACTAGACTGGTTGTTCATCAATATGCTTTGACGAAAAAACGTACTCGGATCCAACTTACCTTTTTCTTGCTCAATAATATGGAAATTGTCACATCTAGCTTTAAGTCGCTTGGTCAGAGACCCGGGATCATTCATATAATGAGGTACTAAGTTAACAGCAGGTACTAATTTCATGAAAAGTCCTTCTCAAAGCAGACTTCATTCTCTTTTACGTTTAACGTCTCCTCCTTTGGCTCTTTTATATCGAGAAAACGTGCGCACAAGCATGCAGCAATAGTCGAGATCATGGCAAAGATAAGAAAAACTAGCCCATCTGGTAGTAGCATATTTAACTGTAAAACAAATGCACTAAGCGCCTGCCCTAAAAAGTAAGACATTACAAATCCACTCATTAAACGAGCACGCAGTACCGCAGTACTTAACGACATTATCATATGGCTTAGCGTTGGTAGTAATAATCCAAAACCTATTCCTGAGAATACAATCGTGACATAAGCCCGCCATTCAAATTGAGTTAGTGCAAGAAAAGTTAATGCAATGGCGTAACAGGTAAAGCAAATAACCAATAACCATCGCTCACCCAACGTTGACAACATATGCCTAAACAAATAAGCGACAATCACCGAAATCACGCTCATACCGGCCATAACTATGCCGATCATACTACTCGTTAAGGATAAAGATGAAGCCAGTGTAAAAGGTAAATTAATAAGGATCATATAGTAAAAAAGCATACCAATTAAGCCCATTGCATAGGAAGGAAAGACCCCTTTAATATCAGATAGTGTTAAACGTTTTGTGATCTCATAATCCCTATGGATGGGTATAGTAATCGCCTTTGCTGACATAATTAAAATAACAAAAGACAGTAAATATAGGGCAAACGGGAAACGCCAACTATATTCTGCTAAGCTACCGCTTAAGAGCACAAACACAATTCCCCCCAGATTAACTGCGATTGATTGAAAAGAGATAAAATCTGTACGCGATTTACCTTGAAATGCACTTCCTATAATATGATTGATAACAGTCATACATATCGCAATACCAATGCCGAATAACAAGCGAAAACATAATAACGCATAGATTGAGTTAAGCCATAGACCACTGCTACCTGCGGCACCATAAATAAACAACCCAATAAGTAGTGTGTTTTTTTCTCCAGTGAATCTCATTAGCTTGTCAACAAATGGCGCAGATAATACCACCCCTATCGCAGGTAATGTCATGAGTAATGACACGCAGAACGGGTCATTAAACACCTGATTAATCTGTGTCAATGAAGGGCCTATAGCAGCGTTCCCCATAATAAGTAAGCTACTCCCCAATAATAAACAAATTTTCATTAAGGTATTCGATTTATACGTAGGCATTGATTCTCTCTTTTGTTGAAATCAGAATAATCAGAGAGATTAATTTAATATTATTGTTTAATTTTATATTTGTAGGTATCTCTCTTCCATGCACTATATTGATTTCGTCGTCACGGCAATAGTCTCAATAAAGCAACACAGCGTTGCTCGTTTTCAACCTTGCTTAATAGCGTTAAATAGTTAAGATAAACTCAGGGTTAGCAGACTCTGTTCGTTAAACAGCCAATATCTATGAGTAGTTGTAGTGAAGATAAAACCTTTTACACCGCGTAATGCCCATATTATTTGCGCATTATGTTTAGGATAAGTATGAATTGGAATTTGAATGATTTACCTTTATTTATTGCCGTAGCTGAAACCAGCAGTTTTTCAAAAGCAGCTGTACGATTAAACATACAAAAATCAAGTGTTAGTCGCGCTATAGCCCGCTTAGAAGAGCGGCTTAATGTGAAACTCCTAGAACGTAACAATCGTTATCTTCGTCTTACTTCTGATGGAGCGCAACTGTATCAGCAACTAAAACCATTACTCGAACAAGTTAACCTTGCTGGTGATGAGTTTTACCAAAAAGGACTTGCCGGGGAATTAAATATCGCTGTCACCTTGGCATTTTCACGAGAAGTCATGGCACCACATTTAAATGACTTTGTTACGCGTTTTCCAGACATTCGCTTAAACATGAAAAGTACAACACGAATCTTAAATTTGTACGAAGACAAATTAGACTTAGCGATCCAACTTGGTCCGTTGGCTCCTTCAGGGTTTTATGCCCAACATCTCGCAGATATTGAGCTTTGCTGGATGAGTTCCCCTGCCTATTTATCTGCTAACCCAGAGTTGGTCAACTCCAGTTGGTTAGAAATACAAAAACATGTGCGTTATTATCATAGCCAAGAAAATTACCCTGCTAATTTTTGTTTATTCGCACCCGATGGAAATGAATACCCTGTTACCTTCCCTATGGCAAACCAACTCGAAGATGTACTGATGGTACGCGACTCGGTCGTGGCAGGTGCAGGAATATCCCTATTACCTGATATTTATTGTCGGCAATTAGTAAAAGAAAAGAAACTTATCAGAATTGCACCAGAAATAAAGGTTAGCCCAAATGTGACGATTTATGCCGTCTATGCCAGTAAGAAAAGTTCATCACCACGATTAAAAACAATGCTTTCTTTTATGAACGAAATAACCACAAACTACTTGAATGATGATTAACCATAACAGAAGACCTTCAATAAACACCTAATCATTAATTATGCTTAATTAGTGATGGAAGCTCACATAAAGTCTTCTAGTGCTTGTAATACACCATCAATCCCAAACTCTGCAATCCGTCTTATGCCAACGCACCATAATTAATCACCTGTTGGTATTATTCTTTTGACGTAATAAAGGCCATATTAGATAAAGTAAATAATCAGATATATTAATTTAAATCATGCCTTTATTGTTCATCACACACACAAAGACTATAAGTCAGCCCTTCCCGCTTCATATCAGAGCATTGATAAATAAGGAAAATAAAGGAATGAAAAGATATGTAAGCAACAGGAAAAGATACGTAAATCAACGTGAATTATAAACATTTATTGATAATATGCGCCCTCAAATTAGTGTCAACAAAAAGTTAAGATGTCGGCACACCGCAACATACTAAACATTTTTTTAGTATGTCGCTTTGCAGAAATAGATTAAAAACTTACATGCAATGATTAGCTAAAAAGCAGTAAGCATTACTTCCAGGACGGACTAAGTTATTTAACATTTCTATATATATATTACTTTATTCCGAAAAAGGTTAGAAAATGATACGTTTTACGTCTTGGTTATTACTCTTTTGTACATTAGGTATATTAACCGCTTGTGGTGGTGGGGGCGGTAGTAGCGCTGGTAGCAGTGAAGCACCAAAGCCTTCAGATAAAAAAACACTGACATCAATCCAGATCAATATCAAGCAAGCAACAACATTTGGTAACATTAAACATGATATTGCAGCAGGATTTACCCAGTCATATGATGCCGTCGGTTATTATAGCGATGGCGCTACACAGGTCATAACTGATGACGTAACTTGGCAAGTCGATAATGAAGCACTGGCAGTTATTACAAATGGTAAAGTAGAAGGGCTTAAGTCCGGGGTTGTAATGATAACAGCCTCAAAAGGCAATGTGATTAGCCCAAAAACAAGGCTGAGAATCACAGATGCAGTTCCTTTATCAATTAGTATTGACCTGAAAGCACATGAGATGCTCCAAGGTCAAAAACAAGATATATCATTAACCGCAACATTATCCGATGACAGTGTAAGTAGAGTCACTGATGGTGTCACTTGGATAACTTCGGCTGGAATTGAGGTTAGCGGAGGTAAGGTAGTCGCAATGCAAGCAGGTAGCGCAACCCTAACAGGATCTTATCGTGGCTTAAGCTCAAGCATCGACTTAGTGGTAAAACCAGCGGTACTAGAGAATCTCAAAATTGAAGTCAAATCTAATGAAATTAATTTACCGAAAGGCTTAACGAAAAAAATTACCGTTAAAGGGATTTATAGCAACGACGAATCTAAGGATCTAAGTGACGAAGTAACATTAGTTATTGATGATGAAAGCATCGCTCATCTCAATAAACAGGGCGAGCTAGTTGCTATCAAAGAAGGTAACACCCGTGTGCATGCTGAATACTTATCTATTCAATCACCATCTATTCCTGTTGTCGTTACAGCTGAAACATTAAAAAAACTAGTGATCAGTGCAGATGAAAGCATCAATAAAGGCCTAAGTACCCAGATTCATATTACTGGTGAATTTACCGATGGCAAACAAGGCCCCTTCACAGGCGAAGTCAACTGGTTTGTAAAAAGCATATTCGGGAACGGTTCTGAAATTTTAACCGTTGTTCAAGGACAGGCTACTGCGATTGGAAAGGGTAGTGTAGAGGTTTGGGCACAAGCAGATGACGTAACAAGTGAGTCGATCTGGATTAATGTAGAAGATGAAAAATTACAAAAACTCATTCTAACAGTAGATACATCTAATATTATCCCAAACCAGACGACAAATTATAAAGTAATGGGTCAATATAGTGATAATACCGAAGTGAATTTAACAAGAAATGGGTTAATAATCTCAGACAGTGAAAATGTGAAGGTTGACTTGATACATGGAGAAATTGTCGGAAAACACCCCGGCCACGCGACTGTAACCGCATCAATGGGTGATATAAGCAGTGACCCGATTACCATAACGGTAACAAAGGCTAAGCTAACTAACTTATTAATCGATGTAAATAACTTTCGACTCCATCCTAAGCAAACCTTTAGCCCCAATGTTTACGCCTATTACGATAGGGAAAATACTCCTCGTAACGTTAATACGATGGTTACTTGGTATAGTGATAATGCCTCCATCATTACAGTTGATGATAATAATTTAGTCGCGAAGTCACCAGGTAGGACCACTGTATGGTGTACTTTAGATGGTATAGAGAGTGATCATGTTGAGCTAGAGGTCACCGATGCAATACCAACAGATTTGGATATAACGCCGAAGAACACGGTAACTAAAGCAGGGTACTCCGTCCTATACAAAGCTGTTGCGACATACTCTGACAACTCAACGAAAGATGTGACAAACCAGGTTGAATGGAAAAGTTCAGATATTGAAAAAGCATCTTTTATAGGTAATACGCTCCATACCCAAAATGCGGGAAGGGTCACCATTCACGCAACATTCGGTACATTAACAGATAACGCTAGTCTTACGATTAGTGACGCTAAATTAGTGGCGCTGTTTATAAACCCAAAGGAAGGTAGTATTGCTGTCGGCCAAACATATACAGTAACAGGGATTGCTAGTAATAGTTCATATCAAAATTTTGATATCGATGTAAATAAATTCAACTGGAAGAGTGCTAATGAAAAAGTGCTAGCTTTAACTTCACCAGGTAAGTTCAAAGCAATGTCTGAAGGCTACTCCAAAATTACAGCAATCGAGAAAACGGGCTCAAAAGTAAAATCTTCGAGACACTTTACTGTAGGTCATAAAGCGTTAAACGATATCCTTATTAATGCGACTTCCTTCAAACTGATTTCTGGTACTAGTATGAAGCTTAGTGCAACAGGTATATACACTGACGGCACAAACGATGACATAAGTGGTCAAGTAGAGTGGAGCAGTAACTCTGAAGCAATAACGATTGACAAGGATAGTATTGCTCATGCGCAAGACGATAGCACCTCGTCTAATACGGAAATTTCTGCTAAATTAGGTGATATTGATAATACAGCTACTTTCAATATCAGCAACTCCGAAGAAAAGTAATCATCATCAGCATAGATAAAGTTGATATATGTAATGCCGCTCAATTAAAATGAGCGGCATTTTATTTTGTAATCTCGTCATGTAACCCCTACTCCAAGCAATTGGATCATCCCATTAATCAAGTAACAGTACCGCGACAATCAATGATAAATCTAATAGTCTCCTTATCCCCTCAAAAAACATTCCATCCAAGATGAATTTAAACAATTGATATTTATCGCATAAATAGAAAGTGAAAAGATACGTAAGCATCGAGAAAAGATATGTAATCAACAGGAAAAGATACGTAAATAAACGTGAGTTATAAACATTTTTTGATAAAATCCCGCCTCAAATTAGTGCCAGCAAAAAATTAAAATGTCGGCACAGCCGCAATATACTAAACATTTTTTAATATGTTGCTTTGCAGAAATAGATTAAAAAACTTATATGTAATTAGAAAGCAGTAAGCGTTACTTCCAGGACGGACTAAGTTATTTAATATTTCTATATATTACTTTATTCCGAAAAAGGTTAGAAAATGATACGTTTTACGTCTTGGTTATTACTCTTTTGTACATTAGGTATATTAACCGCTTGTGGTGGTGGGGGCGGTAGTAGCGCTGGTAGCAGTGAAGCACCAAAGCCTTCAGATAAAAAAACACTGACATCAATCCAGATCAATATCAAGCAAGCAACAACATTTGGTAACATTAAACACGATATTGCAGCAGGGCTTACCCAGTCATATGATGCCGTTGGTTATTATAGCGATGGTGCTACACAGGTCATAACTGATGACGTAACTTGGCAAGTCGATAATGAAGCACTTGCAGTAATTACAAATGGTAAAGTAGAAGGACTTAAGTCCGGGCTTGTAATGATCACAGCCTCAAAAGGCAATGTGATCAGCCCAAAAACAAGGCTAAAAATCACAGATGCAGTTCCTTTATCAATTAATATTGACCTGAAAGAACATGAGATGCTCCAAGGTCAAAGACAAGATATATCATTAACCGCAACATTATCCGATGACAGTGTGAGTAGAGTCACTGATGGTGTCACTTGGATAACTTCGGCTGGGATTGAAGTTAGCGAAGGTAAGGTAGTCGCAATGCAAGCAGGTAGCGCAACCCTAACAGGATCTTATCGTGGCTTAAGCTCAAGCATCGACTTAGTGGTAAAACCAGCGGTACTAGATAATCTCAAAATTGAAGTCAAATCTAATGAAATAAATTTACCGAAAGGCTTAACGAAAAAAATTACCGTTAAAGGGATTTATAGCAACGACGAATCTAAGGATCTAAGTGACGAAGTAACATTAGTTATTGATGATGAAAGCATCGCTCATCTCAATAAACAGGGCGAGCTAGTTGCTATCAAAGAAGGTAACACCCGTGTTCATGCTGAATACTTATCTATACAATCACCATCTATTCCTGTTGTCGTTACAGCGGAAACATTAACAAAACTAGTGATCACTGCAGATGAAACAAAGATTATTGAAGGTCTAAATACCCAGCTTCATATTACTGGTGAATTTACCGATGGCGAACAACGCCCCTTCACAGGCAAAGTCGACTGGTTTGTAAAAGACATGTACCAACTGGATGGATCTCATATTTTAGCCCTTGATCAAGGAAAGGCCTCTGCACTTGTACCGGGTACCGTATATGTTTCAGCAAAAGTAGGTAACGTGCAAAGTAAATCGGTCCGTATCTCTGTAGTAAAAGCAAAAGCACAAAAACTATTTCTAACCGTAGAGACACCTAATATTATCCCAAATCAGACAACAAGTTATACCGTCATGGGTCTATATGATAATGGTACCAGAAAAAATTTAACAAATGATACGTTAGTCCTTGCAGAGAGGGATAATCACACAGTGAGGATTAACCATACTGACGGAACAATTCTCGGAAAAATCCCCGGCACAACAACAATTACCGCATCTAGAGGCGACATATCAAGCGAACCGATTACCATAACGGTAACAAAGGCTAAGCTAATAAAGTTATTATTAACAGATCTGAACGAAGGTCCTGCTGGCCAAACCTTTAAACCCGAGGTTTACGGGGTTTACGAATTGGATAATGATGAGATAACTGGTGCGGAAAATCATCATAAAGTGACACAGAATGTTACCTGGCATAGTCAGGATCACAATATCATTTCGGTTGAGAATCAATCTTTAGTCGGTAAGACACCAGGCATCACCTCTATATGGTGTACTTTAAATGGTATAGAAAGTGATCATCACCAACTGATGGTTACCGCTGCAATACCAACAGATTTGGATATAACGCCGAAGAACACGACTACTAATGCAGGGTATTCCGTCCTATACCAAGCTGTTGCGACATACTCTGACAACTCAGAGAAAAATGTGACAAACCAGGTTGAATGGACAAGTTCAGAGATAGAAAGAGCATCTTTTATAGATAATACGCTCCATGCCAAAGATTCTGGTTTTGTCATCATTAGCGCAACATTCGGTAAGTTAAAAAAGAGCACTAGCCTTAAGATTGGTCAAGCCAAATTAAAAACGATTAAACTAGATGAATTGCAAGACGGTTTTGCTCTCGGTCAAAAATATCAATTATCGGTCATTGGTACTGATAGTTTAGAGGAAGCGATTGCTTTAAATGCAAAGAATTTTAATTGGCACAGTGCTGATAATTCGATTGTGACTTTCACTGCTTTACCTGGTGAAATCAAAGCGATATCAGAAGGCAGTACCGAAGTTACAGTGACCGATAAAAGTGACTCATCAATAACATTCTCTATGACGATTCAAGTAGGTCCTAAGGCGTTAAGAGAGATTCTTATTGATGCAACTTCCTTCGGACTAATTTATGGTACTGATATGAAGCTTAGTGCAACAGGTATATACACCGACGGCACAAGTAATGACATTAGTGAGAAAGTAGAGTGGAGCAGTAGCTCTGAGGTAATAACAATTGACCAAGATGGCCTTGCTCTTGCTCGTCAGCAAGACGATACAGCCTCGTCTAGTACGGATATTTCGGCTAAATTAGGTGATATTGACACCACTAAAAAATTCACTGTTAACAACATCAATGTGATCTATAGAAAACCAAATGTCGTAAGTTTCATCACAAATAGTAGCAATGTCCTCTTTAGCTTAACACCTTCAAAAGAAATATTGCGTATGATGGACTATAATACCTTAAACGAAGCGGATCGAGTGCGTCTAAGACCCGATCATGTCATTTATGAGGGGCAAGGTCAGCATCCACAATTTAAGCACTTTAACTCCAACGATGGGTCTGCTACGCAGTTTTGCGAAGGCCTATCGAATGCAAGGTTCAACGATCGCCATAATTGGAAACTTGCGTCGGTTAAAGAACTGAAAATGTTAAGAACGATGTCATTATTCGATGAGACACTAATAGATAGTGATTATTTCACCAATGCTACCGATACTAATACCATGGTTGATTTAGATAGAAAAAATGATAATCCTGTCAAGATGAATCTCCCATATGATACCCAAGGGTATGTCAGCTGCGTCTCAATAGACTAAATCATCATCAGCATAGATAAAGTTGATATATGTAATGCCGCTCAATTAAAATGAGCGGCATTTTATTTTGTAATCTCGTCATGTAACCCCTACTCCAAGCAATTGGATCATCCCATTAATCAAGTAACAGTACCGCGACAATCAATGATAAATCTAATAGTCTCCTTATCCCCTCAAAAAACATTCCATCCAAGATGAATTTAAACAATTGATATTTATCGCATAAATAGAAAGTGAAAAGATACGTAAGCATCGAGAAAAGATATGTAAGCAACAGGAAAAGATACGTAAATCAACGTGAATTATAAACATTTATTGATAATATGCGCCCTCAAATTAGTGCCAACAAAAAATTAAAATGTCGGCATACCGCAACATACGAAACATTTTTTAATATGTTGCTTTACAGAAATAGATTAAAAACTTACATACAATGATTGCTAAAAGCAGTACTTCCAGGACGGACTCAGTTATTTAACATTTCTATATATATTACTTTATTCCGAAAAAGGTTAGAAAATGATACGTTTTACGTCTTGGTTATTACTCTTTTGTACATTAGGTATATTAACTGCTTGTGGTGGTGGCGGTGGCGGCGGTAGCAGTAGCGGTAGCAGTAGCAGTAGCAGTAGCAGTAGCGGTAGCAGTAGCAGTAGCGGTAGCGGTAGCAGCAGTAGCGATAGTACTGGCGAAGCACCAAAGCCTTCAGATAAAAAAACACTGACATCAATTCAGATCCATCGCAAGCAAGCGACGACATTTGGCCGTACAGACTCCACGATCCCAGCAGGGTTTACCCAGAAATATGATGCCGTTGGTTATTATAGCGATGGGGCTACACAGGTCATAACTGATGACGTATCTTGGCAAGTCGATAATGAAGCACTGGCAGTTATTACGGGTGGTAAAGTAGAAGGACTTAAGCCCGGGGTTGTAATGATCACAGCCTCAAAAGGCAATGTGATCAGCCCAAAAACAAGGCTAAAAATCACAGATGCAGTTCCTTTATCAATTAATATTGACCTGAAAGAACATGAGATGCTCCAAGGTCAAAGACAAGATATATCATTAACCGCAACATTATCCGATGACAGTGTGAGTAGAGTCACTGATGGTGTCACTTGGATAACTTCGGCTGGGATTGAAGTTAGCGAAGGTAAGGTAGTCGCAATGCAAGCAGGTAGCGCAACCCTAACAGGATCTTATCGTGGCTTAAGCTCAAGCATCGACTTAGTGGTAAAACCTGCAGAACTACGCGAGCTCGAAGTTGTAGTCGACGTCAAATCTGATGAAATAAATTTACCGAAAGGTTTAACTAAAACACTTACAGTCAAAGGGTTTTATAGTAACAAAGAATTTAAGGACCTGAGCAACGCTGCGACATTGGTTATTGATGATGAAAGCATCGCTCATCTCAATAAACAGGGCGAGCTAGTTGCTATCAAAGAAGGTAACACCCGTGTGCATGCTGAATACTTATCTATACAATCACCATCTATTCCAGTGGTCGTTACCGCAGAAAAATTAACAACATTAGTGATCAGTGCAGATGATACCATCATTAAAGGTCTAAATACCCAGATTCATATCACTGGTGAATTTACCGATGGCACACAACGTCCCTTCACAGGCGAAGTCGACTGGTTTGTAGAAAACAAAGACACCTCAGAAAGTTCTGATATTTTAGCCATTGTTCAAGGAAAGGCCACTGCACATGCACCCGGTACCGTACGTGTCAGAGCACAAGTAGGTAGCGTGCAAAGTGAATGGATCAGCATTACGGTAGAAGAAGCAAAATTAAAAACACTATCTCTAAAAGTAGATACAACGAGCATAGTCCCAAAACAGGTAATAAAGTATACAGTCCTAGGCCAATATACTAATGGTACCAACCGCGATATCACAAAAAGTGTGAAGCTTATATCAGACAGTGACACTGTGAGAGTGAACCTCTCTGACACAATCATCACCGGAAAACAGCCCGGTACCGCGACAATTACCGCATGGGAAAATCAAGTATCTAGTAACCCGATTTCCATCACGGTAACAAAGGCTAAGCTAACCAAATTAATGGTTGTTCAGGAACCTACATTATCTATAGCGAGTGGCTTAAACCTTACACTCGATGTTCACGGGACTTATGAATACGATAATGATGATGCTGGTAAGAGTATTGTTCATACGGTTACACCGAACGTTACTTGGCATAGCCAGGACCCATCCATCATTGTGGTTGATAAGCAATCTTTAGTCGGTAAGTCACCAGGTATCACCCAAGTTTGGTGTAGCTTAGGTGGTTTAGAGAGTAAACATTTTAATGTTAAGGTCACGGATGCTGAAGCTCTGTCTTTGCTTATTACTCCGAAAAAAGAGACTACTATTGCAGGGTACTCCGTTCAATATCAAGCTTTTGCGACATACACTGACAATACGGACCACAAGGTCACTGATCGAGTTGAGTGGCATAGTGAAAATCTAAACAAAGCATTTTTTACAGGTAATACGCTAAAGACCAAACATGCTGGTCAAGTAACCATTCGCGCAACATTAGGTACGTTAACAGAGAGCACTAACCTTACAATTAGTAATGCCAAATTAGAAAAGATTAAACTAAATCAGGTGCAAGACGATATTCCTCTCGGTCAAACATATAAATTATCGGGCATTGGTATAGATAGTTTAGACAAAGAAATTTTTCTAGATGTAAACAAGTTTAATTGGAACACTGTTGATAACTCAATTGTGGATTTCATTTCGGCTGGTGAAATCAAAGCGATGAAAGAAGGCAGCACCGAAGTTACAGTAAGTGATAAAACTGACCCATCAATAAAATTTTCGATGGGAATTAATGTGGGCCCTAAAGTGTTAAAAAATATCTCCATTGAATTTACTGTAAAATCTATAATTAATGGTACTGACCAGAAAGTGATTGCAACGGGTTTATACTCTGACGGCACAAACAAGGATATAACTAAAGAGGTGGAATGGAGCAGTGACTCTGACGCAATAGAAATTGACCAAGATGGTATTGCTCTTGCGACTATGAAATACGAGACTTTT
>Ga0209396_1002232_pt1 | contig 20576 bp, 18 predicted proteins | sample GOMGulsemesocosm_6_FD_184638 | JGI IMG/M metagenome (GOLD analysis project Ga0209396, IMG submission 184638) | Methane-oxidizing microbial communities from mesocosms in the Gulf of Mexico - GOM8C Gulf of Mexico (SPAdes) (version 2) | ecosystem: Environmental > Aquatic > Marine > Cold seeps...
TAATTTATTCATTAGCTTTGTTCCTTGATATCGGTATACATTTTGGTAACGATTCGCCACTGCCCATCTTCTTTGAGTAATCCAAGAAAGTCGATATAGTTAAAATCAAACAAAGGACAGTGAATTTTGGCCATGGCTTGGTCTTGCACCACATCGATTGATAATATTTTAAAAGCAAAAGGTTTATTCAGCTGTGCTGGTGTCGACCGAGCGGTAACGTCTACTAACCATTGGGGCAAGGAGCGTCTTACTCCAGGAGCTTTTAGCCATGCATCAGCATGAAATAGTGATTTTAACTTGGTTACATCGCCATGATAAAGACCATCAAAATAGTCTTGCAAAATGACAGTGATACTTGCGAAGTCACTTGTAGTGTTACTACAGGTTGTCTGAATATTTTTCATAATTGACCTTAATAGCCATGACTATGGTAAAAAGGGCATAGGTTTTATCTTTCATATGAAAATGTCTATGCCTTATTGATTTGTAATTAGCGATTTATAATTAATGGTTGTTTTTTATAGAGATGAGATAGCTTGTTCAGCTTTATCTGTTTCTATAAAGCTCGACATAGCTTGCACTGTATTTAGCATGTTTGAGGTCTTTTCTCCAAAAATCACGTCCACTGGGAAGTAGGCACCCCATCGCGAATAAACAGCAAGCATAATGTCTGCTGCCGATGGGCTGTCGCCACCTAAAAAGCTTTTGTTAGCTAGTTGATTTTCAACAACTTGCCATAAATCGTTAATGCTCTCGGCTGCTTTTTCTAAAGTCTCTTGTTTTACTTTTTCATCACCAATATTTTGTGCTAAGAAAAATAATCTACCGTAGGCAGGGTGCATAGTGGCATTTGCAAACATAATGTCTTGAATAACCTGCTGGCGATCATTGTCATTATCAGGAAAAAATGAACTTTTATGTTTGTTAAGAATGTGAAGCATGATTGCCGCACCTTCGGTCAGGGTTTTATCACCATCAATTAACACGGGTACAGAGCCAACAGGGTTGATTGTTTTAAAATTATCAACTTTTTGTACATCAATAATTTTAACGTCTTGACCTAGCTCGCGTAAAACAACTTGAGTAGCAACCGAACAAGCGCCTTGTGAGTAATAAAGTGTATACATGATATTCTCCTAAAAGATAAAATATGTTTAATTTGTTAGTTCACAACTTCGGAGGTCAATGCCTGCCTCGATGCGATGAAAGAATAGTAACTTTATAAATTGTATTCATATATATCAATAATGCGCATATACTGTTCTCATATTGAAGACAATCATCACGATGTAAATTAATGGTGCAGAGAGTAATAAGGATAATAAGAGGATTAGTGAGTGAATAAATTACGTGCCATTCAACTGTTTGTACGCCTAGCAGATTTGGGTAGTTTTACTCGTGTAGCTGAGCAAGTTAATTCGTCAAAGTCTATGATAAGTAAAGAAATAGGTAGACTAGAAGACGAGCTGGGTGCGCGTTTATTACACCGTTCTACTCGCAATGTGCAATTAACTCATGTTGGTGAAGGTTATTTGCAACGGGCACGTGAGATATTATCGAAACTGGATGATGCCGATAGTTTTGTACAAGATTTACAACAGAATCTTCGCGGTAAACTCAAAATAAATGCCCCTATGGCACTAGGTATTACAGATTTGTCGCACTTGTTTGCCGATTTTATGCGAGCCAATCCTGAGATTGAGCTTGATATTCATTTAGGTGATGAAAGTGTTGACTTGGTAGAGCAAGGTTTTGATCTGGGCTTTCGCGCATCAAGCAAACCGATAGATTCAAATTATGTCGGCAGACCACTAACACAATTTACTTATCGAGTTTGCGCATCACCAGAGTATCTTGAGTTACATCCGACGATTACGTTAGCTAAAGACCTTAAAGAGCATAATTGTTTTATCTATAGTTACTTTCTAGGTAAAAATGTCTGGCCAATCGAAGATGGTATTGCGGTCAAAGGCAACTTACGTGTTAATAACACCATATTTATGATGGAGTCGATTAAGCAAGGTCTCGGACTTGGTTTTATCCCTGACTTTATTTGTCAGCAGGCAATAGATAGTGGTCAAGTGGTTGAAGTTTTGGCCGATACAAAAAAACCAATGTTGACTCTATATGCGCTATACCCAGTGCGATATTTTGTACCAACAAAAGTTGTACAGTGTATTGAATATTTGGAGCAATGGTTTGCTCATAAATAGATTGCTCACGTTATGGTATATGTTTTTGATGGATCCAATAAAAAAGAAAAAGCCCGCTTACATGCGGGCTGCTGCAATTTATAAATACAACGGGTTTAAATGGTGAAAACAAAATTACAGCATAACACTGTGTTTTAACCTTGCTCAGGGTCTGCAATGTATTTCAGTATTATTCTGTAATGAATATGGTGGCTACATAGAATACTAACGAATATCTTTAATCCACTGATAGAAAACCGCTATTTTAACTTCTTGTAAACGGTTTACTGGGCAAACCAAATAGAAATTAAATTTAGAGTGTATGCTGACTTCAACAGGCTGCACCAAGTTTCCCAGCGCTAAATGGTTAATGACAAAACTTTTTCGAGACAAACATATGCCTTTTCCTTCAATCGCGGCAGCTAGCTGCAAATTCACATCATCTAAATATAAACAATCTTTTGCTGTGTAGTTTAAGCCAGCCTTAGCTTTCCATCGATGCCATTCATCATATGGAGAGGAGTCGACAATTAACCTTTGATTTTCTATGTCTTTGATATTGTTTATTTCACTAGCAATGCTAGGCGCACAAACAGGGATAAGTTCATCCTCCGTCACTTGTAGGCTATGTAAGTTTGACCAATCACCACGCCCTAATCGAATAGCGACATCAATATCAGAATCCACATCCAGATCAACAGCGTGATATGAGGGAGCCAACCGTAAGGAGATATCGGGATGTTTTTGTTCAAACAATGCCAAATTGGGCAAAAACCAATTGTGAGCAAAGCTTGGCAATAAGCTAATGGTGAGCGGGGAATTGGCTGAGCGATTTCTTATTCGGGCTGTGCCCCTGCGAATAATTGATAACGACTCTTCAGCGATAGCCTGAAACTCTTTACCTGCTTCACTGAGTTTAAGTAAAGGTCCCGTTCTAATAAATAATTGGCAACCAAGTTGCCGCTCCAAGAGTTTTATTTGTTTGCTTACAGCGCCTTGGGTGATATGAACTTCATTTGCTGCCTTAGTGAAATTTTGCAGACGAGCAGCCGCCTCAAAAATACGTACTGCGTTTAGTGCTGGGAGAGATTGTTTCATCTGAGTATTAGTTAACCATGAGAATAACTCATGATAACACAGACTATAATTCGTTTTAATAACCGGCTGAACTACTTGTATTATTGCTTTAAGGAATGGCTAGCCTCCATCCTTCCCTTAAGTAACTTACAGAAATGAGATGTATCTGATGAAAACAATTCCCGCAATACTTCCAATGGTAATAATAGCGTTTTTTACGTTTGAAACTACAGCACAAACTCAATTGTTCAATCAAGAAAGTCAAGTGAAATTAGGCGATAAGAGCGAATACCCTACCAAGTCGACTCTTGAACTTGGCGGCGCCGTTCGGGTGAACTATTCCTACAAAGAATATGATGAGCAAAGTAAAGAGACGTTAGGTAATGTAGATTTTGAATTATTCAGACTTAATGTCAGCAGTGAAATCGGTCAGTTTAAACTGTTTGCTCAATACCGTTGGTATAGTGAATTCTCAGTTCCTGAGTATGCCTATATGTCATTCAACGTAACTGACAATAGCGAGTTGCAATTGGGTTTAAACAAAGTACCGTTTGGGGTTTTGCCTTATTCATCCTTTGGTTATTGGGAAAGTATTTTGTATCACCTTGGTTTAGAAGACGATAATGATCTTGGATTGAAATACTCCTATGTTGATCCGTTATGGCAAATAGATCTAGGATTTTACAAAAATGCTGAGTTAAATAGCGCTAATCATGCGAGATATTCTTTTGATGTTGTTACTGATGCAGAAATTAATGAGTTTAACCACGAAACAAATCAATTCAATGTCAGAGTACAAAAGAGCTTTGGTAGCGCTAGTTTGGGTTTATCATTGCAATATGGGGGCTTATATAATGAGCAAACTTTAGAGACAGGTATGCATAGTGCCTATGCGATACATCTTACTAGTTCATTCGATAATTGGCATTTTCAATTTGAGCTAGGAAGTTATCAATATAAACCTAAGAATCAGCTCGGACAAGATGAAAACAAGGTCCTTATTGGCGCCTTTCAAAATGCTTTCTATGTTGCATCTGAGGCCGATTTTTACCTTTTCAATATATCTAGAGACATTGAAACGTCATTTAATGTTGTAGACAAAATGAGTTGTTACAACAACTTTGGTGTGATTAAACCTAAACACCACTCAGCAGGTGTTGGGAATAAAACATTACAAAATTTGCTTGGCTGCACTCTTAATACCGATGCCATTACTACCTATATTGAGTTGATTTCTGGCGTAAACTCTTCTTTTGTTAATGGGCCAGGTGTTGGCCTAGTTGACGATGGAAGTTGGAGCCATAGAATAAATATTAATGTTGGCTATTATTTTTAGAGTATCGCTATGATAGCTCAATACAGTAAGTTGATAAGTAAGAGAATTAAAAAATGTGTAATCAAAATAACACTGAAGCACTTAACAAGGAGATATTAACTGGTGGTTGTTTATGCGGGGCTGTACGCTACCAAGTAACCAATCAGTTTAGCCAGTTTTACCTTTGTCATTGTCAACAATGTCAGCAGCTTACAGGCTCTTCTTTTGCTGCCAATATTTTTACTTTAGTGGACAACATCAAATGGCTAAAGGGTAGTGAATATATATCTTATTACGAACATACCAGTAGAGAATTTTCTAAAGCATTTTGTTCTACTTGTGGTAGTGCTCTGCCTTTTATTAACAAAAGAGGTGAGTCTTTAATTATTCCAGCAGGATCATTATTCGATAAGGTGAAAAATATACCCCAAGCCAATATTTTTGTTAATGAACAAGCTCATTGGTTGGATGCGGGTCTTGCAGCAAAAAGTTTCAGCCACTTTCCTGAATGAGTGTCAAATTAAGCCTTTGTATTTGCTCCTAATTCGAGCGAACTTTAAATAATGCCCAATACATTTATTCGATAGATGTTCATAGGCGATTAATATTGAGGAGTATGTATGGACATTACAGCAATTTTTTTCACATTAGCGGGTATTGCCGCACTAGGAGTTATGAGCCCAGGTCCTGATTTTATTGCTGTTACCCATGCAGCAATAACATCGACGAAAAAGCAGGCTGGTGCTGTGGCCGCGGGTGTTGTTGTAGGTAACGGTATTTGGGCTACAGCATCCTTATTTGGTGTTGGTACTTTATTTATACTTTTTCCGACATTATTCATCGCATTTAAAATTATTGGCGGAACATACCTTATCTATATGGGTGGCTGTATGTTGAAAAATGCCAAAACACCCATCATCTCTTCGAAAGATGCGTCTACTGGTGGGACATTGACTGGCTTTACTAAAGGTTTTTCAACAACAGTCGCAAACCCTAAAGCGGCTATTTTTTACGCCTCAGCGTTAACTGCTGTTGCCCCTCTCGATGCGTCTTACGGGTTATTGTCATTGATGGTTCTCGTTGTACTATGTGTAGCGGCAATTTGGTTTACTTGTGTAGTATTGTTTTTGTCTACGCCAACTGCGTCCACTATTTATGACAATTTAAAAGTTTATCTTGAGGCTATATTTGGCTCGTTGATAATGCTGTTTGGTATAAAACAACTTTTTACTAGTTGAATTTTGCAGGTCTAATTAATTCAATGGCTATTAGGTTTGCAAATAGGAAATGTTAAACTTACTGAGTTTCTTTTCGTTTCACAGTTGATGGAAATTTTACCTGCTAGTGTTTGAAAGTAATAACTTAATGTGAGCTTTAAAAGCTATTTGTTTTTGAGTTTGCCACTGACTTTTCTTGTAGATCAAATACAAGCGTTTTCGCGGAAGGTTTCGTTCGGGTAAAATAGCCACGAATTTTCCGTCTTGAATCTCTTGCTCTATTGATATATCGAGCAGCATACCAATGCCTAAATTTGTGCGTATCGATTGGTATATACCTTCAATATCGGTACAAAGATGTGACTTGGCACTATCGGGGTAAATCTTTTCTTTTTTAAAAAAACGTCTCAAAGCCTCTGATGAGCCAAGTGGTGACATTAAGATCAATTTTGCATTTCCTAAATCAGAGAAACTTTTTGGCATGCCATGTTGCTTAAGGTAACTAGCGGTGGCACAAGCCACCAACTGTGTCTCTATAAGCGGCATGGCGATCATATGACTGCTGTCAGGTAATTTTCCCAACCGAAAAGCGAAATCAAGATTTTCATCATGTAAGTCTTCAAGATTGTCGCTAAAGCGAATATCAAACTGAACTTGTGGATGCTTCGTCGTAAAGCTTGATAATACATCAAAAATTTTAGAACGAGCTAAGGCTTTGGATAATGTGATTGAAATTGTGCCACTAATAGCGTCATCTTCCGAGAGCAGTTCGTCTTCCGCTTGATAAATTGAAGCAAGTATACTCTTGCAGCGTGGATAGAATCGCTTACCGGCTTCGGTGATCTCGAGTTTTTTATGAGAGCGATGAAAGAGCTGAACTTTCAAGTCCTGTTCTAGTTTGATTAACTGTTTACTAACTGCCGGTGCTGAATAGTTTAGTTTTAATGCGGCCTGCATGATACTACCAGTTTCGACAACCGCGACAAAGACCCGATAGTTTGTGAGTTTAGACATTATTGACCCTACCTATTAAACATAACGCTCATGTTACCTAGTTTATGGATTCCATTGTGTTACGCAAGAGTTAATAAAGCATCACTTCAGGTAACTCTGAAGTGTGGTTATAGTTTTTCCTGTAATTATCGAGAGTAGATAAGAAATATAACCTATTGGAGAAAAATATGATTGAACTTGCTCAAACCTCTATCACTATCAAAGCACCCATTGAAAACATATTTAAGTACGTTTCAAATATGGAAAACTATGGTAATTGGTTTCCCGGTGTTGTTGACATTAAGTCAGTAAACTCCTTATCTCACGGAGTTGTTGGTAAACGATACCGAGAAATGTTATCGCTACCGGATGGCGAAGTAGAGCTAATGATTGAAGTTGATCGCTGTGAAGCCAACAAGTTGTTCCTAACAAAAGGGGATTTGGACGGTATTTTGCCTCAGATGCAGGTGACATTCTCCGTTAATGAAGACAATAGTTGTGAGATAAACTTGCAATATCATAGTCGTAACTCTGTACTAACGTCAGGCAGTGATATTATTATTACGTTAAGAGAAGACTTAAATATTCGTGCCAACCAAGGCATAACAAAATTGAAAACGATTATGGAAGAAAACATTTAACGTATTCAAATTCTTTAAATGGATTTAAGGAATTTTTACGTAAAAGATGTATACGGATTTAGGAGGAAGACCAAATGGGAAAGTAAAATATAGTACTGACGACATTCACTTGGTGTTTTCCTTGTTTAAACGCTCGATAAAAACAACAGCGAGCGTTAAAAGTATTTTTATTTGTTTTTTTCTATGAAATATTCATTTTGTCATGTTAAAAGGTAAGAGATATTTAAAAATTGATCTACAATTTACATAGCCTGTATGAAAGTCTTCCAGTTATTACAGAGCTTAGTTAACATTAACCCACTTTAATATAAAATTTGATACCTATGCGTAGATATGTCAGTAAAGTATTCTTAAGTCTATTGCTATTTTTTTGCATATTCATTGGTATTGTCAGTGCAAAAGAAATTCATATTGCTGTAGGTTGGAATAAACCTCCATATGTAATAGAAAAAGAAAACTCTGGATTTGAGATCGATATGCTTAGCGCCATATTTAAGAAAATGGGGTATGGGTTAGATATAATTTATACGCCTGTTGGACGCTCATCAAATTTGTTAAAAAAGGGTCTAGTCGATGTAGGAATGACTATTAGTTCACGAGTAGACATTACCCCCGCAGTCTTCAGTAGTTCATATATCACTTATCATAATGTAGCAATCAGTCTTAGAGGCAGAGGCATATCTTTAGATAAAATATCACAATTGTCCAAATACAGTATCGTTGCCTTTCAAAATGCAAATATATATTTGGGAGAGGAGTACTTAAACGCTGTAGATAATAGTACATTTTATGTTGAACTACCCGACCAACATAAACAGGTGGCGATGTTACTACTAGGTCGTACCGATATCGTTGTAATGGACGTCAATATTTTTAATTATTTAAGTAAAGAACACTTAGGTAAGAGTCATATGGATAATGTTGATGTGCACCGAATATTTCCAACAAACTCATATCATCTAGGGTTTGTAGATGAAAAACTAAGAGATCAATTTAACAAGGAGTTAATCACCTATAGAAAGTCGTCTAGTTATCAGCAACTGATAGAAAAATATCACTTTATTCAAGATAACTAGGTGAAGTAAATTTAAATGGAATAAGCATTACGATGATTCCAAAAGTGATAAAAGAACAAAGTTAGTTGTAACTACTTTTATAGGCAGAAGAATGAGAAGAAAAAATAAGGTAAATAATAGGATGCGATTGTTTCTATTTTTTTTCCTGATACTACTTTTATCTCCAAATTCGTATACACAAGAATTTATTATCGGTGTTGAAGATGTTCCTTATTATCCACTATATGAATTTAAATCAAATCGAAATACCCATTCAAGGGAACTATTAGACAAATTTGCTGCATCAAAAGGGTATACATTTATCTATCTTCCTTTACCGATTAAACGATTCGAAAGATGGTTGCTCGAAGAAAAAATTGATTTTAAATATCCAGATAACTCTCGTTGGTATGCCGATGTCTCATTGGAGGAAATGTTTACGTTTAGCCAATCAGCCATTAAGCTTGTTGCAGGAACAACCGTTTTAAAGTCATCTCTTAAAAAACATCAGTCAGAATTTAAGTCTATTGGTACATTATTGGGTTTTTATCCATCAACCTGGACTGAGCAAATTAAAAGTGGGCAAGTTAAGTTATATGAGGATATTTCAACAAAAATACTGATACAACAGTTACTAGCTAAAAATATTGATGGTATTGACTTAGAACCAAGTGTTATTAACCATTATCTAGAGGTGCTTGGTGAATCAACTGACGTTGCTATTATCGATAAAAGATTTCGATACGATGTCTATGACTTTCATTTTTCAACAATAAAATATCCAAAAATTATTGAAGAATTTAATGAATTCTTAAGTAGCAATAAAGTATTACTGGAAGAAATGAACAGGAAATATAAGATTATTGACTATCGGCCTTATTTATATTGAACCTGCTCTACTTATTGTCCCTAGAAATAGTGACTCGAGAAATATTCATTTGTTAAGACGATAATTAGCTCCATTGCAATTACCCCACTAATACACGCCATAGGATCTATCTAATACAAAATTAAATTTATCAGTTTCATCTAGGTGTCTGCTTTGCCAATATATGTCACCCACTTTCCTCCTTTTATTAAGGCTTAAAGTGGGTGAACTTACCATACTAATTCAAATCAGTATTATGAGAAAATAAACGCTTTAATAACTGCCCTTTGGAGGGACGTTTTATCATCAGCGCCTCTTCGACCTCTGTGTGGCTTAAGATCCTATTATGGTGAGAAGATAAATATTGCTCTACTTCAAGATCCAATTGCTTGATCTTATTAGTTAATGCATCAAGTCTATGATAGGTATCTACACTTGGCCAACCATTAGGGGAGGAAAATCCAGTTTTATAACCGCTGCCAAACATATCTTCTGAGAACAACAGTTTGTGTTTCGGTAGATAAATCACTAAATTATGGCTGGCGTGGCTGGTAGGTACATCAAAAAGCATAATTTTACCGTCGGCTATATAGCTTGTCTCTTCTATTGCTACAAATCGGTTTTCAGCTAAAGGTTGTTGTAGGTGCTTATTGACCGCAGATATATTGGTTGGATGTATGACTAAATTTGTTCCTAGTTTCACGATATCGCTAAGCCCCATCATATGATCAGTATGATGGTGGCTAACAATATGTTGCGCTACTGGCTTATCGTCACCTGTTGTTTGTCTTAGCAAAGCTAATCCCTGTTGCCAAGCCTGAGTGTTGCTTCCTTCTTGCCAAGAGCCGGCTGAAATGTAGTGGTCTCCTGCATCAACAAAAAGGGTATATCCCCATTCTTTACCTACAAAATACACACCTTTCGTTAACTCCCTAATAGTTAGTTTTGATACATCTACGAATTGTTTTTTTGGTCGCGGCTTATAGCCGGAGGGAATGTTGAATTGATGGTTTTGAACTGAATTAAAGCTCAGTTGTCTGGATTCGGTATGATAGAGAGGTTGCTCGGCTGTACTGACCAACAGTTGCTTGGCCCAAGTAATGCCTTGTGCCTGGATATAACTCATAAAATCATAGCTGCGAATTTGCTCACCGCGTTTTTTTAACATGCGAGTTAAATAGCCACTTTTTTTATTGAGATAGACAGTATATTCCTGTTTAGTACCTGAATTCACTATCAGTACATCGTGAGCCTGACCTGCGATGTAGGCAGTATCCTTCCAACGGCTGTTGTTTCTATCTTTGGCCAGCTGCTTAATTATCAATGGATCCAACAATTGACTAAAACCCATGTCGGCATTGTCATAGTTTATGCTTTTTACTGAGCGATATTGTTGTAAACCGTGATCTACGACATATCCTTTACCGTCAGCAAAAATTTGATGAGCTGCTGTCGGTTTATCTGTGCCATGGCCCCATACTAATCTTGTTGTCGCGCGTTTAAATGTTTTATGCTTGTTAGTTAAATCTATGGTTATTTCAATATCATCCTTGCTCAGTTGCATGGCCATAGGACCTTGGGCAGAGTGTCCGCTTTGACCAACAGAAAAATGATTGATGTTATCTGTAAGTTTTAGACTTTCCAGTTGTATTAACTTATCGCCACCATAGGCTTTAATCGCGTTATTTATAATGTTATTTTCTTTTTCTCCAGCCACAATTACAGGACTGAAATTCAATAGCAGCAATGTTAATGCTCCCAGCTTTAGTTGTTGTAAAATTGTTTTTTGATAGCCCATTAAATTTACCCTTAGAATGTGTGTTTAATCGCTTACCATTTACGGATATAGCAGCCTTGATGGCAACAAAGCCGAGCTGATGAAATACTGATTAATTGCTGATGCCTCATAAATCATACCGTTCAACGCGTTTTATTACCTAATACTCGACAGTGAAACAGATTACTCATAAAATCCTAAGCCTTTATCAAATGATTCTCCGGATAACATGACAGCGCAGAGTTTATTTTATATTACTGATTTTCAAATTGATCTATCCCGCTCCGTAGTGATAGCAGGGGAGCATGAAACTCAGGTTGAACCTAAAGTTTTGCAGGTGTTATTTTTATTGGCTAAACGGCAAAATGAAGTCGTGACCCATAAAGAAATTATGGATCACGTTTGGCAGGGTACTGAAGTGGTGCCCAATGCATTACAGCGTTGTATTGCTATTTTGCGAAAGGTACTGAGGGATGACGCTAAAGCTCCTACGATAATCGCCACTCATCCTAGGATTGGTTATCGTCTTCTTGTAGAAGTTCACTGGCAATCTGTAGCAGACTTACCAGAGACTATGCCATCATCAGCTATAGACAATGGCAAACAGTGGAAAGTAGGTAATAAGAAATTTGCGCTCGCTTCACTCGCCTTGACAAGCTTAATCATTGTTTTAGTTATCGGTGAGTTTTGGCCTAATGATTTACCTACTCAATATACAAAAATTCATCAGTTAACTCAGACAGACTCTTATGAGTCACATGCGCTGTTTAGTCCGCAAGCAAAGTATCTGGTCTTTAATCGCGATGCTGGTGAGTGTAAAAGTCATTTATGGGCCAAGCATATGGCTAGCGGAAAAGAAAGCCGCTTAACCTCGCAAGCAGGTTCATATGGTTCGGTGAGCTTTACCGGTGATGGGCGTGAATTGGTATTTGCAGCCAAAAATTTTTGTGGCAAATCAAGTAATAGCCAAGTAAAAAAATCTTCAAATCAATTGTGCTGGAATATTGCAACTTTGGATTTATCTGTGGCGTTGACAACACCACAAATACCAAGTTTTCGTCATCAATGTCAGGCTGATAGGTTAGAAAATCCAAAGCCATTGTCGAATCATCAATATGCTTTTCTGCAATATAACGATGGACGCTATCAGTTGATGCATTACGATGATTTGAGTAAAAAGTTAACATCACTTTATGCATCAGAAAAGCAGTATATTTATCATTTTGATTATGATCCCCGACAAAAACGCTTTGCTGTAATTAGCCGCAACAACAATTTTAGCAATGTTCTGGAAATACTCGATGCAAAGGGTCAATTACTGAGTAGTAAGATAATCCAATTAGCCCAAGGAATGAGCCAAAACCAGTATTTTACAGCCAATTTTGAGCCGCAGGGACAATATTTACTGGCTACCAGCAATAACAGACTGTACCGAATTGATCTTAATGGGCAACTAGAAGTTGTAAAAACGCCAGAAAGCAATTTGTTATCAGTCGTCAAACATCCGTTAAATCACAGTTTGTTGGCAGTGAAAGGTAAGAAAGATATCGATATTGCCCAAATGACTCTCGATGATAAATCGGTAATGCAGGATGAATTGGAGTTTAAACCAGAACTACAACCAAAGTTAAAGTCAGAGTTAAGACGTAAGATGGTGCCATTGCAGGGGCTAGCACGGTCTGCCGCTCAAGATAGAAATCCACACTACCAACCTAATGGTGATCAAATTGCTTTTATATCTGACCGCAGTGGACAAGATCAGTTATGGCTTTGGCGTCAATCACAAGATCAGGGGCAGGCTTCGCAATTAAGTTTTGTTGCATCTCAAACCAGTATCCTCAATTTTAGTTGGTCGCCCAAAGGTAAACGATTAGCTTGGGTGTCTAATGGTAGGCTAGCTATTGCTGATTTAAATGGGGAAGTACAGTTTTTTCAAACCGAAAAACCCCTCTATTCCGTTCTGTCTTGGTATGCAGAAAACCAATTTTTAGTTATGTTAAATGATCCCCAGCCCGGAGGTTTATACCACTTAGATCTTAATAAAAATAAGTTAACTGCTTTTGGAGTCAATCAAGTTGACGCTACTTGGGTTCATCATAACCAGCTGATCTATAGTAATATGAACGGCGAGGTTTTTACTCGTTCTTTAGACATAACAAATAAAAAAATCGAGCAACTAAAGGAATTAAATGGTAAAGCGTTATTCCTTAGTGAGCCGTTTATTTATAGTGTTGATCAAGATAACTTTATGTTAAATAAATACAATCTACAAGGGCAGTTTATAGCACCAATAGTCCCTCTAAAAGCTATGTCATGGAAGGTTTCAGGGTTAAAAGGCAACCAACTTTTACTCAGCCAATTTATTGCCATAAACCATGATATAGTGATGTTAGAGTAAGTGCATGAGCTAAGGTCTTTGTTACTTGCTTAAGCAAGAAGCAAATGCGATAGTGCCCGCCCGTTTTATCAATGCTGAGGAATATTTGGCCTTGGATCTCGAAATAAATCAAACAGAAGAAAACAGTTTAAAAAAACAATTAGGCAACGAATTCTGGCGCTTCCACTTAGTTTTCTGGGGTATCACAACACTAGTTATGCTTTGTGCTGGATTGACCCAGTACAGCAATTATGAAGTCGCATTGGTAAGGAATTTACTCTACGGCGCCTTAGGATTATTTTCTACATTATTACTGCTCCCTTTGTTTGATAAACTGCAATTTCAAAACACAATAAAAATGCTTACCTTGTGCGTCAGTATCTCTTATCTCATCGGCACTGGAGTAACATTGCTTATTAATCCAATCAGTGCCGCACAAAGTGGTTTTATTTTGTGGGACCGTTCATGGACAAGATGGTTTGCTGGCTCACTTAATTTTTCCTTAGTCACTTTAGTATGGTGTAGCTTCTACCTTGCTTTTAAGCAAAGCTTACGTTTTGTTGAAGGAGAAGACGCAAAAAAAGCAGCGCAAGCGATTTCTTCCATCACGTCCTTATCAAGTTATCCTGAATTTATCGCTTTAGAGCGTAATAAAAAAATATTTTTATTACCCGTCGATAACATCCTAATCGTTCAAGGTGCTGGTGACTATGTTGAACTTACCACCGATGAAGGTAGCTTTTTAAAAAGAGAGTCGTTAAGCAAAATGGTTGATATGTTGGCGCCGAAAATTTTTCAACGTGTGCATCGATCGACCATAGTTAATTTACATGCGATCCGAGAATTGGAACCAAAGGGGAAAGGAGATTACACCCTCATTTTAAAATCAGGTTCAAAAATAGCTGCGAGTCGAAGTTATATGAAAGACTTCAAAGCTCGTTTCTCCGGCGAAATCTAAAACAGCTTTTTATGCCACTTTTATAAGTGGCAATCCCCCAGTTAATGTCCAACTAAACAATTTGTGCGTCCCCTTTACGGGTATCTCATCGCCTCTATGTCCAGCTAAGCAGCTTACCCTTTCATTTTGCGGACATTCCACCGCATCTATGTCCAACTAAGCGATTCTCACTTGTACAGCCCCCATAAACACTAGATTGTTGCTACAACGTTTTATGACTACAAGTTGAGTGGCATCAGTGAATATAAGTAAGTTTTTGAATGTTAAGTCTGTATTTACAAGGAAAATAAGAGCATTTTTTTCCTCAATGTTCATCTTATTAACACTACCTTCTTGCGTAAATCACTTGATTGCCAATCAAATGATTGCCGCGCCAAATCAATCATTAATAGGTTACGAGCTCAGTAATCAATTTAGCAATTTTGACGATGGTCATCAGGGCCTACTGCAAATTTCTGGTGTCAGTCAAAACAAGCTTCGCTTGCCAACAAGAAAAGTTTCACTCAGCTTTGTTGATATCGCTGCAGGTGATTATGGCTTTAGTTATCTTACCAAAGCGCTTTTTCACGATAGCGGAAAAGTTAGGCGTATCACCACGCAGTGGCAATGGTTAGGTCAAAGTTGTCATGCGAGTAGCCCAAAAAATACTGCAGGCATTTTGGTCTTACTCCATGGTTGGGGTAGAAATAAAAATAGCCTGTTAAGTTATGGGCTAACTTTTGCGCAACAGGGCTACCGAGTCATTATTCCTGATCTTCGTGGTCATGGTAATAGTACTGGCGATTGGGTGTCTTTTGGCGCAGAAGAAGGACGCGATATCAGTGCCTTAATGGATAAGCTCGCCATTAATAAATACGATGTCATCGGTTTTTCTTTGGGTGCTAGTACAGCACTTCATACAGCTTCTTTAGATAAAAGAGTCAACCAAGTCGTAGCGGTAGCTCCTATGCATTCACTTGCTCAAAGCATTGCTAAATTCGCTAAGCAATCACCGGCATGGTTGGGAAGAATTGTCGAAAGACACAAAGAGGATACTTTAGCGCTAGTTAACAACATTAGCGGGTATGATTATCGGCAAACGTCTAACTCGATATCACCAGCTCGGTTAATCACTAAACCTGTACTTTTTGTCTATGGCGCCACCGACAAGATGAGTGACTACCAGCTCAATAAATTACTGTCTGAACAAGGTTCAAAAAACAATAAATTACAGGGGCTTGAAGGACTCCGTCACACCTATGTGTTATTGCACCAATCGGCATTAATGAAACCGATTAATCAATGGCTTGGCCTCAGTATGTTACCTGTAAATCCGCCCTTGGGAGATAACTGTACAGTCAACTTCTTTCGTACTTAACAGCCCTAACTAACATCTTAAAAATAAAAGGAATATCATGAAAAATTTAACATTATGTCTATTAACCACTGCCTTTTGTATTGCCACTGCTACAGCTGGACAGCTAAAAAAACTCGATGTGAAATTTGCCGATGCGAACTGGAACGGTATTACGGTACCGAAAGGCCAGCAATGTTTGAAGTTTGGTGGCGATAATCCTGCTACGCCACGTTTAAAAATCAGTGATCTCCCTGCTGGTACAACAGCCATCATCATGGAATATAGTGATAAAGCATACAAGCCAATGAGTGACGGTGGCCATGGCAAACTAGGCTACAGAGTAGGCCCCTTCACTACACACATTATTATACCTGCGGTTAAAGCACACACTTTCGATTTACCGCCAACTTTCTTTAGCATAGCAGCACACCAAGGACCAGACTGGGATAAAGCGGGCGCATATATGCCGCCATGTTCAGGAGGAAATAAACATCCTTATCACGTTATGGTAAAAGCCGTAAAACAACAAGGGCCGGAAATAACGGTTTTAGCTCAACAGTTGCTTGAAATGGGGCACTACTAACAAAACCCTGTGAGCAACTTGTCTTCATTGTTAACCGCGGCTACTAGCTAAGTTGGCTTTAAATTCCAAAATTCATCAAGATATTTACCTGATGAATAGTATTCAACATCAAGAAATATATAAGTTTATTATGAATATAAAAACACTTTTCAATCTATTGTTTGGCTGTTTTATAAGCCTTACTGTTAGTGCAGAAACGAGCGATTTACCGTCAAAAACTAAGCTTGTTATTGATGGTAGTGAAATTGAATTTTCGATACCTAAAGTGAATAAAATAGCTAAAATAGATGGCAAGCTCGACGATGAACTTTGGCGTAATGCGCTTCAGGTCTCGTTAAATTATGAAACCGAACCCAACGAAAATATTACTCCGGAAGTTAAAACCACAGCGTATCTCGCCGAAGACGGTGAAAACTTATATGTCGCCTTTATGGCTCAAGACGCAGACCCCAGTAAAATACGCGCCTTCTATCGTGGTCGCGATCAAATTGGTGAAGATGATTTTGTTGCTATCACCTTAGACACATACAACGACAGTACACGTGCTTATCAATTTTATGTAAACGCTTTGGGCATGCAAAAAGATTCGATTATTAATGGCGATCTCGAAAATGATTCATGGGATGCTATTTGGCATTCAGCCAGTGAAATTACCCAACAAGGGTATAATGTTGAAATGGCCATTCCACTAGCGGTACTGAGCTTTGCAGCAACCAGTGAACAAACTTGGGGGATTAATTTATGGAGAGTTCGACCTCGTGATAAGCGACAACAAATTCAATTACACCCAGATAATCGCAGCAATGCTTGTACTTTGTGCCAACTGAAAACGTTTAGTGGTTTTAAGGATGCTGAACCTACCAACAAAGTTGTGATCATTCCTTCACTAACGTCTAATTACCAACAAACAAGATTACGAGATCCACAAGAAAATGTTTATGGTGATTGGCAAAAAACTGACGCAAATAATGAGTTAGGTATTGACGCTGAATGGGGAATTAATGTCAACTCGACACTAGCCCTTACTTATAATCCCGACTTTTCACAAATAGAGTCTGACAGTAGTCAGCTGAATGTTAACAACCAGTATGCGCTATTTTATCAAGAGAAAAGAAACTTCTTTTTAGAAGGAGCTGATTATTTTGATTCGCCGATGAGTGTTATTTATACTCGAAGCATAGCCGACCCAGACTATGGCATTAAATATACGACAAAATCTAATGAACATACTATTGGCGTGATTGCCGGCCGCGATGCGGTAACAAACATCGTTAACCCTAATCAATACCACACCGCGACCTCTATTAAGCAATTAACTCAAACAAATAATAATGGTGAGGCGAGTCTACTTAAGAATAATTTCTTTATTAGTCGTTATAGTTATGACTTAGGCGGGGCTTCTAATGTCGGTGCCATCGCCACGCATAGGTCTGCGAACGGTTACGACAATACCGTCGTTGGAGCTGATGCTAAATTTCGTATTAATGAGCAAGATTCCGTGATCATGCAAGTGCTAACTTCACAGACAACAACTAAATCTGAACAGCAATCATTAACCGACCAAGCTTATTATTTTCGTTATGATCATAGTGAGCGAGATTGGTATAGTTTTGCTAGCTATACGTCAACCGGCCAAGACTTTAGAGCTGATCTTGGTTTCTTTAATCGTTTTAGTCATACCAAGCTTGTCGTCGGTAGCGGCTATACTTGGTACGGAGAGTCCACAGATTTCTTTAATAAAATGGTTCTAAGTGGTGATTGGGATATAAGCAAAGATGACGATGGCAGAAAGTTAGAAGAAGAATCAGAAATGTATTTTACCCTCAAAGGTCCAATGCAATCGAGTTTCAGGTTTGGCGGAGGCCAACGAGATATTCTAAACTCAACGACCTCTATTAATGACGGCGGAGAAAACTATCGTTTAGATACTGATTACACAGAGAAATTTTATCGTATAAACTTTGAAATAACACCAATAAGTGGCTTATTTACTGAGCTTGAACTGAATGTAGGTGACCAAATAGATCGTGCCAATAATCAACTAGGCGACTCACTTCGATTAGATTTTTCAATGGCTTATAATATCAATCGTCATCTAGAGTTCAGTGTAGATTATACTCACTCTACACTCGATGTTAGTGGCGGTGAATTATTTGATGCCCAAATTCTCGATTTTAAAGTGAACTACCAGTTTGATGCTAAAACCAGCCTACGCTTAATCTTGCAACAATCGCAAATAGATAAAGATCCAGCACTTTATAAGTATAAAAAGGTGCAGGCGAATAAAGAAGATCAAGCATTACAATTACTGTTTTCGTATAAATTTAATCCTAAAACGGTGGCATTTATTGGTTATGCAGATGCGGGATTTACTGATGATAATATTACGGAATTGACCAAGTCAGAACGCAATGTATTTATGAAGTTTAGTTACGCTTTTTAGAACAAGCCAGAGCCACCGAATGACATTAATCAATGTTATTCGGTGGCTCTGGCTCTACTTATGGTCAACGCAGAAGACAGGTTGAATTACTCGACTTAGGGTAACTCGCCCTTAATGTGTTAATATTGTCTTCGTTTTAATTTCATTAATTTAACTAAACCGCCAAACCACAAGCCACACCTTCTGCCCAACATGCTTGGAAATTATAGCCTCCCAACCAGCCAGTGACATCGATCACTTCACCAATAAAAAATAATCCAGGAGCTTGCTTGGCTTCAAAAGTTTTACTGGATAATTCATCAGTATCAACGCCACCCAAGGTAACTTCAGCAGTTCTATAACCTTCAGTTCCGTTTGGTTTTATTTGCCAGTGGTGAATGAAATGATGTATTGCTTGAATTTCTACGTGGCTTAATTGATTTACAGCCTTGTCAGGAATGTCGCCTTGTTCAATCAATACTTCAATAAAACGTTTTGGCAAAATAGTAGCCAATAGGTTTTTAATTGATTTTTGAGCTTGTTCGCCACGCCATAATTGAATGGTTTCGTTTAAGCTTTGCTCTGGTAATAAATTAATAATTACGGCTTGACCCGCTTGCCAAAACGACGATATTTGTAGAATAGCAGGGCCAGAAAGTCCACGATGTGTAAAGAGGATGTTTTCTTTAAAGCACTGACCGTTTTCACTGGTCACTTCAGTGGCAATGCTGATACCAGATAAACCATCAAAGCGACTTTTGTCGTGATCATGCAAAGTAAAAGGGACCAATGCAGCAGTTGTGGGTAAAACCTTCAAGCCAAATTGTTCGGCAATTTTATAACCAATAGGGCTAGCGCCAAGCTTAGGCATGGTTAAACCACCAGAAGCGACTATTAATGAGGTGCAGGTGTATTGAGTTTCGGTGGTTTGTATCTGATAGCCATCTTCGATTTTTTTAACCGAAAGCACTTCGTTGCGCATTTTTACTTCCACACCAGCCCAGTCACACTCGGTCATCAAAACATCAACGATGTCTTGTGCGCTATCATCACAAAATAATTGTCCTAGGGTTTTATGGTGATAATTCACCCCATGGCGTTCCACTAATTCGATAAAGTCTTGCGCAGAATAACGGCTTAATGCTGATTTTATGAAATGAGGGTTTTGGCAAAGGTAGTTTTCAGGAGCCGTATTTTCGTTAGTAAAGTTACAACGTCCACCACCGCTGATTAATATTTTTCGACCTGGTTTTTTTCCCATATCAATCACGGCAACTTTTTTACCTCGATAACCAGCTGTCGCTGCACACATTAAACCTGCGGCACCGGCACCAATAATTACAACGTCTAATTTCAAAGTTAATTTCCTGTATCTAACGATGCTGAATATTATAAAAGCTATTGTTGCTGGCATCTATAGCGTTTATCAAAGAAGTGAATTTCCTTATGACTTTTTATTTTTGCTGTTAGTAAAATACTCGGAAGTGGTTGAGGAATAACAGTGTCATTCAGGTACTTAAGAGCACAGAATTGCAAAGCTAATGTAAAGAATTGCAAAGATTGTGTAAAGAATAGAACCAATTATCGCACTGCCACTCTATTGTGCTTAGTATACCGGAAAATGCTACTTGCCAGTATATAAATTAGGTAGCAAACAATCTCTATCTCAATGCAATAAATGGATAAAATAATGACGATTAACCTTAGTATCTATGATATGAAATCAGTAAAAAAAATGGCAATGCTATTCTTTTTATTTACCCTA
>Ga0209396_1002235_pt1 | contig 20543 bp, 9 predicted proteins | sample GOMGulsemesocosm_6_FD_184638 | JGI IMG/M metagenome (GOLD analysis project Ga0209396, IMG submission 184638) | Methane-oxidizing microbial communities from mesocosms in the Gulf of Mexico - GOM8C Gulf of Mexico (SPAdes) (version 2) | ecosystem: Environmental > Aquatic > Marine > Cold seeps...
GAGGAGATAATGGTTGGTATAAGGAGTATTATGTAGAGCGATCATATAGAAGACTTTTAGGGTTAGGTGTATTTGAATCCATCACACCAAATGTTTACATTGATCCGTTACAGCCTTTAGGGAATAGAATTCAAGTTGAATATCATTTAAAACCGTCTAAAAAACAACTGTTTCTAATAGAACCAAGGGCTACAAATTCTAACGGTTTTTTAGGTGTTTCAGCAACGGTGAGTTATACGAGTAAAAACCTTTTAGGAGGAGCAGAAAAACTTAAGGTTAGTTTCTCTGGTGGGTTAGAATCACAACCAGCTGTTTTTGATAATAGTGCTAGTGGATCGGGAGAATTACTACAATCAAGAACATTGAACACGTTTGAATTAAGTCCTAAGATTAGTCTTGAATTTCCAAAATTATTTCCATTACCAGGTTGTTTACAAAGAACATTATCTAAAAGACTTTATCCCACTACAATATTTGATGGTTCATATAATTTTCAAAGAAGAGATGATTTTGATAGAAGCATAACTGAGTTAGGTTATTCATGGAAGTTTAAAGAGGGTAAATCTAAAACGAGAAGTATAAAATGGCAAAGTTTAAACTTTGTTAAGTTAAAAAAAGACCCATTTTTTGAAAAGAAATTGGCAGAATTAAATGATCCATTTATTCTAAATTCTTATAGCGATCACTTTTCTAATAAGTTTCAATTTACACTGGTTAGAAATACACAACGCGTTCAAAGTGAAAAAGGAAAATCAAGCTATATGTTTGTTACCACTAAAGCTACAACATCTGGTTTTGTTTTGGATAATATTGGAGTAGGTGTAAATGATACCATTGAAGGTGGGATTAAAAGATTTTTTGGAGTACCTTTTACTCAATTTTTAGCTTTGGAAACAGATGCTAGGTATTATATGAAGATTGGAAGAACACGTTCAATGGCTTTTAGATTGTTAGGTGGAATTGGTTATGCATATGGTAATTCACCATCATTACCATATGAGCAAAGCTTTTATGCTGGAGGTTCAAATGATTTAAGAGCATGGGAGGCAAGAACTATAGCTCAGGGTGGAACACAAACTTGGAATGACACGTTGTCGACTACAACTCAAATTGGAGATATGAAAATGGAGTTGAATATTGAATATCGTTTTCAATTCAGTAACATGCTTAAAATGGCTTGGTTTATTGATGTTGGTAATATTTGGAAGTTAAAAGATGATCCAGAATCAATTGCTGATGATTTAGCGGTTTTTCGTTTAAACACTTTTGTGAATCAAATTGCTGTTGGTGGCGGTTTTGGATTAAGACTTGATTTTGACTTCTTTTTAATTAGGTTAGATGCTGCAATTCCAATTCACAATCCATACATGCATGCTGGTGAAAGGTGGATATGGGAAGATAGAAATCAGTATGATGTTGATTTATTAACAAAGCCAGATTGGTATACAAATAGTTTAAGTAATCCATTTTCGCCTAGAATTAATATTGGTATTGGTTATCCGTTCTAATTAAATTATCTCAAATATTATGAAAAATTATGTATTATTATTGTGTATTACTTTAATGAGTGGATTAAGTTTTGCACAATTTAAAAATATTCAGTTGCCAAAACCTAAAAAGGCAACTTACCATTATTCTCAAGTAGAGCCTTCCATATTTATTAACCCAAACAATACAAATGAAGTTATTGCTGGTTCTGTAATGAATGATTATTATTACTCTAAGGATGGCGGGTTAACATGGAAATCGAAATCAATTAAATCTAAAACAAGTGGTGTAAATGGTGATCCTTGTATGTTGATTGATAATGAAGGTTATTATTACTATTTTCATTTGTCAAACATTGATGGGGAGTCACTAATTGGCGGAATGGTTTGTGAAAGATCAAATACGATTAAAGGGTGTTTCAGAAAGGAAGGACACACATTAATTAATGGTAAATTTCATGATAAAGAATGGGTGACTTTAAATCCGAAAAACAATCATATTTACATGACATGGACTCAGTTTGATGCTTATGATTCTAAGGACACAACAATGAGAAGTAATATCGTTTTTTCTAAAAGTGTGGATAATGGAATGACGTGGTCGATTCCAATTGATATTTCTTTTTACAGTGGAGATTGTCAGGATGATGATTTAACAGCTGAAGGTGCAACACCATCTGTTGGAGTGAACGGTGAAATTTATGTAGTTTGGTCTAGGGATTCTAAATTATATTTTAACTATTCATTAGATGAAGGTTTGACTTGGCTTGAGCATGAAATTGAAATATCAGAACAAGAAATGGGATGGGTATTAAATATTCCTGGAATCTATAGATGTAACGGATTACCTGTTACGGCTTATGATAACTCAACTTCTGAATATAAAGGGACTTTATATGCTAATTGGGGCGATCAAAGGAATGGAGCTGATGATACTGATATATGGTTAAAGAAGTCTATTGATGGCGGAATAACTTGGTCAGAAGATATTAAGGTGAATGGAGATAACTCTAAACGTCATCAATTTTTATCTTGGTTAACAGTTGACCAAGTATCAGGTTATGTTTATGTCATGTATTATGACCGTAGAAATAGTCAGTCAATTGAAACTGATGTCTATTTATCGGTATCTAAAGATGGTGGAGAAACATTTAAAGATTACAAAATTAGTGAATCTTCATTTATCCCAAATAAAGAAGTGTTTTTTGGAGATTACACTAATATATCAGTTCATAATGGAGTTATAAGACCTATTTGGACACGATTAGATAATACTAAAATATCTTTGTATACCGCAATAATAAATCAGAAAGATTTGAAATAATAATTACTCATTCAAATCCCAATTGTATTTTTTATAGGTTATTGCTGCTGTTGAACTTATTTCAGTTGTTGAATATTTATTTAAATAATCAATGATTGAGGTACTAAAATCAACTGTATACCATTCAAATATTTTAGATATCTCAATTGAATTTTCAGATATAGAATTCTTTGGTCCATTTATAAATGCTTTTGCTTGTTTAGTTAATTGATAATTTAATTTATCAGCGGTAAAGGCTGAATTCATTAATTTCGGACAAGAAATGGCAGCACAATTAACTGCAAAGTGGATTCTTGGTTCATTAAAACGGGGTCTAATGATGTCATTCTCTATTTGATTAAGTGTATATGATTCCCCAGAAATGGTAACAACCTTTTTATCCCAAGGCTTGCCGTTATTAATAGTTGTAATAGAAGTAGTAGGGTAGTTTTGAATTATCAACCTTACAGTAGCTGCATTGTAAAGGTTTATCCAATAAGCCAATTTTTCATTCTTACTCCATGTAGATTGATCAGAAAATGATTGTAAAGTTGAAATATATGCTTCGATCTCACTTAATTTTGACTTCATGTTTGTATAATTTACTTTACCAGATGAACTCACATTACTTTTTAATATAGAATTCCATAAATCATGGTTAGGAGTAGTAGAAAGATTTTCAATTATTGTTTCTTCTATTTGAACTTCACTTTCTACTATTGTTTGTTCCGTAGTAGTATTAGTTTCAATTCTTTCACTTGGCTCAATTTGAACTGATTCTTCTTCTAAGAAGGATTTAGTTTTTGTAAGTTTTTCAATTGTAGTATCAATATTGGCTAGGAATCCGTTTTTGTCACTTTTTTTTTCTACTTGAATGATGCCAGATTCGTTAGTAACAGATGTCTTTAATTCTTTTTCTTGAAAGGTACCACTGGCATCTGTTTGATTTTTACAGCTGAAAATTAATAGATTTAAGGTAATGAACAAGATACTAGCTTTCATAATTATTCTTTATATACAAAGGTAAATGTAATCTTTTAAATTTAATGTCAAATAGTTGACATAGGAGTTTAATAATGGATATAATAATTTGATAATTTAAAGAAGCTGATTGGAAGTTACTTCTATCTTTGTTTCATGGATTTAGAAAAGAAACTTTGGTATTTTAATGATTTTAATATGTTATCTGTTTTATCTGATGAAGAAAAAGTGCAAATGGGTAAAATGGTTGTTGACAAAGAAACATCTAGAAAGGAAATAGTTCATTTTAGTGATGATTCGGCCAATAAAATATATTTTCTTAAAAAAGGTAAAGTTAAAATCTCTAAATATTCTTCAGAAGATAAAGAAATGATACTTTCTATTTTAGGGCCTGGCGAAATATTTGGAGAAACTGGTGTGATGGGTGAAAAGGCGTACGGTACTGTTGCAGAAGTGATAGATGATGCTATTGTTTGTTCACTTACAATTGGTCAATTAGAAGGAATGTTGAAAATGAATCCAGCTTTTAATTTTTCTATTACAAAATTAATTGGATTGCGCTATTTGAAAGTACAATCTAGGTTAGAATCTTTAGTGTTTAAAACAGCTCCTGAAAGAATTAGAGGGTTTATTAAGGAAATGGCCGATCAGCATGGAAAGACATTAGCAAACGGGATTGAGATTGTAGTTAAGTTGAAACTTAAGCATGAAGATATTGCTAAACTAACCGCTACTACTCGTCAATCCGTAACGACTGAATTAAATAGTTTAGAAAAAAGTGGAGTAATTTTATTTGATAGAAAACGAATTTTGATTAAGAATTATTCTCGATTATAGGCTTTATTCGTTTATAAATCAATGGTGTCAATATATTCAATTTCAGTTTCGGGTACTTTAGGTTTTGTTAAAAACACGACACCTAAACCAGTAAAAGTTGTATAGTTTATACTACCAATGTCTATTAAGTTAATATGACTATTGATATTCAATAAGTCTTGATAAACTTGAATTTTCATAGAAAAGGTTGTATAATTTATTTGTAATTGAGGGATGATGATTAACTTTAAATTTAGTGGGAAATTATTTGTATAGTTATACACATCTTTAGTTTGTCTTGCTTCAAAATAATGATCTTGGAAGTTATCGTCTTCAAAAATATAAGATTTCTCTTCAGTGTCATCAATTCGTTTATAACCATCTTTATTTTCAATTTTTAATCCAATTGAATTGATTAGTGTGAATTTTTCGTTAATTCTATATTTGAAGTCAATACAATTTGTAATGTGTATTTTTCTGACTTTGAAATCTTCTGTGAATTTATAGCCAACGGTATCACTTTCCCAAAGAGAACTGAAAGGAAGATGAGTCTCTTTTTTTGTGAATTTTAAAAATGAAAGACCAACTTCAAAAGTGTAACCAAGACTAAATTTTGAGGAGTCATTTTGAGTGTATATTGAATTGGCACCTATTATTTCAATAGAAGGCTTTTTATAAGTAATGTCAGTTTGATCTGCTGAGTTCCCATAATTATAATATTTATCGCTTAAGTTAAGTCTAGTTCCAAACCCTGTCGAGTTTTGGGAATAGATAACGGTTACACTAAAGCATAACAAAACGAAAACCAAAATTACTTTTTTCACCTTATTATAACTCATAGTTGTTGAGTATATTGTGTTTGAGGTCGATTGTATAGGGAATCGTATATGAAAAACGATACCCTTATGATAACCTTCTAAACCGTTTAATATACGTGAAGCTATTTTAAATATAGTACATTTGTAGGAGTTTTTATTTTCTTATGAAGAATTTTTGATAATTTTAGATCAAATGTTTTTTTGAAGCCCTATTTAAATAGGTGGAAGGATTAAAGGCAGGAGAGTAGTATTGCTTTTAAATGAACTTAAGAGAACTTAACATTAAAAAAATGAAAAAAATGAAAAAATTATTACTAGCTGGTATTTTACTTGCTTCCTTTTCTGGGAAATCGCAAGATACGACTATTGTTCAAACCTTGACTTTTGATAGTACAGGCAGAGCTTATACATTCACTTTTCCAGATAATTCTCAATCCTATAGAAAAGTATTAATGCAATACAGAATGCGTTGTACTGGAGGATTAGTTTCTACAGGGTCTAATACAAATTTAGGTTGTGGTGAATGGGATTACAGTTGTAATACGTTTTTAACTGACTCAACTAAGACGGATTCTATTAAATCGACACATCCTGATTTTATTGTATCTGGGTTTACAGGAACAACATTTAATTATACATCTCAACCGACTTATACGTATTATCAAAGTACACAGCAAGATGTATCTTATACAACTATTAATTCAGAAACTGAAGGTGTAATTGGGGCAGGTGTAAATTCATCTAATTTCCCATTTGATCTTTCAACTGAACAAGCAAAAATTCAATATTTAATTACTGCAACAGAATTATTAAATTCTGGATTAATTGCTGGAGATTTGACTGGTTTAAAGTTGGATATATCAAGTTTAGGAAATGATGTAAATAATTTAAAAATTAATTTAAAATCTACGTCAAAGACTGCATTAGACTCAAATATTCCTGATGTTGATGGCTTTTCTAATGTATATTACTTAAATACTACTTTTACTGTTATAGGTGATCATCAGTTTAATTTTTTTAATAACTTTAATTGGGATGGAGCAAGTAATATAATAGTTGAAATTATTTACAATGGAGATGCAGGTGCATCAAATGATGTTGTGTCTGAGAGTATTTCAAATCATGGAATTAGCTCAATTGGAGATGATTTTTCTATTGATTTTTCTGGTGCACAAAACGTTTCTATAGCTAATCCTTTCCCAACTATTTCAGAGGAAATTACAATTTCTTTTTGGTCTTTTGGATCTTCTGACTTACCACATAATACAAGTATTTTTGAAGCAACGGATGATAATAATGTGAGACAGTTAAATTTACATTTGCCATGGGAAAATGGTTCAATCTATTGGGATTGTGGGAATGATGGTACAGGATATGATAGAATTAATAAAGCCGCAAATGCTGATGATTACAAAAATAAATGGAATCATTGGGCGGTTACAAAAAACACAACAACAGGTATAATGAATATATACTTGAATGGAGTGCTTTGGCATTCTGGATCAGGTAAAACGAAATTAATTGATATTAATGAGTTTATGATTGGTTCAGCTGTTAATGGAAACTATAAGTATAATGGTAAAATTGATGAATTTAGAGTTTGGAATATAGAATTATCTGCAACAGAAATCAACGATTATATGTATAAGACAGTAACAGCTGCACACCCAAACTATTCAAATTTAATGGCTTATTATACGTTTAATGCAGGAATAGGTTCGGTTTTAAATGATGAAATTGGTAATCATGATGGTGTAATAAGTAATGGCCCTGTTTGGACAAAAAAATCAGGAGAGAATTTGTTTATGAACTATACGGATTTAACTGAGCGTCCAAATTTTAAAATTCTACAAGGGGATTATGTGACTAACATTATTTCTACTGATGTAATAGATTCAACTTTGAATGGTATGAATTCAATTGTAGAATATACTGTGGTTGGAACGGATTTAATTGAGCTTTCAACTATAACAGGATATGAATCAGGTGATATGCCTATTTATAATGAGTTAGGTGTTATTGTTGGAACTGTTACTGTTCCTTTAGAAAACACGGTAACTATTGGTTCTTTGGATTATTATAATAAATTTCCGTCAAAATTAGAATTGATGTCTTTTGTAACACCTTATGGAATCGGCTTAGATTTAGGACCTGAAGGTGTGATGTGGGAGTTTGATATGACTGATTATTTACCAGTATTAAAAGGTGATAAATATTTAAATGTTGAATTTGGGAATTACCAAGAAGAATTGGATATTAGATTTTTATTTATTGAAGGAACTCCGACTAGAGATGTGATTGATATTCAAAATATTTGGAGAGCAGGAAGAGGTGGTATTAACTATACTAGTCTGATGAATGATAGTAAGTTTGAACCTAGAGATGTTGCCTTAAATCCAGCGTCAGAGATGTTTAAGATTAGAGCAGCTATTACTGGTCATGGACAAGAAGGAGAATTTATTCCAAGAACACATTACTTTGATATAAATGGAGGTACTAATGAAGTAGAGTGGCAAGTTTGGAAAGCATGTGGTCTTAATCCAATATTCCCACAAGGAGGTACTTGGGTTTATGATAGAGCTGGTTGGTGTCCAGGAATGGCTACTGATATTAAAGAATATGAAATTGACCCTACAACTATTTCAGGAAACACAATAAATATTGATTATGGTGTAACTGCAGGTTCTGGAGATTCTAGATATATTATTTCTCCTTTATTGGTGCAGTATGGCTTACCGAACTTTACAAATGATGCAGCAGTTATTGATATTATTAATCCTGGTAAAAAAACAGAACATTTAAGAGAGAATGCTGCGTGCGTTAACCCTGTTATTACTATTCAGAATACTGGTTCTGCCGATTTGACTTCGTTGAAAATTGAATATAAAGTATCTGGTGGTACAGCTGAGTCATTTACTTGGACAGGAAATTTATCATTCTTAAAAACGGATAAAATTGAATTACCTATTTCAGGTAACGGCTTTTGGGCTGGAGATGATTCAGACAAAATTATAGTTACTGTTAGTATTCCTAATGGAGTTGCAGATGAGAGTGCTGATAATAATACGTTAACTAGTTCATTTGATTTTCCAGACTGGTATGGAAAGGGATTTATTATACACTTAAAAACGAATAACAATCCACACGAAAATAGTTATGTAATTAGAGATGTACAAGGTAATGTTGTTCACACTGCGTCTGGTTTTGCTGCGAGTACACAATATTACGATACGATTGCATTACCTTCAGGATGTTACGTTTTAGATTTTACTGATTCAGGTGAAAATGGATTGAACTGGTGGGCTGCAGCATCTCAAGGAGTAGGTTACTTTAGGTTAAAATCTATCATTACTGGTTGGACTATTAAGACATTTGAACCTGATTTTGGTGGCGGTTTTAAATATGGATTTACTATAGGTGAACCAGTTAAGATTGAAGAAACTGAATTATCTCCTCTAGAATTTAATTTATATCCTAATCCTACCTCTGATAGAATATTCTTATCTTTAAACGGGTTAAATTCTGACGTGTTAGAAGTTAAGATTACAGATATCTACGGGAAATCTCATTATGTAAATAATTACAATACAACATATAATATGGAGTTTGATGGTAGTGTTGATGTGTCCAATTTTGCAAATGGAGTTTATTTTGTTGAAGTGGTTTCAGGAAACAAAAGAATGACTAAGAGAGTAATTGTTAGTAAATAATTTTCACTATGTAGGTCCTAAAAAAAGCTCTTGATAAATTATATCAAGAGCTTTTTTTATATGTTAATATTCATGGCTAAACAAAGAAGTAATTAATTATTGTTTTTTAGCTTGAATGTTTTATTTATGAAAATATTTACGTAATTTTATAAATGACGATTTTAATGTAAATCGTTTTAGATGTTTAGTGTAATGTTAAAAAATAATTATGAAGACTAATGTTATTTATTTATTTTTAATATTGTTGTCACCGATAGATTTCGTGTATTGTCAAATGGGACCAGGAGGAATTGATAATAACTTGACGCTGTGGTTAGATGCGAAAAACGGTGTGGAAATAGGAGGGGTTCCTGCAAGTAATTTAGGTTCAATTGATAAATGGTTAAATAAGGCAACAAATCTAGGATTGATTGATTTAAATCAAACAAACATTAACGAACAACCAATTTTCAATACCAATAGCTTGAACTTTAATCCTGTTCTAACTTTTGATGGTAATGATGATAAATTGGATAAGTTAGTTTTAGGTAGTGATATTTTTGATACTGATAATAATACCATTGTAATGGTACATAGGTACAACAGTGGTGTAGTTTATTTTAAATGGGAGCAAGGATTTAGTGGTAACAGGGTTGGGTATGAAAACTCAGGGAATAATATCAGATTTGATTTTCCAACAGATGTTGCAGGTAACCAAAATGTATCTAACTTTAACTATGACTCAAATGGTCAAATTGTGACTGCAACAACACAACCTGGTAGTACTACTCTTAGGAATATGGGGGTATCGGAATTGGCTAATAATACTATCGGCTCTTTGAACAATACATTTACAAGTGAATTATCAATAGGTGATAATGTCTCATTTTCAGTGGCGTCAGATATGGATTATGCAGAAGTTATTGTTTATGATCGTACATTAAATGCGATAGAATTAAATAAAGTTGAAAGTTATCTAGCAATAAAGTATGGAATGACTTTAGGGGTGAATGGTATTTCTCAAAATTATAATTCTGCAGGTGGATTAGTTGTTTGGGATATTGCATTGAATAATGGGTATAGTTTTGATATTGGTGGCGTTTCAAGAGATGACAATACCGGACAAGATCAAAGAAAATCAAAGAGTATTAATTTAAATGGTGTTAACCTTAGTGATATAGTTACTATCTCTAATGGGGCGAATTTTAATATGCCGTTACAGTTTGCAACGGATGAAGCATTTCTAATTTGGGGTCATAATAATGGTACACTTACTAATACTGGAGCTGCTGTTAATTACTCAACTGATAATGGAGAAACTATGTCTACTCTATTTAGTCGAGTTTGGAAATCACAAGAGACTGGAATTCTATCTGATGTTGTTTTAGAATTTGACATGACAAATAGCTCAATTCAATTAGGTGGGGGTGTAACTGATTATAATAATGTAAGATTATTAGTTGATGAGGATGGTGACTTTAGCAATGGTGCAACAGCTTATTCTGTAACATCTTTTGACCCTGTGACAAATTTGATTTACTTCCAACATGATTTTACGCCAACAAATGGTAATGATATGACGCAAAATAATGGTTTTTTCTTTACACTGGCAGCTATTGAGTCTGTTGTAGCAAATTTCTCAATTAGTGATACAACCATATGTGTTGGTGAGACTGTTACATTTACTGACGAATCATTTACTGATCCAATCACTTGGGATTGGGTTTTTAATGGTGGAGATATTGGTTCAGAAAATACACAAGGAACTCATGATATTACATTTAATACACCGGGGATTTATGATGTTATTTTGACTGTAACTGACGCTAATAGTTCAGATGATACAACTTTACAAGTTGTAGTAAGTGGTTACCCTACAATTGATGCTGGGATACAAGATACTATTTGTGCAGGTGAAATTTACACCTTAACTGCAGACGTTTTAGAAATTAATGCAACTATTCCTATTTGGAGTAATGGTGTTATTGATGGTGTTCAATTTACGCCAATTGATAGTATGATGTACTATGTAACTACTAATATTAATGGATGTGAAAGCATTGATTCAGTAATTATTGACCTCACAGAAATACCAGATTTGATTACGCCTTTAGACTTTGCTATTTGTGATGGAGTGGATACCTTATTGAATGCGACAACTACAACAGTTAATGCAATTGTAACATGGGACAGTGGTATTATAAATAATCAGCAGTTTACACCCTTGTCCACAACAATCTACACAGCAACTTCAACACTAATTGAAGGTACTGTTACTTGTACAACTACTAATCAAACAGAAATAACAGTTAACATAATACCAACTATTAATGCAGGCGTAGATGCAGCCATTTGCGAAGGAGAGAATTACACATTAACAGGAGTGAATCCTGATGGTGCTACTTTAACTTGGGATAATGGAATAACAAATAATGTTCAGTTTTCTCCGCTAGATAGTTTACAATATATACTTTTGGCCGAATTAGATGGATGTGTAGGTACTGATACGGTTATAGTTGATGTCAATCCAAATCCTGAATTAACAGTGCCTTTGGATGTTACGATTTGTGATGAAGAAAATGTAGTTTTAAATGCTACGTCAACTAATACTTTTGATTTGTCTTGGGATAATGGTATTACTAACAATCAATCTTTTACACCTGTTGCTACTGCGGCATATACCGTAACAGCTACTATCACTGAGGGTTTAAATGTTTGTACAACAACTGGAATAGTAACGGTTACAGTGAATCCAAATCCAATGGTTGACGCACATGTCAATGGAGTTACTTTGATCACATTATGTCAAGGTGATAGTTATATATTAACAGCTAACAACCCAGATAATGGTGTTTTAACCTGGACTAATAATGTAGTTGATAATGTGTCATTTACCCCAACGGATAGTTTAATGTATTATGTTACTTCAAATTTAAATGGCTGTTTTAGTGTGGATTCAATTATTGTGGATGTTGTAGATAGTCCAGTCGTTCAAACTGAATTAGATAGAAAAATTTGTATTGGAGATTCTGTAATGATGGTAGCTACATCAAATGAATCTTTAGCAACTATTACTTGGGGTGAAGGTATTGTGAATAATACTTTTATTTACCCCTTAACGACACAAACTTATTATGCTACTGCAAGTTTAGGGAATTGTACTTCTACAGATGAAATTACTATTACTGTGGAGGATTTACCAGATGCTAGTTTTAGTTTTAATCCTAATCCAGTAACAATTGAAGATACTGAGTTATTGTTTACACAATATAATTTGAATGATGGTGAAATGTATAATTGGAATTTTGGCGATAATACCTCATCAAGTTTAGATTCACCAATCCACATTTATCCTGAAGTAGCGGGCTTAACGTATGACGTTAAATTAATAGTAACAGATAGTATTGGTTGTATTGATTCGTCAAGTACGCAAATCACCATTTTTGATGTCTTAATTTATTATGTTCCAAATGCGTTTACTCCTGATGGTGATACATATAATGAAAGATTTCAGCCCATATTTACATCTGGATTTGACCCTTATGACTACCACTTAATAATATTTAACCGTTGGGGAGAAACCGTTTTTGAATCATATAATGACCAAGAAGGTTGGGATGGAACTTATAATGGTGAAAATGCTCCTGATGGTGTTTATGTTTGGACAGTTCAATTTGGAGATATATTGTCAGATAAAAAATTTATAGATAGAGGTATCGTAACAATTGTTAGGTGATTTATTATGAGCATATAATTATGATATTATTTTGTTTAACGTTTAATTTAGAACACATTATGAGTGATGTGTGAAGATCCTATTTATACGCTTTATATTGTTTTAAGTGAGCAACCTTATCTTACTTAAAACGTATCTTTGATTGAAGGTTGGAGTTTGGTTGATTAGTGCTATTTGAATAATAATATGAACAATGAATAATATATATAAAATAAGTTTTTTACTTTTGATTCTTACTGGAAAATTGTCCGGATTTTCTCAAAATCTGAATGTTACTTGCCCAGGTAATAATTATGTTGTTCTTTTTGAAGATTGGGAATATACGACTACTGATCCGTTTCTTATACCTGGAACTACGTATCAAAGTAGTCCACAAACTCATGGTCCCTTAAATGGGAGTAGACATCTTTATCTAAATTTCGTTAATGGATTTACAGGTTTAGTTTACGATAGGTTATTTCAAGTTTGCCCAGGTGTTCCGTTTGAAATTACGTGTTGGATGCATGATACTTGGGGAGGTACTTATGACGTGACTCTTGAGGTGTATGACGGCGCAACGTTATTAAATTCACAAGTACTTACTGGTAACGGTCCTTATTTTCAATATTCTTCTGGTGTTCTCACTTCTGTCACAGCTAATATAAGTTGGAAACTTTCAAATAATAGTTCTACTATTGGTAACAATGATTTTGCTATGGATGATTTACAAGTTTCTCAATGTGATTGTAGTGGTATAACGGCTAACTTCTCAATGAATGATTCAACAATTTGTGTTGGAGAAACGATAACTTTTTCAGATAGCTCTTATACAGATCCAACTGTATGGGATTGGACATTTAATGGTGGTGATGTTACAACAGCTAATACTCAGGGACCACATGATGTCACGTTTAATACACCTGGTATTTATACTATAGTCTTATCCGTTGGTGATGGGACTGATGTAGATGATACAACTTTACAAGTTGTAGTTAGTGATTATCCTACAATTGATGCTGGGGTACAAGATGCAATTTGTGCAGGTGAAATTTATACCTTAACTGCAGACGTTGTAGAAATTAATGCAACTGTTCCTATTTGGAGTAACGGAGTTATTGATGGTGTTCAATTTACGCCAATTGATAGTATGATGTACCATGTAACTACTAATATTAATGGATGTGAAAGCATTGATTCAGTAATTATTGACCTCACAGAAATACCAGATTTGATTACGCCTTTAGATTTTGCTATTTGTGATGGAGAGGATACCTTATTGAATGCGACAACTACAACAGTTAACGCAACTGTAACATGGGACAGTGGTGTTATAAATAATCAACTGTTTACACCATTATCCACAACAATCTATACAGCAACTTCAACACTAACTGAAGGTACTGTTACTTGTATAACTACTAATCAAACAGAAATAACAGTTAACATAATACCAACTGTTGATGCAGGCTTAGATGCAGCTATTTGCGAAGGAGAGAATTACATATTAACAGGGGGGAATCCTGACGGTGCCACTTTAACTTGGAATAATGGAATAACAAATAATGTTCAGTTTTCTCCGCTAGACAGTTTACAATATATAATTTTAGCTGAATTAGATGGATGTGTAGGTACTGATACAGTTATAGTTGATGTTAATCCAAATCCAGAGTTAACAGTACCTTTGGATGTTACAATTTGTGATGAAGAAAATGTAGTTTTAAATGCTACGTCAACTAATACTTTTGATTTGTCTTGGGATAATGGAGTTGCTAATAATCAGTCTTTTACACCTGTAACTACTACAGTATATACCGTAATCGCTACTATCACTGAAGGTCTAAATGTTTGTACAACAACTGGAATAGTAACGGTTACAGTGAATCCAAATCCAATGGTTGACGCAGATGTCAATGGAGTTACTTTGATCACATTATGTCAAGGCGATAGTTATATATTAACAGCTAACAACCCAGATAATGGTGTTTTAACCTGGACTAATAATGTGGTTGATGATGTGTCATTTACCCCAACGGATAGTTTAATGTATTATGTTACTTCAAATTTAAATGGCTGTTTTAGTGTGGATTCAATTATTGTGGATGTTGTAGATAGTCCGATTGCAAATGCAGGTCTAAATCAAATAATTTGTATAGGAGATTCTGTATTAATGCAAGCTACATCAAACCAAATTTTAGCATCTATTACTTGGGGTGAAGGTGTTGTGAATAATACTTTTATTTACCCCTTAACGACACAAACTTATTATGCTACTGCAAATTTAGGGAATTGTACTTCTACAGATGAAATGACTATTACTGTGATGAATTTACCAGATGCTGGTTTTAGTTTTAATCCTAATCCAGTAACAATTGAAGATACTGAGTTATTGTTTACACAGTACAATTTGAATGATGGCGAAATGTATAATTGGAATTTTGGCGATAATACGTCATCAAGTTTAGATTCACCAATCCACATTTATCCTGAAGTAGCGGGCTTAACGTATGACGTGAAATTGATAGTAACAGATAGTATAGGTTGTATTGATTCGTCAAGTACGCAGATCACTATTTTTGACGTATTAATATATTACATACCAAATGCATTTACTCCAGATGGTGATACATATAATGAAAAATTTCAACCCATATTTACATCTGGGTTTGATACTTATGACTACCACTTAATAATATTTAACCGTTGGGGAGAAACCGTTTTTGAATCGTATAATGACCAAGAAGGTTGGGATGGAACCTATAATGATGAAAATGCTCCTGATGGTGTTTATGTTTGGACGGTTAAATTTGGAGAAATATTGTCAGATAAAAAATTCTACGACAAAGGGACAGTAACGCTAGTTAGGTAGAATGATATTCTTAGGTTTATATAAGTAAATGCTTATCTTAAATTGTTAAGTATGTAGTATTTTGATTAATATAATTAAGCCTAATGTATTATTCTGAGTTGACCTGTTTTAATTTATAGTTAAATTTGTATGAGTGATTTTTAAATATTTAATTCTAAATTTGTACCTATTACCTAATTTATTTTGTAACCCTATTTATTTTAATTGAAATGCAAATAAGGAAAATGACAAAGCTAAATCTTGACAGTATACTGCCGTTAACTTGTACAAGAATTGGAACGTGTTGCCATGGAAATCAGGTGTTAGTTAATCCATGGGAATTGTATTTTATTTCTAAGGAGAAAAAAATGACGTCAAAACAATTTCGTGACTTGTATTGTGATTTGGGTGGTACCCGCTTAAAGTTTAATGGTGATAAAGACAAGTGGGGAAAGAAAGCATGTAGTCAGTACATTGATAATTTTGGATGCAGTGTGCACTTAGGTCGACCTTTAGCTTGTCGATTATTTCCATTAGGACGTCAAATTCAAAATAGTGAAGTAAATTATATTCATGAAGGAGATTCATTCCCTTGTTTGGATGGGTGTTCTGAAGTTTTAAATTTACCCAAGTTAAGCGTTGGTGAATATTTGGAAGGTCAACTAACCAAAGCACATGAAGCTGCACAAGATGCTTATCTGGAAGTAATGCAAAATTTAGCGGATATTGGGTTTGAATTTTTATTAGACTCTGGTTTGGCTGAGTCTGGAGATATAAAAACACTTCAGATGTGGAGAGTTATGAGTATTGAAGAACCAGAATTACTGGTGAAACGAATAGGTAGCGAATGGATGAATTGTTTATTGATCCCCGAAATTAAAATGAAAACTAATAAGCCAATTTCATTCATAGAAAAACATAATGAATTACTACAGTTAAAAATACAAGACAGATTTAGTACTATTCAAACCATGCAAGGATTCCATGAAGCTTCTATAGTTGTAATGGGGCTAGCCATACATTTAGCGCGTTCTATGGGGGCAAATCCAAAAAGTTTAACTGAACATTGGATTGAAACGGCAAAGGGGTTTGGAGCAAAAGGTTAATTCGTAAATTAAGAGATAAATAGTCTATGCTTTTGAATTACTAGGAGATAGATGTTTTCAATTCAAAATTATTTTTTAGTATTGACATGTTTATTTTGAAAAATAAAGTGCAACTTTGAAGAAATTGATTTGTGAATATTAAAGGTGATTATGAGATATTATTTAAAAACCATACTTAGTTTATTTTTTGTTTTATGGATTAGTTCAATAGATGCTCAGCTTGAACTTGATAAAGAGTATATTGAATTAAAAAATAAAATGCATTCATTTAAAGTGCAAAATAATTATGATTCAACTTTTTTTTATTGGGATAAAGTTAATACTATCCTTGTCGAAAAAAATAAAAAAGAATACAATCTTTTAAGAAAGTTTGATTTGTTTTGGATTTCTAATCATTTTAAAAAAGATTTGAAAACGCTAGAGGCGGCTTTAGATTTACATAGCGAGTTTTCAGTTGGTATTTATGATTCAAATAGTAGAGGTTTTTGGGAGGTGTCAAAATTTTTATCTAGCTATATGTTAAGGTTTGATAACTTTAATAAAGCGTTAAGTTTTTTAAATACTTATAAAAACTCTAAATATTATACTAAAGGATCACATAATGAAGTGGATTATCTAATTGCAAATGTGTTAATAAAGAAAGGTAAAGTAGATTCTGCATTGGTATTAATGGATACTTTTCTTAAAGAGGCTACGGAATTTAATTTTGAAGAGCAAGGTTTGATTAGGGTTTATAACCAATATGGATTAACTTGTAATAATGCAGGTGAGTTTGAAAAAGCTATTCCGTATTTTAGAAAGGCTATTTTGGAAATTGATTCTTTAAAGGTTCGTATAGCTTTAAAGCCAGTTTTAAAAGGAAATATTGGTTTTTGCTACTATAAGTTGGGGCAATATAACAAAGCATACGAACTATTAGAGTATGATGCGTTAGAGAATAAGAAAATAGGGGAGTTTGGATCATATTTTCAGGCCATGTTAGTTATGTCCAAAATTGATTTAATTGAAAAAAGGAATAACGCAGCTTTGAAAAAAATAGAAAATTTATTGAATACTACCTTGTTTAAGTTGACCTATTCTCAAAAAAAAGATTGTTTTGATATTTTATTAGAAATTTATGAAAGTCAGAATAATGTGAAAAAATCACTTCATTTATTGAAAATAATTAAAGTTAATAATGATAGTATAGTTAGTGTGAATAAGAGGGATTATAATAATTATATTGCTTTGAATTCAAAATTACTTTTTACACAAGCAAAAAATAATATGGCTATAGAAGTGTCTAAAAAGGAACAGGAAAAAAAATATTTATTAAACGAATTAAAATTAAAAGACCGTAATAATCTATATTTAGTCTTAATACTCATATTAATTGTTCTGTCTTCAATTATTACCATTAGAAAAATTATGCTTGGGAAGAAACAAAGTAAGTTGATAAGAAATCAGGAAATGGAAATTGTTGATCATAAGCTTAAAATTGAATCTGAACAAAGAAGTTTATTAGAAATAAAAATAAAGCAAAGAAATAATAGGATAAATCATCAGTTGTTAGAATTAGAGTCTAAAAAATTTGCTGCTGAAAAGATAATTGATAATTTAAAGAATAATACTAGCTTGTCAAATTCTGAATTGATTACAGCTAAAATTTTCATCAATAATGAATTAGAGGTTAAGGCTATTAGTGATCAAGTTCATTCTTTTATTGACGATATAGGAAATGATTTTGTTGAAAATATTAAGCGAAAGCATCCTGATTTAACTGATAAAGAAATCAGATTAAGTGTTATGGTTTCATTGAAATTATCAAATAAGGAAATAGGTATAAGTCAAAGTTTAACAACTGCAACTATTAAGAACAATAAGAATAGATTGAAAAAGAAGCTGAATTTAACTGCAGAAAATTCATTGATAGAATATCTAAGTCAATTTATATAATTACTATTGTATCAGTGAATTGATATCTGTATGATAACTGATTGATACCTTTATGATACCCATGTTTTTGTTGGGTTTGTCTTCTGTATTCGTAATATTGTGAAAACAGTTTTACATTCCTTATTATGAAGTTTAAAGTATTTTATCTATTAATATCTATAATTTTTCCAAATTTAATATTCGGACAAACTTTAACCCTAGCACCAGTTATATATTCTGCTGGCGATATCCCAACGAGTTTTAACGCATATGATCCGACTTGTAACGGTGCAGCAACGCCTTTAACGGCGGTCTTACCAGCCGGTGGTCCTTGGATTGTTACATCTGTAGATGTAGAGTATGATATGACAGCATTGGCTACAGGAGACGGTTATGTATCTGAACAGCGTTCAAGATTAGCATGTCAAAACACTGCGGTGAATGAGGGAGCTTTTATTAATGGTTCTGCTATTTGGGGGCCTGGTACTGATACTTATAATAGAGCAGGATTAACTATAGCTAATGGACAATACAATGGAGGTACTAATTTGATTTTTGAACTTCAAGCGTATAGAACTTGGGATGGGAACGGTCCTGGTTGTGATGTGCTTGACAATATTGTAGATGATAATACCTGGAAAATTACAGTTTATTATGAATTAGCAGTTCCAATGGCGTATACAAGTTCAACGACTTCTCATTCTACTGTGAGTAATATTGAAAACTGTGCTACTAGTGCTAATTTGCTTAAAATTGAAATAGAAACAACGGGGATAATAACTCCTTTAAATGTTGCAGTTTTTAATTTATCTACTGTTGGAACTACTAATCTTGGAGAGGTAAACGCAATTAATGTATATTATACAGGTAACTCTAATGGTTTTAGTACAGGTAATCTTTTTGGAACTGTTGCTAGTGGTGGAAGTGTAAGTGTTACAGGTTCTCAAAATTTAGTAGAGGGAATGAATTATTTTTGGGTTGAGTATGCTTTAACGCCTATTTTAAGTAATGGAAATACATTTGATTGTGCGTGTACGACTATTGATATTCAAAGTAATTTAGAGATTCCAACAGAAACAGCGCCTAATGGATTAAGGTTAGTCAGTGTTTGTGCCCCGGCCCCTGGAGGAGTGTCAAATGATCAGGTTTGGCTGACTTCTGAGAGTGGTGTTTCTGGTGCAAGCCCTGTAACGGGATGGACAAATCAAGGAGATAATACAAATTTAACCACATTTAGTGGAGGAGTGGGGTCTCAATTAAATGTAGCAGAGCCATATTTAAATTTTCATGATGGTATAAAATTGGGGGGAGGTTATGATGGTGGTTTTCATCATTCAGTAACCAATAGAACTGATTTGATTTCAGGAAATGAAATTACAATGTTTGTAGTGACTGATGGTGGTCAAGATTTAACTCTTTCATATCATTCTTTAAGTAGCTCAAATAATCAATGGGAAGCTTTTGCTTTTAGGCATGCTGGATTAGGGGCTATTTATAGCGGTGGTGCTGTATCTAATACATATAATGCAGGTTTTACTATGGGTAATATGAATATATATGGAATGCGAGGGACGTCAAATGCTGCTGCAGAAAACACTTGTAATGGTTTTAAATCTAATGTAGCGAATGCAGGTACATTTACATCTTCAGCTACTAGTTTTGAAGTCGCTGTTGGTTGGTGGCCAGGTTGGGCAAATACTAATTCTTATACTGAAGCTATTATTTGGGAAAAAGAATTAACTGCAATAGAATTTCATATTGTAGAAACCTATTTAGCTATAAAATATGGTGTAACCTTAGGTGTGAATGGTACAAGTATGGATTACAATTCAGCACTTAATACTGTGATTTGGGATGCAACTGCTAACA
>Ga0209396_1002238_pt1 | contig 20530 bp, 16 predicted proteins | sample GOMGulsemesocosm_6_FD_184638 | JGI IMG/M metagenome (GOLD analysis project Ga0209396, IMG submission 184638) | Methane-oxidizing microbial communities from mesocosms in the Gulf of Mexico - GOM8C Gulf of Mexico (SPAdes) (version 2) | ecosystem: Environmental > Aquatic > Marine > Cold seeps...
TTGGATATTTATTCCACACACTCGTAATCGACATCCGTACCCAAACCAACGCTTCACCCTTTGACTCAATGTAGGAGCCGTATGCGTTAGTAGCGCACGTACGGATCTGCGCCGGAGGCCTGATTTACATTGATACTTTATAATGTAAATTAGGGCTTTACGGCGATTATGTTTTAGCCGTCTAAAAGTTATGGGTGTCTAGTCTTTATTTTAGTCTTTATTTTTGAACTACTGGGTTTTTAAGGTTTTCGGTAACGGACGCTGATGGTGGTGGAGGCGGGGGGATTGGAACCGAGGGTAAACCGCCTGTATTCAACAGTTTCAAAAATTGTGTTCACTAATTTGTGCTAATACAGGCTTATGTAAACTGAACTGTGCCGTCAATGTGCCGACATAAATTAAAAAAATGTTTAGTATCTTTTGTTGCCGAAAGGGATAGCACGTGAAACTTCCGTATTTTCCCTAAAATTGACAGTGCAACCACGTTGGTAAATAGAAAAGTTATTCTAATCAATTGTATTAAATATAGTTATATTTTATATTGCACGTTAACTAAACGGAATTAAGGTGAGCATTTATCGCACTGCTGACCATGCAATAATCTGTTATATCTCTATGGAGACTATATGAAACTTCTATTTACTTTGCTGGCACTAGTCTCTTTTGGTGCCTTAGCTAACAACAGTAAATTTGAGTGCAAGTACCTCGATTATCACTTGAGTCTTGATGTCGGTGGATTTGAACATGTTATTCATGATCTCAGAATTAATGGAAAAATATCAATAAAGGAATTAATTGACGGTAGTTGGTTCATTGAATCAGTGGGATGTAAGAAATCAGGCTTCGAAATTACAGCAAGCCACATTCAATATAACGATCCTACACGGAAAATATTCACGCTGATTTATAGTGCAAAAAAAGGCTATGTACTAACGGGAATATAACCAGCCCATGAAGTCCAGATTCGCAACGTTATCACATTGGTTTCAAAGATAAATGTAGTAACAAAATGTGCCAGCATTGATCACGAATTATGGGGGGGAGAATTTATAAAAAGTAAAAATCAGGCTGCTAAGAATGATGTATCAGAAGCAAATAGCGCTAGACTTTACAGAGAGGCGCGTTTTTTAACATAAATTAATCAAAAAATAATGACTGTTTTCTTAATTGATTAATTCTACAGTCTCAATATAAGGCTAGATGTAATGGACGCAATAAATCAGTTACCTTTACATGATGCTCTCATTGAAAGTATTACGATAAATTGGCTTGAGAAAACAGTGGAAGTTAAGTTACGCGCCTTCATATATAAAGGTAGTGATGCTATTCCATGCATATTAAAATTTTATGATGTTTCAGATACTCAAATTCCTCATAATCACCCTTGGGGAGAGTCACAATTTATCAATGTAGTCAGTGGCTCTAAAGAATCAGTTTTCATTGAAATGCAAAGTGGGGACATCATCAGAATTACGGGGAGTGGTTTCAACTTTGACAGTCACGTCTTATAACAAGTTTAGTCAATTCGCCCCTTCGGTGCCGGACGGTTTCTCCGTTGTTTTGCAGCTACAAATCCGCAGTTACAGGGGCGTTACAAGTAATGATTGAAATCAACATAGTTATCATCATATCTATATTACTCGGCATCCATTTCATATGTGTCGCGATTGCATTATGCTCAATTTATAGAAAGATAAGGAGTTTGTCACAAGGCAAGCGGAATAAGTTTACTTTAAGGGAGATTGATAGTCTCAAAAGACTAAGGTGGCTGGTGGTATTTTTACCAATTATTGGACCCATAGTTGGTTTTTCAATTGCTCGGGGCGCTGTTCCTGGTATTCCTGACAAGGGATTAATGGTATAAGAAAGGTTGGACATCCATATGTTTTAGCCGTCTAAAAGTTATGGGTGTCTAGTATTTTATGATGTAGCCGACAGTTATCTAAAACTCGAGTGAAGGCTATCCCCATTGTTATTAAATATTTATATATAAATAAGTCATTGAAATTAAATTAGAAACAAATTATTGGCTAACAGCGATAAATTCTACGGTTCGTTTGCCGTAAACTTGAAAAAATAGGAAATGAACTATGAACAATTTCGATTACAGGGATGCTCGCATGGCGGGCACTGGTCAGCGGTATCAAGGACAGTTTTTGGATGGACTTATTTCATTCTTTATCTTTGGTTGCATGCTTTATATTTCTAACTTAATTAAGCTTGAAGGAAATCTGGCTACTGCTGCTATCTTCCTTGTTCCGTTTTTATATTATGCACTATCGGATGCTCTGCCGGGTGGTCAAAGTATTGGGAAGAAGGTGTTAAATATTGCTGTTGTTTCAAAAGATACTGGTGAACCATGCAGTGTTTGGCAGTCGTTTTTACGAAATGCTTTTGCGCCGATTTTAGGTATTATCGATCTAGTTTTAATCTTTGGAAAAAAACATCAAAGATTAGGTGACATGCTTGCTAACACGATAGTTGTTAAAGCCAATAGCCCCACTAAGGTTGTTTAGAGTGCCTGTGTGTTTTATTGATTATTAAAGCGCAATACAACAAAAGGTAGCAGAATATGAATAGAACATATCATGGATCGTGTTTATGCAACAAAGTTACTTTTAGGGTTAACGGTTTTAGTGCTCAAGCTGCAAATTGTCATTGTACTATGTGCCAAAAATTTCATGGCAGTGCATTTGGAACACTTGTTGGTGTAGTTGGCTTAAACTGGAATTCTGGTTTTGAGTGTCTCAAGCATTATACGGCTCCAAACGGTACTATTCGTACCTTTTGTCAGGAATGCGGATCGAGTTTAGGCTTTAGGGGGAAAAACGCGCCACTGGAAGAAATTGAACTAGCCATTGCGACATTTAATGATGAAATTCCAGTAAAGATAGATGCTCAAATCTTTACCAATTACCGAGCAAATTGGTGTGCTTTACAGGCTGATTTACCAACCTTCAATGAAGGTCGCTCATAGCGTTTTGAAATGATATAACAGCTACATGTTATGTCGCTTTTTAGCTCCATTAATCTAGCTTTCGGGATGCATTGATTATCCTGTTACTAAATTTCGATATTGGCGCGGCGAAATACCCACCAGTTTTTTAAAGTAGCGTCCCATGTGGCTTTGATTTGAAAAACCACATTGCAAAGCAATCTCCGCAGCACTGTTTTTATTCGCTTTAATACGACATTTCACTTTTTCTATTCTAATGGCCAGTAAATAAGCTTGGGGCGTTTGCGCCATGCTCGACTTAAACATACGGCAAAAATGATACTCACTTAACTGCGCTAAATCTGCCAATTCAGCTAGATAAATTTGGCGGTGAAAATTTGCCTGCATATAATCACAAACTAACGTGGTCACCTTGGGGGATAAGCCGCCTTTAATTGGGGCGGTGAGTTTAGTTATGCCCATATTTTGTAACATGGACACTAAAATCGTATTGGTGACTTGCTCCATGGCGAGGTGATCATCGCCGCTTTGCCAATCGCTTGTGGCCATGCAGTGACGAAATAATGCTTCAGTTGCCGCATCACTGGTGTAGTTGAGTTCGGGTAGTTGCAGCATTCTAGGATCGATATCAAAAACTTTTAACGCGAGCTGTTTGAGATAATCATCATTAAAGTAAAGGTGCATGAACTGCTGCGTTTGTCCAAGTTGCCAATGGCTTTCAGAGTCTTTTGGCATGAGGCAAAACTTACCCGGCGCGCCATAGGACGATGATACATCGGTGCGATGTGTGTCGTAACCACCAGACATGTACAAACTTAATGTGTGTTGCTTGTCATTGACATAATATATGTGATCATTTTCATTTTGATAATGCGCCCATGACAAGGCGCCTGTTAACGATGTTTGTCGCAAACAGATTTTACTCGATGATTGTTCAAAGCTGGTCGCATGGGGTGTTACGTTATCCAGCGGTTGAACGATTTGAGGCGTATTTAATATCATATACAAAATATTACCACTAATGCCTGCTGTCGCCACTTAAACAATGACTATTGGAGATATTAAACCGCAATATCGTGTTAGTTTTGCCGACATCGTGATATTTCATAGAGAATAAAACCGACATCATGAGCCTTAATTAATTTGTGGTAAGTCTAAGGGTCTCACATGTCTGTATTTCTTTATGTTTCAATGATTGTTCTTTGGGGGTTGTCGTGGATATCGATAAAATGGCAACACGGTGATGTGCCGATGGAAGTTTCTATTTTCTATCGCTTTGCTATTGCAGCTGTCGTGATGTTTGTTGTTGGAAAGTTGTGGCGAAAACTACAACCAGTAACGCGTCAAGACCACCCCTTTATTGCCTTGCAGGGTGTGTGTTTATTTTGTTGTAATTTTTTAGCCTTCTATAGCGCTACGTTGTATATCCCCAGTGGTTTAGTGGCCGTTTTAATGGCTACAGCACCAATTTTTAATGCCGTTCATAGTAAAATATTTTATCAAACCCAAACCAGTGTTAATTTTTGGCTTGGAGCAGGATTGGGGCTCTCAGGTATTTGTTTGTTGTTTGCAGGTGATTTGTTAACGACTGATTGGTCGACAAATACTTTGTATGGTTTGTTTTTTGCGCTGCTTGGGACTTGGCTTTTTTCCATTGCCAATATGATCAGCATTCGAAATACTAAAAATAATATTGGGCCTTTTACGGCTAATAGTTACGCGATGATTTATGGCTGCGCGGCGTTGTTATTCATTATTTTAGTGCGTGGACTGTCATTTGAATTCACAGTGAGCACCCAATATATTGGCAGTTTATTGTATTTAGCCATTCCTGCTTCAGTACTTGGATTCACGTTTTATCTTATATTGGTGGATAGGTTAGGGGCTAGTAATGCAGCGTATATATTGGTTTTAACACCTATTGTCGCGTTAGGCGCTTCGGCAATTTTTGAGGATTATCACTGGACTCATTATTCAACGTTAGGGCTGATATTGGTGATATTAGGAAATGTGCTAACCCAGCGTAAAAAGTCGATTTCTTTACCGATGAAATATCACCAGTCTCTTTCACGTTAATTGGTGCAAAAGAAACAAGAAGTTTGCTTGGTGGAACGCGTTGTTTTCATAACGTGTTGAGGTTTAGATATAAACATTCTTTGATATTAAATCCGCTGCAAATTAGATTTGTTTACAGCGGAAGAGTGACGTTAATTAACGATATCATTTACACGAAAGTGGATTTTTTAGTATCTGATTACCGTTCTTATTGTTACCTAACTGTTGAGTCATTGATTGTAAATCACTGCACACAATCTCATCGTTACCTTCCAAATCTATGAAATAAGCACTGGTGAAGGTTGATAAAGTAGATATATCAGTCACCTGATTATTTTTTAGTGTCAACAATCCTAAGTTAACTAGGGGTTTTAGCACCGTTAAATCATCTGTTTTAGTCGAATCTAAGCCTAACACTTTGAGTGCTGTTAGCTTTGACAAGCTGGCATTATTAACTAATGGATTATTATCGACGGTTAACAATTCTAGAGATGTTAGCGCATCAAGCGCCGATAGATCAGTGATAGCATTATCGGCCAGTCCAAGCGACTTTAACGTCGTGAGGTTTGCAAGTGACGATATATCATTGATGCGATTGTCAGATGAATGAAATGTTTCTAACTTTGTAAAGTTTGATAAGAAACTCAAATCTAAATACCAATTGTGGGCTTCATCTAAGTCATGGTTGTCATTAATGGCCAGCATGGTTAGTGAGGTTAATTGATTAAGCACTGAAAAGTCAGAAATATAATTATCTGATAATGTTAATTGCGTTAATGTTGTGAGTTCGCTTAGGGCTGGCAAATCATCTGATTCGAGCTGGTTATCACCTATACTAAGTGCTCTTAATTTTGTGAATTTCGATAAAATTGAAATATCACGTATCTGATTATCATCAAGGTTCAGAATCTCTAAGGCGACATTATCACTAATAGCACTAATGTCATTAATTCCGGTACTATCTAAGTGTAAAATGGTTAAACTTTTTAGCGTATTTAGGGCTGCAATATCTTTGAGGTTGTTGTTATGCCCTACATCTAAAAACGTTAAGTTTTTGAGGGCTGAAAAATCAGCTAGGGTTACAATCTCATTGCCGTAAAGTCGTAATTCAGTGACTTTATCAAGACTCGATACAGGGCTTAAATCTTGTATCTTATGACTATTTAGATAAATTAGGGTTAACGCGTCTAATTTTTCTATACCAGTAAGATCTACAATTTCTTTACCTACCTCGACCGTACATTCTAATTTGTACATCTCGCTGATTTGTGTCCAACTTGCCTGACTTGCTGTATTTGTAATACAGTTTTGTAAGTTAGTATCACTAACAATAATATCACTGATCAATGTGGAAGTAGGAGTAGGAGTAGGTACTGAAGAACTTCCTCCACCACACCCATTAAGCAAAAGTACAGTGGCTAAAACACTTCCGAGTAAAGACAGCTTAGGCATATTTATTATTTCCTTATAAAACTTTGGTTTAGTGAATTTTAAATCACATTTATCATTAACGATTATTGGACAGATTATATCTGTGTTTGAAATAAATTAAAGGAAACCTAACCTAACTAACATAACGTAGCTTATTGTTACTTGATGTTACTTGATGTTACTTGATGTTACTTAATGTAATCAAGTAACAAGAATGATAACCAAAATATTCATTTTAATTATTAATGAAATGAGTAGGCGTTAGCTAATAGATATAAATATAATGAAGTAACTACCTCGTTCATTCATGCTTCATGAGCCTTTAGAGTATGTTATCTGTTCAATTACTTTAGTTTGTATCTGTTTGTATCTGTGACGCTGCTGTAGAGTTACAATTAGTGACTGAACAAATGACCGCTATTATTTAAAATTCAAATTAATAAAACAAGTTGTTAAATTGGAGCTATTGATGAAACGTTTAGTTGTAACTACCCTAATATTACTTTCTTGGTCAGTGAGCCATAACACTCAAGCCGTTGAACATGAAAAGAAGCCCAGCCAGTTTAAGCGTTGGTTGCCTTCTGGTCATGTATCTATTACAGATGAACGGATTAATAGTCGCGTATCCTCTGGTAATAGAGTGACCATTGATTTTTCTGACTTAAACCAAACGCTACTCGACACCACAACCTCAGTTGTCATCAGTCTGCCTCTACCTACTGGTGAATTAGCCAAATTTGAATTAACACCGTCAAATACGATGGCGTCTGAACTTGCCAGTCGCTATCCTACAATTCGAACATTCAAAGGTGCTGAAGTGGGTAATCCACATAACAGCGGAACGTTTGATGTTACCCCACACGGGTTTCATGGCTTGTTTGCATGGAATAAACAAGATGTTTATCTTGAGCCACAGTTTCAAGGCAACACTGAACGTTATATTAGTTATTTTAAAAAAGATGCATTGGCACTTAAAGCTAATAAGTTTAATAAAAGATTACCGCCAATAAAAAAACTGATGGGAAATCCTCAGTCATTTAGTCAAAAGGCTTATCGTAAGCAAGCACCTTCATTAAGAACTTATCGAATCGCAGTAGCAGCCGATGGCGAGTTTACGGCGTTTCACGGCGGCACCAAGGTATTAGGATTAGCGGCTGTTGTCACCATGATTAACCGCGTGAATGAGGTCTATTTACGTGATTTAGCCATAAGGCTTGAATTAGTTAACGATAACGACAAGCTCATTTATGTGGATGCTGCAACGGACCCTTACGCCAATGACGATACTGACGTAGATTTAAATACGAAGGTCATTGATGATGCCATTGGCAATGACAGTTACGATATCGGTCACATTGTAGGAACGGGAGGCGGCGGCGTTGCAGGCTTTGGCGTTGTTTGTGATTCAGGGTCTAAAGGTGATGGTTTAACGGGGTCTGATAGCCCAACAGGAGATTCATTTTTTATTGATTTTGTAGCACATGAAATTGGCCATCAATTTAAAGCTGATCATACTTTTAACGGTGTAGCAGGATCGTGTGAAAATAATAGGGTGGAAACGACTAGTTATGAGCCGGGCAGCGCGTCAACCATTATGGGCTATGCGGGAATATGTGATACTCAAGACTTACAAGGCAATTCAGATCCGTATTTCCATACCCATTCAATCTCAGAAATTACGACGTTTGTAACCAGTGGTTTAGGCAACAGCTGCGGAAAAAGCACGCCATTGTCAAATACTGCCCCAGTTGTTAATGCTGGAGCCGATTATATTATTCCCGCTCAAACGCCATTTGAGCTCAGTGGCAGTGCGACAGATAGTGATGGTGATACTTTAAATTATAGCTGGCAGCAGTATGATTTAGGCCCTGCAAGTAACAGTGTTGCACAGCAAATAGATGATGGAAAAAGGCCGCTATTTAGAGTGTGGAACCCAACAGCACAAGCCAAAAGAACTTTTCCTCAGTTAAATTCCATTCTAACCAATACGTTAGTTATTGGTGAAACATATCCAACCACGTCACGTGACCTTAATTTTCGGTTATTAACACGAGATAGTAAGGGCGGTGTGAGTTTTGACTCGATGAAAGTCACTGTCGTTAAAACCAATGAAGCCTTTGCAATTACATCTCCAGAAATGGGCAGCCAATGGAATAGTGTAAATCAAGTTATCAGTTGGAATGTGGCTGGCACCAATGAATCCCCTATATCGTGCTCTACAGTTGATGTGGCTTTATCGATAGACGGAGGCAATACATTTGAAGCACCGTTTGCTAAAAATGTCACCAATAATGGCCGTTATGATGCCACGTTGCCGACTCTAAATAGCGACAAGGCTAGGGTGAAAGTAAGTTGCAGTAATAATGTATTTTTTGCTATTAGTAAAGGGGACTTCAAACTGGGGCTAAGTAACCTACCTTTAGCCATCACTGGCTTAAAGGCTGCATTATCGACGGATGAAGATACAGCAATAACACTGACGCCAGCATTATTTAATTTTCAAGGTGGTCAAGCTGACAGTATTAAAGTGTTACCCGGTACTAACTATCAAGTAACGGATGGCAAAATTTTACCCAATGAAAATTATTATGGTGATATTTCTGTTGGAGTTATTGGTGTTAAAAACACCGTTGAGACGGCTACATTTGTAATCACCATTAAGGTCACTTCAGTTAATGACAACCCTATCGCCAATAATGATACGGCGAGTGTGGTGGCTGATTCAACCAACAACAGCATTGATGTATTAAGTAATGATAGCGACCCTGATAAAGATGATACCCTCACATTAACTCGATATGATTATTCGGGGAGTGGCGCCGTGAGTATTGCAGATAATAAAATTGTCTACACACCAGCCAACGGTTTTGTGGGTAATGAGTCAGTGGCTTATGTTGTTTCTGATTCAAAAGGCGCATCAACAAATGCCAGTGTTATGATTACGGTAACCGCTAAGACGAAAGTTATTGTACCCACAACGAGTGATTCTACGTCCAAAGGTGGTTCAATGTTTTGGTTAACATTTGTATTAATGGTCAGTGCTTTGATGCGTAAACGGCTAAAAATAGGGAGCTTAAGATGAAATCGTTATATTTAAAAGTGATGATGCTTGCTTGTCTTTGCTTAAGTCTTGGTGCATGTAATAGTGCGAGTTCGGAGGATGATACTCTGTCTGTGTCATCTTTTAATAAAGAAATTGATAAAGAGATTCGCGAAGCGTTATTACAAGGTGATTATCGATTATATGCATCAAGTGGCAGGCGAACGGTTTACCCTGGCATTGGTAATGAAGAGTTTGAAAAAGTGCGCAAACATTGTGGGCATAAATTCATGAAACATACAGGAGATGTGATTAGAACAGATCAACAAATAATCGCTAGGAAGCAAAAGTTAGCCTTCATGGCTGTATTTAATAAACGAATGATTGTAAATTGTTTCAATCAAATCGATAAATAGTACCTAACCGTTAAGTGTGAAAATGATGACAATTAAACCCTCTGTATTACTGGTTGATGATGATATCGAACTTTGCCAATTAGTGGGTAGTTATCTTGAGAACAATGGGTATGAAGTAAGCGCATTACATGATGGTCAAGGCGCAAGTACGTTAATTCTTGACCAAAATCCTGATTTAGTTATTTTGGACCTTATGTTGCCCCATGTTGATGGGCTAACTATCTGTAAGACAATTCGACATGATTATCATGGGTCTATCATCATGTTAACGGCCCTTGATGATGATATTGATGAAGTGACAGGTTTAGAGGTTGGTGCCGATGATTATTTGGCAAAACCTGTGAAACCACGGGTTTTGTTAGCGCATATTAGGGCCCAATTACGACACCTAGAAAAGATGAACCGTCAGTTGCAATCGATAAAGTTTGGTGAGCAACATTATACTTTGATGACACAAAGCAGAACGGTATTATGTGACAATATTGAATGTGAACTCACGTCAGCAGAATACGAAGTATTACTAATTCTAGCGCAACATAGTGGCGAAATAGTGAGTAGAGACAAGCTTCATCAGTTAATTTTTAATTTTGAATTTGATGGCATTGACCGATCTATTGATTTACGCATATCTCGATTAAGAAATAAATTGGCGCTTTACTCGGGTGAAAAAAATATAATTCAAACAGTGCGCAATAAAGGCTATTTGTTGCTGAGGTAAATGATGATCGCTTTTCACAGAATAGGTTTCACCCTTTTTTTTGCTTTTACGTTTGTGGCAATTGTAAGTGTTATGTTTGTATATCCGGCAATAGATCGCATGACGCAAAATGTTATTGGCGACAAGTTACTTTACGCTAAAGAGGTTATTGATGAGTCATTCTCTGATCAAAATGCTAAACAATGGCAGAGCCTCTCAATTGAAGTCGCCGATAAAATTAATATGGATATATATATTGATCGACGCAGCGATAGTTACATACCTCAAGAGTACCTTACTCAACTAAGCGACCCCATCGGTAAAAATGGCATCATTGAGCTTGATGCATTGCAAGTATATTACCCCCTAGGTGACGATTTTATTTTATCGGCTGGTCCAATATTAGATTTTGGCTGGATAGTTTTTGCTTCTGAGTTGGCCACGTGGTTAATCGCGTTTTTTATGACACTGACAATTACTTATTATTTTTACTTACGTGATAAAAAAGATCTTCAAACATTAGCGAATTTGTTACCGGTCTTAAAAACAAATGAACGAGATAAATCGTTAGTCGATATCATTTCATTGACCGATAAAATAAATCGGCTGGTGGAGCAAAATGATAATAAGTCAGACTCCCTTGAAAAACTTATCATCTCGCAACGCGATTTACTACACGGTATTGCACATGAGGTTAGAAGCCCATTAGCTCGAATGGAATTTGCGATCGAGTTACTGCAAACAGCCGACGAACAAGAGCAAATAGCGCTGTCTGCACAATTAGATAAATACCTTAAAGAAATAGATGAATTAGTAAGAGAATTATTAAGGTACTCAAGACTACAGCATGATGAATCCCAAATCAGATTATCAAGTAATACAATAGAGAGCCTTTTTGAAGCTAGCTTAGATAAAGTAATCCCAGTTTATCCGACCATTGAGTTTTGTATTAATGATAATAATAGAGTGTCGATTAATTGTGACAAACATCTAATGGTCATCGCATTAGCAAATATTTTACGTAATGCTGGTCGATTTGCTAAACAAAAATGCCTCATCAGCTGGCATTCAACTAAAGATAATATAATTATTACGATTGAAGACGATGGTGCGGGACTTCCCCCTGGGAAAAAACAGCAAATATTTGAACCCTTTACGCGATTAGACCCAAGTCGGACTCGTGATTCTGGTGGGCATGGGTTGGGACTTGCGATTGTTCAAGCAATTATCCATCGGCATCATGGAACTGTCGCTGTGAGTGATGCAGATATTGGCGGGGCTAAATTTGAAATCACTCTTCCTAGGTAGATTGAATAGTGCAGGCCTCGACTTACCGAGTTAAGTGGATAAAAGATGAAATCTTTGTACAAAACATCTTAAAATGAGCAATACTTAATTTAACTATTTGTCGTCAATAAAACCATTTTCAAAAAATCATATTTATTTAATAACCTGCACCACTTTATAAGTGTGTCCTATGGGAAAAATTTATGAACTTTTTAAAAAACCTAACAATCAAACTTAAACTCAACTTCATCACTGCACTTGTCGTCACTTCAATATTGGGCATCACCCTTATCATGTTTACTAATGCTGGGCTCATACAGAAAAATTTCAATGAATATGACCAAGCTGCGGTGGAAAGTCAGAAATTAATTATTATGATTAACCGAGATATGAATTACATCTCTCGGTTAAATAGAAGCATTATGCTGGGGGATGACTTTTTAAAAAACCTTAATAAGTCAGATGTCTATAGAGAGAAGATAGTAGGACACTTTGCTAAATTAAAGCTAGCTATTAATGCTATTACTGATGAACGAAAATCAGCGAGGCTCAAACAATTAGTGGATAAATCCGAGTCTGACACCATTACATTTATGAATGATGGCTACGATCGAATGTCAAAGCTTGAATCTGTTGAAAGAACATCACAGGTTTTAGCGAAAGCATGGCAAGGTTATAAAGAAGGTGCCTCACCTTATGCTAATAATGCACGAACAAGCTTTAAGCAACTTGTAACCTACCAAGATGAAATCAGAGATGAATTACAAAATAATGCGATGAGTGCCATATCTAGTATGGAAATAGAAACGGCGATTGTTGGCGCCGTGTTTTTAATCCTAACCGCTGGTTTTATTCTTATCATCAATAAAGATATTGTTCTCTCGATTGAAATAGTAAAGAAAAAAGTTGAATTTATCGAAGAAAACTCAGATCTCTCACAAAGGATTTTCGTTAGAAATAATGATGAATTAGGACAGTTAAGTGAATCATTAAATAATATGTTGTCCACTTTTCAAAATAGTATTGAAATTGTGTCAATCACCTCAGAAAAACTGTCGGCTACTGCCGAACAAGTGGCGCAAACAACCGTTGCAACGGCTGATTCCGTATCAAGTCAGCAGTCAGAGCTTAATCTTGTTGCAACAGCAATGAACGAAATGACATCAACAGTAATGGAGGTTGCTAAAAATGCGAACACGGCTGAATCATTTGCAATGAGCTCTGATACTGAAGCCCAAGAAGGTAAAGTTGTAGTTCAAGCGACTATAGACACCATTCAAACATTAGCTTCAGAAATAAAATCGGCTTCTGTGATTATTGATGGACTCAAAGAGGATAGTAATCAAATAGGGACAATTTTAGATGTTATTAAGAGCATCGCAGAACAAACTAATTTATTGGCATTGAATGCGGCTATTGAAGCGGCAAGGGCTGGAGAGCAGGGACGTGGTTTCGCTGTGGTAGCTGATGAAGTTAGATCGTTGGCTAGTCGAACTCAATCTTCGACTGAAGAGATTCAGAAAATGATCGAAAAGCTTCAAACTGGAACAGATAAAGCCGTTAGCGCTATGTTAGATAGCCAAACCTATGTGGAGAAAGGTGTTACGAGTGCAGAATCTGCAGGCTTAGCATTAGATTCTATCACTGAGTCGGTATCAGCAATATCTGATATGAATACTCAAATAGCAACCGCCGCAGAAGAGCAAAGTAAGGTATCAGAAGAAATAAACATCAACATAGTCAACATTAACGATGCGGCTGAAATTACCTCCAAAGGCGCAAGTTCAACATCGAAGGATAGTAAAGAAGTTGCGACACATTCACAGGATCTTGCACAAATAGTGGCAAAATTTAAAATATAACTGTGGCGGCATTGATCCTAACAATGAAAGTTGTAAGCTATTCATGGAGTCCTTTTGGCAAGGTGATAATAAAACTAGTTCCTTGTTGTTGCTCACTTGTACATTCTATATTTCCGTGTAACTGCTGGGTAATGAGGTTGTAAACAATGTGCATGCCAAGGCCGCTATTTCCTACGTTACGTGTTGTAGTGAAAAAGGGGTCAAAGATTAAGTCCACAGTATCTGTTGGCATACCAATACCATTATCTGTAATAATAATTTCTATGTCATCAAATTTTGAATTAACAACAACAGTTATCTGACCATCTTTTATGCCTTGAAATCCATGTTCTAACGCATTGTCGACTATATTCGTAATGACTAATGAAATAGCGCCAGGGTTTGAAAATAGTTGAACATCGACATCACTATGGGTAAATGAAAGCGTGTGACTTGCTTGACTTACCTTCGGCCTTAACGTTCTTAAGTTATTGGTCAAGTAATCTATTAGGTCAAACTGCCTAAAATCGTCTAATGATTGATCAACCGCGACTTGTTTGAAACTAGCGACTAATTCACTCGTTTTATTTAAGTTCTCATGCAGCATTTTGGCACTGTCGATGATTCTTTTATATGTTTTGTCAAAGTCTGATTTTTTCAGTGATTGTGTTTTAACTTTTTCGTTAATGAAATTGATGTCATCTTCCAGAATTGTTACGGCGGTAATACTAATACCTAATGGCGTATTAATTTCGTGTGAAACCCCTGCGACTAAGCGTCCTAAAGAGGCATGTTTTTCTTGCTCCACTAGCTGTTGTTGTGTATTTTTTAGATGCGCTAAAGAGTCTTGCGCTTCTTGGGTTTTTAATTTTAATTGCTCAGTACGTAATTTCACCTTGGTTTCGAGCTTATCGTTGAGGTTCTTAATTTCGAGTTTAGATTTTTTCAATTTTATATTATTAAAAGATATATCTGAAATATAAGAGTTTACCTGTTGATAAACTTCATTTAAGGCATGAATGATAGGTGTAAACTCGTTGAGTTTTTTGTAATCAATCGATTGAACAGTAACAAGGTTGTTATTGTTTTTATCATGACCAATTGATGCCTTTATCAAATTCAATACACGGTCAAAGGGAGAAAATAAATAGCGCATAAAAATTAGAATGATTGCAATGAAAATGGTGCCAATTATGCTACCCACAATCAGTGTTAACAGCGTAATTGCGTTGATGTCTTTTTCTAAATCAGACACAGGACTTAATGAGCCAAAAATAAAACCAGATTTAGTCAGGGTATAATAGATATTATAGTAAACCCCGTTTATTTTTATATCAGTTAGCGTACGTAATTCGTCATCTTCAAGTGGTTCAATTAATGCGGGAAACCAAGAAGGTCGGGAAGAGGTGTTATCTGAAGACTCAAGAGCTTGCGGGTAACTAATTAGTTGTTTAGATTGCGCATGAATCAAAAATGAAAATGAGTTTTTTGTAACTTGTAACTGCTCGATAAACGTTGCTATATGCTCAAGAGACCAATCTACGGTAGATATTCCGATAGGACGTTTGTTCTTATCAAACATGACAGCGTCTACTGTCATCATTAATGAAAACGTTGCCGCATCATCGACGTAAGGTGTGGTCCATAAAACAGGTTTAGTCGTGTCTTGTGTGCGTCCCCAATTATTCTTTGATGCAATTTGATACCAATCCATGTTGTGATAATCATAACTGGCGATACTCAGATCCCATGTGAATTTGATTTCATCACCTGACTGATAAGCATAAGGACCATAATATTTAAGTTTTTCATCATAGGTGAAGGGTTCATACCATATGCCACCACCAACGGCCTCAGGAAAATTACGGAAGTTTTCAATGAGTATACTTTTGTATTGCTCAGTCAAATAAGAGGCAGAAACAATTCCAGACTGTTTCATGTCATAAAGGCGTTCACCTGTTTCAGCAAGGTGAATAGCGTTACGTTCCATCATCAAACTTAAACTATTAATCTTTTCACTTCCCACACGAAATATTTGCTGTATTTCTTGGGCTTTAAGTTCGACTAATTCTTGTTTGTAGACGTAATTATTAAATAATTGGATAGAGCTATAAGCGACGAGTTCAAAAAAAACGACAAATGCCAAAATTCTGGTTTTTATATTGAGCTTGTACATAGAACCTCAAGATCAGACTTAATATTAATAATAGAGAACAAAAACGCCGCGAATACTGGTTTAAGCTCTGTTTCAGAGCGATTCGAATTGCAAGTGTCTAACAACATTATGTGGTGATTGTTAATGATAACTGATATTTATTACGATATGACTTCTACCATAACACTAAAGTAATTTTGATAAAACCCTACTTTAACTACTGAATTTTAAGATAATATACAATTATACTTATTGAACTTAATGCATAATTTCTGACAATAAATTCCCTGCGATTGCGTCTTGGCAAGTAATTATTATGCTTAACCAACTGAGCATTGTTTATCATTATGCTAAAGTGCCTGCCATAAAAATCAAATAATAAAAGTGAGTTATATGCTTGATGTGATCATTCTAGCCCTGGCGTTAAGCATGGATGCTTTCGCCGTATCACTCGGTCTTGGTGCTAAACCCAGCATGAATATTCGATGGTTGAGCATCATATCAGGGCTTTATTTTGGAATATTTCAAGGGCTAATGGCCCTTGCTGGTCATTTAGGCGGTGCTGGAATACTTGGCAAGGTTGAACTTTATGCTCCTTGGCTAGCCTTTTTATTGCTAACGGCTATTGGTGCAAAGATGATTTATGAATCACTGTTAGTCGACATCGAAAAACCTGTGGTTGATGTCACTCAAAAGGTGCTGTTGATGTTAGCTGTCGCTACAAGTATCGATGCCATGGCTGCTGGTTATTCCCTCTCGTTATTTACCGTTTCCCCCTTTGTTTCATGTGCAATTATTGGGTTTGTCACGTTAATATTAAGTAGTGCTGGTGTAGTTATTGGTGCGAAATATGGTACCTGGTTAGAAAAGAAGTCAGAGCTGGCGGGAGGTATTGTTTTAATCTTGATTGGCTTAAAAATAGTGATGGGGTCATTGTAAAAGGAGCAGTTTAATAAACAATCATCTAGGAGGGGGTACTGGCGATTGTTTATTAAAAGTATTATTTTGATGTTTTAAAAAACATGAGTTTACGCCATCCGCTGACGTTAGTCGGCCCCGTTATTCTTAATATTACATTTCGAACTAAGCGTCCTAAAGGCGTTTTTCCTATTTCAGCTAATTTTATCGCTTTATTTGATTGTTCCATCACCCAGTTTATATGGTCAAGGCGCTGGGCTTTAAACTGATGTAAAATATGATGAATAGAGTCTGTTTTTTCTATTGCCTCCCCAAGCGTTAATACATCTTCTATAGCCATGCTAACGCCTTGTTGCAAAGAAGGAGGGCACCCGTGCAAAGCATCACCAATCAGTACCACATGGTTATGATAAACCTCTCTAGACACTACTGATTTGAGTTGGCCTTTTATTACATGGTCAGCTTGAGCTATTGCATGTGAAACCTGCGGGCAATATTCAGAAAATAATTTGCCAATTATTTCTTTAGCGTCAACTTTATAATGCGCCTTATCAACATCTGAAATTTGTGCATAACAATAGAGGCGATTATTTGAGATTGGGTAAAACATAAATAAATCATTGTTACCTAATAAATAACTTGGCTGCATATTATGATTGGGTGAATCAATACAAAACCGCCAGTTGGTCACATTGAGGTCTAAGAGTTCAGGAGAATCAAAAACGCAATGGCGCACTTGAGAATTTATGCCATCTGCGCCAATCACCAAATCATAAGTTGTTGTTTTGCCATCACTGAATGTCACTTTATTTGAATTTTCTGTACTCACTATATGAGTAATGCTTTGTTCATACGTTATATGATGCTTAATTTCGCTTAATAAAATATCGAGTAAATCACCACGCTCCATCGCAACAAATGGCTGTACGTTTAAGGGAGGCGCCAATAGTGATGCCTTACTTAATAATTGACGACTAGATGTTTCAAAACGAATTTCGTTCACATGATGAGCGCGAGCTAGAATTTTTTCTTTGAAACCAAGCTTTTCAAATCCAGCTATCGCATGTGCAGGTAAGCAAATACCACCTCCTTGGCTAGCATCTTCGTTTGATTTTTCAATGATATCAATATTGTGATGGCCGTCTTTCAATCTATGATACATAGCTGCACCAGCGATCCCTGCGCCAACAATTAAAATTTTCATGTAACCTACCTATTAAATTTTTCAAATGAGAGCTAAAACAAAAAAGTCCAATTAATAGACGTACTACTAATTGGACTTAGAACAAATAAAATGTGAGCTAGACTTATTCTTCCCAGATGCCTTTTTCAGTTTTTCCATCTAATGCAGGAAAGTTTTTTGCGACGAATTTTGGTGTTACACCAGCTTTTCGTTGTTGCTGATAATCTTTGATAACAGCTATTGCTAGACCTGACAATAAGACCAGTGCCACTAAGTTAACCAGTGCCATTAACCCCATAGAGGCATCGGCTAGTGCCCAAACAATGTTGATTTTTGCCAATGCGCCAAACATAACCATGGCAACAACACATAATCTAAAGGGCGCTAAAACGGCCTTTTTATTATTTGATAAAAATAAGATGTTTGTTTCTGCATAACTGTAATTAGCAATAATAGACGTGAAACAGAACAGCACAATGGAGCCTGCGATAAATAGGCCGCCCCATTCACCCACATGAACATCAAGCGCTGCAATCGTTAAGGCAATACCATCACCTGAGGCATCGACATCACCAGCTAATAAAATAATCGCGGCAGTGGCTGTACAAATAACTAATGTATCAACAAACACACCAAACATTTGAATGAAGCCTTGAGACGCTGGGTGGTTAGGATTAGGTGATGCACTTGCCGCTACATTGGCTGCACTACCCATGCCTGCTTCATTTGAGAATAAACCACGTGCAATACCGGCTTTCATGGCTTGAGCGATAGCAAACGCTAAACCACCACTTGCCGCTTCTTGCCAGCCAAAGGCGCTATTGATAATAAGCATGAAAACTTGTGGCAGCTTTTCAACGTTCATAGCCACAACAATTACCGCAATGAGTAGGTAGGCAATAGCCATAATAGGAACCAGAATTTCTGAAACCTTAGCTACTTTTCTTAAACCGCCCATGATAACTAAACCGCTGGCAATGGATAAGACTATGCCAACAATCATAGGGTCAAAAGCAAATACTTGGGTCATAGCGCCGGTGATAGTGTTCGCTTGAACCGCATTAAAAACTAAGCCAAAAGCGATGATTAGGAAGATGGCAAATAAAATGCCCATCCATCTTTGACCAAGACCCTTGGTCATATAATACGAAGGCCCACCACGAAATTGACCATCTTCATCTTTCACTTTAAAGACTTGGGCTAATGTTGATTCAACCATTGATGTTGCCATACCTAAGAAGGCGATGAGCCACATCCAAAAGATGGCCCCAGGGCCACCTGTAGTTATAGCTACAGCAACACCAGCCATGTTTCCCGCGCCAACGCGTGCAGCCATACTTGTACAAAATACTTGGAATGAGGATAAGCCATCTTTAGTGGAATGACGGCTAATGCGCATTAAACTAACGGCGTGACCAAAATTGGTTACTTGGATAACACCCAAACGAAGTGTAAAGAAAATACCAGCACCAACTAGGCCATAAATGAGCACCGTTTCCCATAAAATGGCATTAATAAAGCTTACTATTGTTTCTAACATAACTACCTACAGAAAATAAAAATTTCGTTAACTTAGCACGTTTTTCTTTCATCTACATGTGAAAAAACAATTGTTACGTTAATATCTGTTTTTTATGGGGTAGTTTGCATTATTTTTAAGCCGTATCATGCTGGTATAAATGATGTAATAAATTAGCCGAAGCATGATTTTTGTCATCACACACGCTGAGTAAATCATCAATAAAATGGGTTAAAGCGCGATGTTCAATTTTCTGGATATTTTGTTGCTGGTTATCGCTTAGCATGTGATACATGGAAGCTGCGCCAAAATCACCAAAAATAATGTTGGCATTTTCGTCCACTAACGTATTGTGAGCGTATAAATCACCATGACATACCTTATTGCTATGTAAGTGCTTAAACACTTCAATCATTTGTGTGACTATTTTTTCTATCTTGGCCTGTGAAATTGTATAACCGTTCTCAAAGGTATCACGAGTGCAGGTTGTTAAGGTTGGCGGCAAGCCTAAGTTTTTAAAATGCGCAGGAATTAAATTCATAATTAATGCGAGGTAACCGTCTTCATTAACTTGAGCAAGGGATTGCACCAAACTTGGGTGATTGCCTACTTTTAGACAAGCTTGCAGTTCATCTTCTGGATAACCATCACTTGTGACACTGCCTTTAAATACTTTCACCGCTATTTGAGAAGGAAAAGAGGGCTGAGCTTTGTTCCAGGTTGCTTTAGAAATGACGCCTGACGCGCCTTGACCTAACACTTCGTGTAACGTATAGCTACTTGAAGGCAGTTTTGCAACCGTATTAACCTGGTCATCAGTCTGACAAAATGGATTACCAGAAAATGCAAACCAAGCGAGATTGGGTAATTCAAACAGCTGATCTGGGCAATGATCTAATTGATTGGCTGAAATGCGAATTAATTCTAAATTAACAAGTTGGTTCATGTTACTCGGTAGTGTGGTTAATTCATTACCAGCGAGTGCTAATTTCTTAAGCAACGTTCGGTCACCCAAAGAGTCTGGTAATGAAG
>Ga0209396_1002240_pt1 | contig 20516 bp, 15 predicted proteins | sample GOMGulsemesocosm_6_FD_184638 | JGI IMG/M metagenome (GOLD analysis project Ga0209396, IMG submission 184638) | Methane-oxidizing microbial communities from mesocosms in the Gulf of Mexico - GOM8C Gulf of Mexico (SPAdes) (version 2) | ecosystem: Environmental > Aquatic > Marine > Cold seeps...
TGATAAAGGTTTAGATAAATTACTTAAAAATAGTGTGGAATATTTATTATCACCTAATAAAGATTGGCCATTCAAAGCTAAGTTATACAGTATTGCAGGAGATTTATCATTAGGACTGATGCCAATTTTAGAAAGAGGCAGTGAGTCTGATGGCACAGTATTATTAGATGAAACTAAGCTAAAAGGCATGGCAGAACATAAAGTATTTCACTTAAGTCATACAAGCCTGATTTACTCACGCCAAGTAGTGAGTTATATCCAAGATATATTATCTGCTTCTTAAGCCTCCAAATCTTAAAAAGTAATTCCCGACGTGTTTTATCGGGAATTTAAGTTTTTATATAATGCTCGACTTCGGTTAATTAAATTATTTATATTTTTCTGCCAGCGCCGCTATTTTTGCTAAAACTTCATTTACCGTTTCTTTAAGTTCAGCACCCATACGTAAAACTTCATTGGGATATTTATCTTGCATTAAAGTCATTAAAGCGTAATAAAGCGGTTTGAAGCGTTCTGTTAACTTAAATTCTTTTAACCAGTTATCAACTAAGTGAGTTTGCCCTTTCGCTAAAAATAAAGTGAATAGCTCAATAAAATCAGTATCTAAATTATTTGCATCATCAGAATTTGAGTCATCTAGTTTATTGCTGTATTCGGCTAAGAATAAATTCATCTGTTCAGTGGCTTGTTCAAGTTTATTGTTCCATAAAGCGATTGCGATATAGGTATGTTCACTTTCATAATTAGGCTGTAGTTCAAGTGCTTTTGTCGCAAACTCTAATGCTTGAGGTTTAAAGTTTACATTTTCAAAGCATTGCCAAGCAGCTGTATTATATACCTCTAGATGTTGAGCCGCTTCAGCTTGTTCTAGTAGTGCTGGTACTTTATTTATATCATTTAATTCAATATAAACTTCAATGAGCTGGTGTAAGTATTGTGTTTCTTCTAACTCAATGAGTTTTGTTAAAAATGGAATGGCTTTGGCGGGGGCTTTTATTAAATAATGACTTGCTAATACAGTATATGAAAAGCTTGAATCTGTATCATATTTAACTGCAATCTCAGCATATTTCAATTCATTTTCATGGTCCTCATTAATGCTATAAAGGAGGCTCACTAAATTATAAAAAAAAGACTCTTTTGGAAAGAGGTTAATAGCTATTAAAGATAAAGAAAGCGCCTTTTCTATTTTCCTTTGTTTGAGTAGTGCCTTGATCATTATTTCATAAGTGAACAAGTCTTCTTCTTGTTCTAAGCTTAGTTTGGCATAACGCTCTGCTAACTCATAGTTCTCTATTGCAAAATAGCATTCGGCTAAAGCTGTAAACTGATTTTTAGCACCTAAATCACTGGCATTTAGATAGTGTTTAATGGCGGAGCTATAATCGCCTTTCATTCGATATATATCAGCTAATAATAACTCTACAGGATAGCTATTCACATAAACTTTTTTTGTAAGAATAGCTTCGGATTCATCGTAACGATCTTTTTGAAAGTAAGCATGTGCAAGTATTAATTGAGAACTTTCAGTTTTTAAGGGCTTTAACAATGATTCTGCTTGAAGGAACGAAGCAGCATCATCTTCAAATGAAAGCACTAATGCTAATGTTTCATCTTGGTTACTCTCTTGTAATAGTGAAATTAGCTTTTGTTTTAAATCGATACCCAGCATGTTTTTTTTAATTGACCATAGTTTGAATAACTCGCTAAGGTCATATTCTAGCTTGTTTTTAGTATTGGAAATTGATAATAGCTCTTTATTTAATTTCCCATTACCTGATTGCTCTAAAAAATTATTCATATTGGTGAATATTGATTGTTTAATCTCTGAATCTAGAGAATCTGAGCATATTAGAGCGTTGGCAAACATGAGTGATGCTTGTGGGTGGGAATCATGATTTAGCTGTTGGATAAATTGTTTTGATCTATGTTTTAACTCGTCACCAGAGCACCAAATTTCAAAAAATCGGGTTAACCAAATTACTTTTTTACGATCTTGCCTGCGACCATAACGCATTAAATACCAAATATTAAAAAAACGCTCTTTTAAAGCATAAAGGTTATTTTTAGTATTAGTAGGTATCTTTTCAATGATCCATTGTTGCTCTAATTGATTAAGTTGTGCGGAAACTTGCTTACTGTTTAAACGTGTTTTTTCTGCTATTTCTTTGGTGGAAATGGCATCCCAATTTAAAGCGATGGCATTTACAATAGGCTTTTGTTGTTTTGATAAATCATCCATACGATGTTTATATAAAGGCGTAGTTTGATCTATGGTTTCTTCAAGTAAGTTAAAGGTTTTTCCTTTGGGACCATCCATTAAAATATTAAATAAAATAACTAAGGTTCTGGGAATACCGCCTGTTAAACGACGAATAGACTCTATTTTTTCAGGTTCATTATTAAGTAAGTTATTTAGTTTTTGTTGATCTTCTTCACCGTTATGTTCGCTGAGTTTTTGTAATAAGGCAGTGGTTTCTTTTTTCTTTAATCCTTTTAAGGTGATAACTTTGAAAAATTGATAGAAAGGAGCCTTATAATCATAAAAAGCTTCAAGGCTAATCGAAGAGCCACCAATTAAACGAATATTGTTATTTGTTATTAAAACTTCTCTTAAGGTGTCTTGTTCTTTTTGATTAAAATGTTCAAATAATTCAACTAAATTATCTATAAAGAGGATTATTTTTTTTTCGGTTTTACATAAATAGCTATTCAGTATATTAAAAGCTTGTTTTGGATCGATTTCTTCAAGTGACTCAACTTGGTCAAGTAATCCTGTAAATAGGTTTTTATGGGATTCATCTAATTCTTCACATACCCGTTCCCACAGCGTAAATAAAGAGGTAATACCATATTCTTCTTCTTTAAATACAATCGGTATTAACCAGCTTGCAAGTGATTCATCATCTTCAACTTCTAACGCAATACGGCTTAGTAGTGTCGTTTTTCCTGAGCCTCGTACACCTTGAACTATAAAGTGTTGCTCAGGGTTTTGCATATCTGACTTACTAATTTCACGCCATAATTTGTTAAATTCGGTTAGGCGGATCACAAAATTTTCTTTAAGTTGTTTTTTTGATGTATTTTGTGAGTTATAAAGCTTAATGCCTTCTTTATAAGTTTCGAGCTGCATATTGCCTCCACCAGTCTTTTAATAATGGCGATGTGAATTGATACTTTTGTTGTGAATTGAAAAACATATAACCGTCGTGCTCTAGGCAATCACGTACATAACTGCAGTTAATCTCTTTAAATTGATTATCTTGCTGTATGTTATAAATTTCTTGAACCGATAATTCATTTTGTTCTGATATTTTTTGCAAGAGTAATAGTGCAAACTTTCTTTCAGTTGCATGTAACCGATTTAAACGTTCAACCCAATGAATAAAGTAACTTCGGTTGTTTTGACTAAATAACTCTAGGTAGGCCTGATCTATATGCGCGTTTGTTGGTGTGGTTATTTCTTCATCGCAGCATAGATCTTCTAAACTCACCCATAGTAACTCTATGTAGTAAGGCATGAGCCAACCGACTTTATTTAGTAGATACTGTTTTGTTTCGGCGGTTAATTGAATATCTTCTTCTGATTCACTTGTAATGAAATCAATAAATTCAATAGCCTTATCATTTTTTAACGGCTCAACTGATATGGTGTTTAATGCATTGATTAAATCGGATAAATTTAGTTTATTTACTAAAGTGTCTAAGCCGATAGAGCCTGTAAATATAAACTGTACTTTTTTATCAAGTTCAGGATCTTGCCATAGCTCTCTACAGCCAGATAAAAAAGATTCTGCGGCGGCATGATTATGCTCAGCGTTAATTTTTTCTAATACATCAGGAAATTCATCAACTACTAAAATGAGCTTTTTATCAATTTTAATCTGATTAAGAACGGCTTTTAAATCATGGTGATTGAGCTTACGGTCTTTATCATTAAATGTCATGCCTGCTTCACAAAAGCTAACATCTTTAATGCTTGCTTTGATGGCATCAATTTTATCTTGGCCCCAATTTTTGAGAGTATTTATTTTATTGGTGAAATCAGATTTGAAAAGGTTTTCAATAATGGCTTTATAATATTCATGTTCAGTACTACATGACTGAACAATACTATAAAGGAATACATATTCTTCTTTTGGGTTATGTTCTAAATGTCGTAATAAAGATGTTTTACCTACCCGTCTAGGGGCTAAGATTAATAGATGGCCACCTTTATTGAGGCGTCGCCATACTTTACTTTCATCTTTTTCTCTAGGGAAGTATTTAGAGCCAGTAACAACTTGTCCTGTCATAAATCACCATTTGACAATTAATTTATTGTTATAGTAGTTGGCAATAAAAAAGTTGTCAAATATTTTGGCAATGAATTTTTTGCCAAAAATAAGCTGATTTATTAATATGGGCTACCTTCTTTAAATAAATTGTAGGAATAAAAACAGTAAAAACTCGGTCAAGTAAGTTAATCATTATTGAGTTGAGCTATTATGAAAAACGTTTTATCACATCAAAAAACCATATTTATTTTGTTGTTAACCTCATTTATTTTAATGGGGTTAAGTACTTATTTAATTGGCGAACACAAATCCATTACTTTCACTTCTGATTTTTATGGCATTTCAAACTTATTATCGAATACTGTATTAGTTTTTTTTGCTGCTTTTAGTTTTATTGTTGCTGCTGCTTTATCTTTTGGCGCTTTAAATAAACAAGAGGTCAGTAAATGGCTAGGGGTCGTATTGATTGTAATTAGCTTAGTGCCTTTGTTTACATTATTGAGTGATAAAGTTTGGATTGCTTCTTTAGGTGGTTTTCCGGCGATAGGTTCTGGACAAGGAATTATTAAATATTTTGCATTGTTTACAATTGGTATTTACTTTATCAGACCTGAATTTATTAGTAAGCAACAACTCATTTGGCTTAACTTTTTTCCTGTTGCTTTAGTCTATATTTGGATTGGCGGCATGAAATTTACTTTGATAGAAGCACAAGGTATAGAAGCTTTAGTTAAAAGCTCATTTATTATGTCTTGGTTATATCACTTTTTTGATTTGCAAATGACATCTAATTTAATTGGGACCTATGATTTAATTATCACACTGCTATTGGCGATTAGTTTATATACAAAGCGATATCTTGTTGCTGGATTATTACTAGCAAGCACCGTATTTTTGGTAACACAGAGTTTTTTATTTACTTTTAGCGCTTCATTATCAGCAGATACAATATTGGCGGGTACCGGGCAATTTATTATTAAAGATATTTGGTTCATTGTTAATTTAGTTATAATTCATCAATTAAGTACTTCATCTAATACTCTAAAATAACATTTCTTTTTGTGGCTTTTATCACTCATAATTAAAGCCACGAAATATCGTGTAATGAGGTTAGGTTAAGTGGCACATCCAATAAAGCAGTTTTTAGCTGATTCAGAATTATTACTTAATGCGGTAGGTGAAGGTATTTATGGCTTTGATGTACAAGGAAATGCCGTATTTGTTAATCCGGCTGCTGAGCGAATGACAGGCTGGCAAGCTAAGCATTTATTGGGTAAAAACATTCATAAATATCACCATCATAGTCATGCCGATGGTTCTGATTATCCAGCGGAAGATTGCAATATTTATAATACAATGCGTGATGGTATTGAACGAAGAATAACGAATGAAGTATTTTGGCGCCAAGACGGTACTAGCTTTCCCGTTGAATATACTTCTACACCTGTTCATAAAGATGGTGAGTTAATAGGTGCTGTTGCTGTATTTAGAGATGTGAGTCAGCAAAGAGAAACGGATCAGGCATTGCGCGACGCACTAAAAACAGTACAACAATTAACCGAGAAGTTACAAGCCGAAAATACTTACTTACAAGCTGAAATTAATGAGAGCTGGCATGATTCTGGTCTAGTAGGCAAAACAGATTGTTTTAAACAAATGTTATCTCAGATACAACTTGTAGGTAAAACCGATAGCACGGTATTGATTTTAGGAGAAAATGGTACAGGTAAAGAGGTGGTGGCCAGAAATTTACATCAGTTAAGTGCGCGATGTCATTCTCCTTTAGTAAAAGTAAACTGCGCTGCATTTACCGCTAGTTTATTAGAGTCTGAGTTATTTGGTTATGAAAAAGGTGCTTTTACAGGCGCAAATGAAACACGAAAAGGACGTTTTGAACTGGCTCATAAAGGCACCTTATTTTTAGATGAAGTAGGTGAGTTACCTTTAGAAGCGCAAAGTAAGCTATTACGCGTTTTACAAGAAAGGGAGTTTGAGCGAGTAGGCGGCAATCAAACTATTCAGGTTGATATTCGAATTATAGCCGCAACGAATCAAAACCTTTTACAAATGGTTGAACAAGGCAAATTCAGAATGGATTTGTATTATCGATTGAATGTATTTCCGATTGAAGTTCCTGCATTAAGACAGCGAATTGAAGATATTCCAGCCCTAGCAAAAAGTATACTTAAACAGCTTAATCAGAAGCTTCACAAACAAGTAGAGGGCATTAGCAATCGTAGTTTAGATAAATTAATGCGCTATAACTGGCCAGGTAATATTCGAGAATTACAAAATATTCTTGAAAGAGAAATGATCCTCTCTAGCAGTAAAATTTTGCACATAAAACAAAACTTTAATATTAGTAAAAATGTACCTAACATTACAAAAGTACCATTATCTGAAATAGAAAAACGATATATTTTGGAAGTGTTGAGTGAATGTCGTTGGCGTATTGGTGGTGAGCATGGCGCAGCTAAAATACTCGGTATGCCAGATAGTACTTTGAGATCTAGAATGAAAAAACTAAATATAAATCGCGATTAAGGCACGATATATCGTGCTATCGCGATATGTCGTGCTTACTATAAAAAGAGAATGATTTAAAGTTGTTGTAAATCAATTGCTTGGTGTTCACTTATGTTGGCTTGATATTTGATTGTAGCTTAATGAATCCGTCACTAAGTTGTAGCAATATGAAATTCGATATTAAAGAAGAAGACATGATCATCAAGCCCTATAAAACCGATGGGCCGATCTATGTAAGAGAACAAAAAGGATATTTTCAAAAAATTCGTAGGGTAATGAGTTGGATACTTATGCTCAGCTTCATCCTTATCCCTTTTATTCAATATAACGGCCAACAAGCAATATTACTCGATGTTGCTCAGCAGCAATTTCGCATATTTGGTGTAACTTATTGGCCGCAAGATTTCATGATTTTAGCCTGCTTATTTATGGGGGCTGCTTTTGCTTTGTTTTTTATCACAGTGTGGTTAGGGCGAGTTTGGTGCGGCTATGTATGTCCACAGACTATTTGGACTTTAGCGTTTATTTGGGTTGAACATAAAATTGAAGGTACTCGTAATCAAAGGATCCTATTAGATAAATCTCCTTGGTCTGTTAATAAAGTATGTAGAAAATTGGCGAAACACAGTGTTTGGTTGATTTTATCTATATTAACCGCAACTACTTTTATGTCGTATTTTATTCCTGCTACAGATTTATACAGTGAAATGTTTACTTTTGAATGGTCAGGGATCACCAGTGGCTGGGTATTTTTATTTGCGATTTGTACTTATGGTAATGCAGGCTGGTTAAGAGAGAAAATGTGTATTTATATGTGTCCATATTCTCGCTTTCAGGCAGTTATGTTTGATAAAGATACACTTATTGTTGCATACGATAAAATACGAGGCGAAAGTCGCGGTCGTCGTAAACGTAAAGAAGATCCTAAAAAGTTAGGCTTAGGTGATTGTGTTGACTGTAATTTATGTGTCGACGTTTGCCCAGCAGGCATAGATATTCGTAATGGCATGCAATACGAATGCATTAACTGTGGTTTATGTATTGATGCATGTGACGACACCATGGATAAGTTTGGTTATGAAAAAGGTTTAATTAAATATACAAGTGAACATGCATTATCAGGTAAAAGCGTCAGTAAATTTAGGCTTAAGCTTGTAGGTTATGGTTTATTCACTGTCTTATTATTCGTATTGATGGGAGGGTGGGCATTTAATCGCGTACCGCTAGAAACTTCTATATTAAGAGATCGTAATGCACTCTACCGTGTTAATTATGAAGGTTTAGTTGAAAATACTTATACCTTAAGAATTATTAATAAAACTCAGACTCCACTTCACTTTAATATCACATCAGATGGCGTATTAGGTGGCAAACTCGATGTATCTAAAAACATCAAAATTGGTCCAGGGGTGATGCATCGAGTCCCTGTCACCATCACTGCCGACGGTTATGATATTAAAAAGAAAATAACGGATGTAAATTTCACAATTCAATCAGTAGAAAACCCAGATATTAAACTGATAAAAACATCGCGATTTTATCGAAATTAATACTATACCCAAACGACTTCAAAATGCGTGTTTCAGTTGGATTTAAAAACGATTTAGGTAAGGCATTGATTGCAGAGAATGGTTATTCCCTTGTCAAAATCAATAACGAAGCATTAATCGTTTTTAAACCAACCTTTTAGGCGCTTCACAGGAACTTACTCTCTTCGTTCCAACTTCTTAAAAGGGACAACCATTCCTACAAAGTTGCGCCTTGATATTAAGTCCCAGTGAAACGCTGAATCCAGCATTTTGAAGTCGCTGGGTATATACACACAACATTACTAAGCCCAACCTAGTATCTTGTAGTTATAACCCACTTATTTCATAAATAAGTGGGTTATTTTTTATTCATCAGTAAACCATCAGCTTTTTATCATCTAAAAATCAAGCTAATCGCAGGTACTTAAGAGATTGTAATAATGAATTTTATTTAACATAATTGAGAGTGCGATGAACAAAACTAAAAACGGATTTAACACCTACATACTACTGTTATGTATGTTTTTAACATTCAATAGTAGCTTGCTGATGGCTAAGAATGTCAAAAAGTCAGTGGTATTGCCAAGTACATTAGCGGGCCATGATCTTACATTTAAAGTGTATTTACCTGATGGCTATAAAAGTGATTCACAGGAGCTTTACCCTGTTCTTTATACGACAGCTGGTGGTAGCCGAATCAATGTTTTAACAGAGCAGATCGCTTGGTTAAGTCATATTGGTTTTGGCGCTTTACCTAAGGTGATTATTGTAACTGTGCCATATATTGAAGTTAAAAGTGATTTACAGCCAAAGTATATATCAGCTTCAGGAGTTAATAGTGATTTAACAATTAAGGTGTTAAACAAGGAAGTGATGCCATACATAACTCAAAACTTTAAAACACAGCCTTTTAATATTTTAGAGGGCTTTTCGAGTAATGGTAACTTTCCTTTATATGTTTTAGTTAACAATCCTGAATTATTTAATGCTTATATAAGCGTGAGTCCGGCTTTGGCTTTAGATAAATCGGATTTATTAGCACAATTTGATAAACGCTTAACAGGTGATGCTTATAAAAATAAATACGTGTATGTAAGTTTGGGTAGCTTTACAAGCAATGCACCTTTATTTGAGAAGCTGGAAAAATCATTGAAACAATATGCACACAGTAATTTAAATTGGCATGTTGATGACTTTAGCGCTGATAATTATATGACTCAGCCTATGATCGGTGTTGCTAAAGCTGTTCAAATATTATTTTCAGATCGTACTCCTTCAGATATGGCGCAATTTAAAACATCAGGAATAAAAGGTATTTTATCTTATTACAAAAAATTAAAAGCTAAATATGGATATGAGCTCTCTTCAACTAATACACTGATAGATTTTAGCTATATGCAAATTGAAAGTTCAGAGTTTCTCGCAGCAATTAAAACGCTTGAATTAGTCATCAAAAAATCGCCTAAAAATGCTTATTACTTAACGCTATTAGCAAATGCGCAACTTGAAGCAGAGCAAGATAATAAAGCTAAAAGTACTTATAATAAGGCGCTGATTTTAGCTAAATCGAAAGGCGATGATGAAAGCATCGAATTTATACAAAATAAGCTCAAGTCATTAAAACTATAACTTTAGTTACTCGCCTTAAATAATACTAAATCTTTTTGCTGTAGGGCGTAATTGTCTGACAGCATTTGCATTTTATCTGGGTTGAAATCAGTCATGAAAAGGGATTTTAAATCAAATTTTTGAATGACCTTCGCTTTATTTGTTAGTGATTCATATTGCCATATATTTTGTTGTTTATCTTGTACATACAACATGTTGTTGCGCCAATAATAGCGCCATTGCACTGTTATATGATCTAAATCTGTAATAGTTTGCTTTTGATTATTAACTAATTTAAAAATATGTCCTTTGCTATCATTCATTATCAAAGTATTACTTGATACCTTTTGTGCCCAGTAGTTTTCACCCTTAAACTCTGTTGTAAAATCTAATGTTGTTAAGTTGAGTAATATTATTTTTGGTATTTCTTTATTAGAGTTTTCATCAATAATTAGGGCGCTTAATAATAAATAATCTGTATTTTCTTCTTGCCACCATTGATAAATATCTTTTACTTTAAAATTTAGGGGAATTGGCATTTCTGGTTTGTTATCTGTTTTTAACCAAAGGGTTTTATCAGTTAAAAAAGTGAGTTGATTACCATTAGGAGACCAGCTGAAAGTTTTAATTTGTTGTTTAGTAATATGGGTTAACTGGTTTAGATTTTCCTGATTGGAGAGCCAGATTTGGCTATGACCAGTACGGTTAGATACAAACCCAATGTTATTAGTCTTTGGCTGAAACTTAGCTGAAAATTCTTTTTTAGTTGAGCGCTCAATAACGCTGTCGGTAAAATCATTTGAATTAAGCTGATCCCAAGTTCGTAATCTGACATCCATATCTTGATTGCCCATAACGGCTAATAAGTTTCCATTTGAATTTATTGGCTGAGCAGAAAATACAGTATCGGTACTCAAAATAGGAGTCGTTTTAATTAAACCTGTTTGATCAAACCAATATATTTTTTTATTCGCTGTGATTATAAGTTTATTATCATTAAACCATTTAGGTTGTAGTGTGTTTTGAGTATTAAGGTCTAATGGATATCGGGATTTTATGATTAACTTTGAGTGTTCTTTATTTAGCTTTGTAAATGATAAGTCGAGTTTGTCATCATTAGCTTGAGAAATTACAGCTAATTTTTGTGATTGAACGTTATAAATAAAACTAAGTGGATTTTCTAAATCATGAATAAGCTCTGTTTGTATTTTTGAGATAAGATCAAAAATGATAAATTGGCTATTCCCTAGCTTATTTGTTGATAAAAATAATAAGTTGTTTTTATCAAGCCAGTAAGGTGAATGATAAAACTTATTGGTACAAGATATTAATTTTTTGGTTTCTTTAGTCGCTATTGAAATGCGCATTAATTGTGCACATTTTGTGTTGTTTGAAAATATAACTTGGGAATAACTGATATATTGGTTATCTGGACTGAAAGAAATACCTCCTTGAAATCGTGTATTGCTTAATAAAATAGACTCTTTTTTGGTGGCTAAATTTTTAATGATTAATTGAGAGTTATCCTTAAATTCATCATTAGCTTGCGTATTAATATACGCAAGCATGTGTTTACCATGAGATAACGTAGGCATACTTTCTATGCTATCGGAACTCGTTAGAGGTTCTATGGTGTTATAGTCTGGCTTTGGGTGATTGAGTGTTGTAAATATATAAAAGATCGATATCAGCAAAACTATAATTACTAATACGGTATATTTATTAAAAGCAAAACTCGTTTTTTTTAAGTGAGTTGATTCTTCTCTATGGGCTATTTTAGGTGAATTTTGTAACACAGGAGCTGATAAATTAATTTTAGCTACTAGGCTATACCCTTTTTTGGGGTGTGTTTTGATCACTTTTTGCATTTTTGCATCATCAGAAAATAACTTTCGAAGTAGCGCTATACAACGTTGTAGCGCATTAGGTGCCACAACTACATTTTCCCACACACTATCTAAAATAAATTGCTGAGAAACGACATCACCATTAGCTTCAACTAATACTTGTAAAACAGCTAATACTTTAGGTTCAATAGAGGTGGTTTGTGCTGCAACCGTCAGTTCACTACGTTGCCAATCTATTTTATGTCCATCAATCCAAACTGGCTTCATTCACATCCTAAACAATTTAAACTAAATACTAAAATCAATCATAATGTAGCATGAAAGGTCATAGTTTCTAACTGGAATAAAATGAAACTTCGATCATGCTTTATATTAATGCGACTTTAGTTATAGCTGTAATTATTTGTTTTTATTTGGGTAAATTAAAATTAATTTTAAATAGATATAAAAAAGAGAAAGATAGATTTGTATACAAAGTACATTTTTGCTCAGATGTAACATAGAGAAAAAGATTAAGAGACATAAAAATTGAAAAATAATATTTTACTGTACACGGGCTTTTTAGCTTGTTTCGCAAATTTAGTATCAGCTGCAAAGCTATATAACGATGGGCCTTATTTAATTGATGGCGATAAAGCGTTAATGCAGTATCAAATTAATAACAATGCGCTCAACATTTCAAATTATAAGGGTGAACTATCAATACCTGAGTCATTTAAAATAAGTGAAAAAGATGTATATAACAATGCATCAAAGATAGCTGCTATTAGTGATATTCATGGTCAAGTTGATATTTTCATTCAACTATTAGAGAAAAATGGTGTAATTGATGCTGATCATAACTGGAGCTGGGGTGAGGGGCATTTAGTTATTACTGGAGATATATTTGATCGCGGTGACACAGTGACAGAGGCATTATGGCTTGTATATAAGTTAGAGCAACAGGCCGCTAAAGCAGGCGGTAAATTACATTACTTATTAGGTAATCATGAATATATGGTTTTACGTGGTGATGAACGTTATTTACACGATAAATATATTAATACACTTAAAATTGTTAATCGTGATTTAAAAGCGCTTTTTGCACAAGACACCGTATTAGGTCGTTGGTTACGCAGTAAGTCAACGGTAATTAAAGTAAATGGATTTGTATTTTTACATGGGGGAATTCATCAAGACTTTTTGGATTTAAACCTTACTCTAGAGGAAGCTAATGAGCAATTTAGGCAAAGTATCAGTCTGAGTAAAAAAGATGTAAAAGCGAATGACGTGTTTAAAGCGCTGCACGCATCAACTGGACCAATCTGGTATCGAGGTTTTTTTAAAGAGGGCGAGTTACAGCAAAAGCAAATAGAAAGTTTATTGCAGCAGTTAAAGGCTAAGCGCATTATTGTTGGTCATACTTCAATGCAGCAACTAGAAACGCGTTTTAATGACAAAATACTGGCAATTGATACTTCAATAAAAAATGCTAAAAATGGCGAGTTATTGATTTGGCGAGATAAGAAGTTTATTCGCGCAGACATGCAAGGAAAACAATCGTTGTTGTTTAACTAGATAAACTCTAGAATAAATAAAAAGTATAATAAAAAAGAATTTTCTTTGAATTTTATTCGCTGTTGTTTAATTAGTTTAATTTTTGTCATCAATGCAGCATATGCAGATGAAGATATCTTTGCTTTATCTTTAGAAGAATTAGTCGAAATAGAAGTAACTTCGGCTTCTCTTTTTAAAGAAACTTTAGCAGATGTACCTGTGCCTATGACTGTTATCACCGCTCAGATGATTGATGAAACTGGCGCGCGAAATTTAAAAGACTTACTTACAACTTTTGTTCCAAACTTCACCAGCGTAGAAGATCAAAATGAGTTGAATGTTGCCGCTCGAGGTGTATTCACTTCTTCACAACAAAAAATGTTAATCATGGTTGAAGGCCATAGATTAAATAGCCGTAGTTACTCTATGGCAGCCCCCGATTACGGTATAAGTCTAGATAAAATTAAACATATAGAAATACTCAGAGGTCCTGCGTCGTCTTTATATGGCAATGTTGCATTAACTGCGACCATTAATATTATTTTGAAAAAAGGGGAAGAGTTAAATTCAACTCAAGTGACGCTTGGTTTAGCTAAAAACAATACCCAGCAAGTGAATTTTTTACATGGCCAAACTTTAGGTGATTTGGACCTTCTTGCTTGGGGGCAATACTTTAAAAGTGAAGGGGATACAATAAACATTCCAAATAGCCCTGTTTATCTTGCTCATGAAAGTCAAAGTGATACTGCGATTATTGGGGGCTTTGATGATGTGCCTAGTTACGATCTTGGTACTAAAATTAAAGCTGATAATTGGAGTTTATATGCCAATTGGCGACAGGGTCATTATATTGAGCCTTTTACTGGCGGCGGAAAAACAGGCGAACCTTATGATTATAATGATTACGCTAAGCTCAACGGTGTAGGGCCTGGTTTAGGTTGGCAAGCGCAACATTATAATTTTAGTTTCTCAAAGCAATTAAATAATTGGTTATGGCATCAAGAAGTTTATTTAGACAAAAATGAAATTAAATCTTTAGTTGTTGTTGACCCTACAATTAAAAACTACTCAGCTCCATCGTGGAAAGAGCAATCTTTTGGTTTATTATCTAGTTTTAATAAACAAACTGAAAATGCTAATTATGTCTTGGGTTTTCAATATGATGCAATGGAAGTCAAGGATAGTGAAATCTTAGTCTCAACTTTAGGTTCAAAATTGCTACCAATTGAAGGTGGGGCAGAGTTACTACCAAATGGTAAAGAATCTATCGCTTCTATTTTTGTTCAAATGAAATATCGTTTTAATGACTATTGGTTAGCTAATGTTGGGGCTAGATATGATCATAAAGATCGTTATCACAACCAAAATATAAAAGATTTCAGTCCAAGACTCGCTTTGGTTTATAACAAAAATGAAAAGTTTAACCTTAAATTATCTTATGCGTCTTCGTTTGTAGACGCGACTTTTTGGAACCGGTTTAGTTCTTTACCTTCTTTTCAGGGAAGCGAAAACTTAAAACCGGAGCGATTAGAGTCATTACAGCTGACACCTACATTTACCCTGTTAGATAAAAACCTGATCCTTTCAACTAATATTTATTATAATCAATTGAGTGACTTTATCTTTAGAGATAATAATGCAGATATATTAGAGCCTAACTATATTAATGCCGGAGAGTTAAAAAGCTGGGGATTAGAGTTTGAAGGGCAATACAAATATGATGATTTAGACTTTAAAGCAGTTGTAGGTTATCAGCAAGCGATTAGTTCAGAGAGTTACGGTGAAACGAATAGTGAAGTACATAATGTGCCCAGCTTAACTGCGAACTTTATTAGTACGATAGCCGTATCACAAAACAGTGATTTTAATTTAATTATGCGTTATATCGGATCACAAACTTCGCCTATATTTATGGAGGGGGAGGTTAACACTAAGGAGTATTATGTAGATCCTGCATTGATATTAAATGCAAATTATCAACATCAAATAACACCTGATTTTAGTATGGAGTTTAACTTGCACAATGTATTAGATCACAAATATGAGCAAGGTGGTACAACGGTACACCCATATCCTCAGCAGGGACGAAGCGCAAAAGTCTCATTAAGTTATAAATTCTAAAACTACTTAAAATAGAAATTAATTAATCATGGAACCTAAAGAATTTAAAGAACTTCATTTATCGAATGAAGAAACCAGAGAAATCATCACACCTTACGCCTTTAAAATTAACAAAAGCTTATTAGGGTTAACGCTTGCAAGTGCCAACAGGCGTGGCCTTGCTATGTTGATAGATGTATTTTTTATATTTGTTGCAGCAAAACTCAGTGCTGCACTTATATCAGTAGTTGCAGCGTTAGCATTTTACCGTGGTATGAATGATAAATATCTACCACAAACTAAAACTTGGTTACGTAAGTTATTAAAGTTTATCGCTGCCATTATATTATTTGTGGCTTGCATGTCTTTGTTAGACGAAACTGTTGATTATTTTGATTCGTCAGAAGAATTAATCAAAGTCTCAAGTGATGTGGCTTTAACTGAGCAGCAGCAAAAAGAAATAGAGGATTATTTAGCCGTAACAAAATCGGATGAATGTAAAGTTGCTTGTCAGCAAACAGCTTTGGACGATTTAAAGGCTAAAAACACTGACGTTGCAAGTGATGGCTTTTTTGATAATGAATTTACCGGGCAAACAGACCCTAAAATTGCAAGAGCGATTATTTGGGGGATTTATGAAAGTTATAAAGCAGAGCAAAAAAAACAGCAATCTCAAAAAAATAACCCGAAAGCTTCTCCACTTGAAACTAATCATAGCTTAGTTGAGTGGGCTAAAGTTGTTATTACTGATTTGGGTTTAGGGTTTGGTTGGGCTGCTGTGTATTTCACCTTATTCACTTTGTTATGGAGAGGGCAAACACCTGGTAAGAAAGTGATGGGAATAAGAGTTATCGCATTATCTGGAGAATACCTTAATGCGTGGGATTCATTTGGTCGTTACGGCGGTTACGGAGCCGGTTTTGCTACTGGATTATTAGGTTTTATGCAAATTTATTGGGATCCAAATAGACAAGCAATTCAAGATAAAATTAGTGCTACAGTTGTAATAAAAGGTGACTTACCACAAATAGAAGTGCCATTTGTGAGTGATAAAAATATTGAAAGTGAAATATGATAAGACTCGCTAAATATATTGGGCATAGTGGTTATTGCTCGCGTAAGCAGGCTTCAAGGCATATTGACGCTGGAGAAGTTATGGTTAATGGTAATCCAGCCAATCATATTGACCATGTCAGTGAGCAAGATTGTATTACAGTGCTAGGGCAAAAAATTACAGTTGATACTGAACGAGTTTATTATGCATTCCATAAGCCTGTTGGTATTGATTGTAAACTTAATTCTGATGATACTGCGAGTTTGATTCATCATTTGCCTAAAGAGCAGCGTGTTTATCCTATTGGTCGTTTAGATAAAGATTCTAGGGGGTTATTAATTTTGACTAATGATGGTGAGTTTTGCAATCAAATGACTCATCCAGATTTTAATCATGAAAAAGAATATGAGGTTAAGGTTCTATTAAACCCGCAACAGTTAGTGCTAGGCGATGACTTTGCTAAAAAAATGGCTGGTGGTTTGATTATCAACAAGCAATTGACCTTGCCTTGTAAGGTATTTGTGCTTTCAAAAGATACTTTCAAGATAATACTTACTCAAGGGTTAAATCGACAGATCCGAAAAATGAGCTACCAACTTGGTTATAAAGTGATTGATTTAAAACGAATTCGATTTGAGCAATATATTTTAGCTGATTTATCAGAAGGTGAGTTGATTCAGATCTCGAAGGAAAAAATCATACGTAAATAAACTTGAAAATTTTGCATTTCCTCTTTGTATACAAAATAGATATCAACTGATAAATTGCCTGTTCACTTTTAAAGGAGTTAGTTTTGGGCTGGATATTATTTACATTTTTAGCTGCATTTATGCAGGCTTGGCGCAATGCTTTACAAAGTAAGTTAAGTCAGTTTGTTAGTGTATCAGGTGTTACATTAGCGCGATTTATCATTGCAGGACCGATTGCAGCTATTTATTTATTTCTCCTATATCAATGGCAACCAGCTGAACTGCCAAAGTTAAATACTTTATTTATATTATTTATTATTGGCGCATCTTTGGCACAAATCATCGCAACAGCATTAATGGTGAAGTTATTTAAACTTAATAATTATGCCGTAGGTGCAGGGCTTGCAAAAAGTGAAGCGATTGTTGCTGCTATTTTAGGAAGTATGTTTTTTGGTAGCCAATTATCTTCTTTAGGTTGGTTTGGTGTTGCGACAGGTGCTGTTGCCGTCTTTTTATTAAGCGGTTTATCCTTTAGGCAAAAACCAAACCTTAAAACGATAATGCTTGGGTTAGGATCTGGTAGTGCGTTTGCGCTAACGTCATTATGGGTAAGAGAAGCAAGCCATAATATAGGGTTACCTTTCCCACACAGTGCTGCATGGGTATTGTTGATTGTGATTAGTCTACAAACAGTATTATTATTGTTATTTATATCAATAACGCAAAAAGAGACTTTAACGCAACTTTGGCAACATAAAAAAATCACATCAGCGATTAGCTTTTGTAGTTGTATTGGTTCAATAGGCTGGTTTAGTGCAATGAGTTTACAGTTTGTGCCTTATGTAAAAACTCTTGGTCAGGTAGAAGTATTTTTTACGATATTAATATCTATTTATTGGCTCAAACAAAAACCTAAAAAACAAGATATGTTAGGCCTATTATTAATTGCTGTTGCAGCCATATTGGTAATGTATGATTAATAAAATAACGAAACTATTAACTTCGTTTTTATATGGCTTTAGTGGCTTAATTATTGCTTTTTTTATCGCTTGGATCGTGATGTTCAAGGTGGACTTTTTATATTCTACCTTTTACGATTTACTATCGATTGATGAAACCGTCACAGAGTTTGCCCCGCAAAATTATTATAAAAAAGGATTTGAGTTTACCTCTAAAGAAAAACACCTTTCAGTGTTTTCAGAAATTGTCACTGCAATTCATAATGATGGCAAAGGTTTAGCAAAAATTAGTTACACATATACAAATGAAAAACAGCAAGAACGAACATCGACATTTTTACATAAAGCAGAAGTAATTCACTTGCAAGATGTAGCACATTTATTGAATTTTTTATTAAAAGTTGTATTAGGTTTTACGCTAGTTTGGTGTGTTATTTCTTTTACTTTTATATATCAAAAAAAATCCTTACCTAGCTTCAAGTCCCAATTAAAATCTATTTTGTTATTCATAGGAATTACTTTACTGGTGGTTTTAATTTTGGGTCCTCAAAAAATATTTTATTGGTTACATACAGTGATTTTTCCTGCGGATAATCAGTGGTTTTTTTATTACCAAGATTCTTTAATGACAACCATGATGAAAGCCCCCATTTTATTCGCGCCGATTAGTATTGTGTTAGTGGTATTGGCCCTTATTGTGTTTGTAGTGATGAAGCTAAGCATTCAGAAAGTGAGTGAATATACATCTTAATTTGTTTTAAAACTGAGCATGCAATTTTGTGAAGTTGATTAAGCTGACGGGGCTTATGGACAATAGATCTTGATAAGAAAAGTCCCGTCTACTTATGACTTAAAGTCTATTTTTTACTATCTATACTCCACAATACGTTTTGATCTGAGCCCATGATCGTTGTTGGCATTTGACCATTCCATTGTTGAGCTTTAACATATTCAACTAAAGTTTTTGATTGGCTTAATGATGCGGCTTTTGCTTTAATCGCTTCGGCTTCAGCTAAACCTTTTAGTGAGATTGCCAGAGCCTCAGCTTCAGCTTCTTTTTTAATTGCATAAGCGCGGCCATCAGCTTGTGCTTTGGCTGCATCACGTTGTGCTAATGCAGTATTCACTGCTCGCTGCGCTTCAAGTTTTTGTCTATCAAGCTTATGTTTTTCAGCGGCAGCTAAGTTCTTTTCAGTTTGTTTCGTTTCGATACTTTGAATGTATTTAGCCGGTAAAATGAGATTCTCAAGTTGTGCTGAATCAAGTTTCACGGGGTATTCTTTCATGCCTGTGACTAATAATTCTTCTATTTGAGCAATTACTTGAGAGCGGTTTTGTATTAACTCTTCAGCTTTATATCGTGCTAAGGCATCTTTTGCTGCTGATCTTAGTTTAGGGTCTAATATACGGCTTTCAAACTGAGATAAGCCTCCATAAGCTTTAAACAATTCAAATGCTTGATCTCGTTTAACCGTCCAGTTAATAGATACTTCTGCAACAACAGGCATTTGCTCATGAGTTGAGGCATTGAGTTTTTCAACATTTTTACGTGTTCTAATTTCTAAAATTTCTATGGTATCAACAAAGGGAATTTTAGTATGTAAGCCAGGATTAACTTGCTCTGTGGCTTCACCAAAACGTTTAATAATGCCTACATGCCCTTCATTAACAGTATACATAGCTTGGTATAGTGTCATTATGCTAGCAAGGCCTATGACAACAGCTATAACTGAACCTTTCTTTTTGCTTACAATGGCTGAAAGATCTGGTAATTCATTTTTATTGCTTTGCATGTTATTCCTTTATTTTTTATAAACTCTTCTGTTAAAACATAAAGTAACAAATTAAAGAGACAAACGAGAGTTAAAATGATTTTTGGTCATTATTATCTCATAAAAGGGCTATATAAAAGATCAATGGTAATGGCGTTATTTATTTAGGCTTTGATAAAATAATTTTGTCACTCTTTCTTGTGATAACCAATTGGAATAGGTCAAATTTAGTTTGCTTAGAGGTTTAGCATCTATCACGGCTTGTTCTGATTTATGAGTTTTCATTGCTGCTAAAATTAACTCTTTAGCGCTTTTTACTAAATTTAAATAGTTATTTAATTCTTGTTTATTACTTATCGGACCATGACCTGGGATCACTTGGGTTTTATTATCTATTTTTGTTAATACATCAGAAACAGCACCTAAAATACCATCAATACTGCCACCACTATTCACATCAATAAATGGCAGACTTTTTAAATTAAAATAAATGTCACCCATGTGAACGATGTTCGATTTCTTAAAAAATACGATCGCATCTCCATCGGTATGTGCATTTTTATAATGGATAAGTTTTGCATGTTCACCATTAAAATGCAGACTAATATCTTTAGAAAAA
>Ga0209396_1002241_pt1 | contig 20514 bp, 17 predicted proteins | sample GOMGulsemesocosm_6_FD_184638 | JGI IMG/M metagenome (GOLD analysis project Ga0209396, IMG submission 184638) | Methane-oxidizing microbial communities from mesocosms in the Gulf of Mexico - GOM8C Gulf of Mexico (SPAdes) (version 2) | ecosystem: Environmental > Aquatic > Marine > Cold seeps...
TGAGCAGATAACCATGAACCGTCGTAAAAAAGGCAATAATATTTTAAAGGCTCGAGTCAAAAAGGCTAAAGCCAAATTGTCCCCTGACAGTAAGTCTAAATATATTAGCAAAGCCGACCGGGCGAAATTAGCAACAGATTCGACTCAAAATAATTAGGGTCAGAGTAAAACTAATTTACGAATTCAAAGGAGCTGTCCAAGCTCCTTTTTTCTTGCCAGCTTTAAGCCCCACTTTATATTAATGTCTTGTTTCGCCCTGTCGGCGAGCCAAGGCGTTTGGACGCCCAAACGCCTTGGCAATCCAAAACCGCCTGCCCCTGAGCACTCTCTCTTGCTTCGCAATTCACCTTGCCTGCTGCTGGGTCGCTTCGCGACTACCCTGTGCGTTTCGGCTTCAGGCGGCGCTCAGCAACTCGGCCTTTTGCCTGTGACAAAAGACCTCAGACAATCTTCGTTTGTTTCCGCCTGAAGCCTGCAATGCTCGGCTGCGCAGAAGGGGAAGCTTGTTCGTGCCATGAATAAGTTGTGAGGGTCAGTTCCTAAATAATTGTGGGAGTTAACGTAGGCCTGATAAGCCGTAGGCGCCATCAGGCTTTTCATCTTGCCTGAAGGCGCTTTGCTTTTCCGGCCTACTTGCTAACACTCCTCTCCAGAGCAGCTATAGGCTGACCATGATTGAGCCAACCTAAAGGAATACGTCAGCAAGAGACAGCAAGAGTATTTGCTCTGAAAATGCCTCTGTTCTCTTATTGGGGCTTTTTAAGCAAGGTTTCGATAAGCCTTTTTACAGTAAGTAACTTTGACTTGAATCAGAACATTAGCCACTTCATCAGTGGCTCTCGAATTAGCGCTGGCATCTGCGCTTATTGTTATGCTAACTTGAACTAAGCCGTACGTTTACTAAGTTGAAATAAGTCTTTCGTTTGCTGTGATTTAGAACTGCCTTGATGGTTTAGAAATACAGTTGTAAGAGATTTCAGGCTGTCAGCTGAATTATTGCAAGCATTTGTTGTGGGGAACGTTGATCGTGAACTCAGCAGTTGCGGAAACCTCTGAACTTTGGCCCTTGCTCATTTTTTTCTGTGCTGTGATAGGGCTTGTATCAATCATGCTGCTGTTGTCTCATTTTTTGGGGCAGCGAGGGCATACTGATGCCACTAACGAGCCCTTTGAATCGGGCATCGTCTCTTTCGGTAGCGCTCGCTACCATGTCACCATTCCTTATTATCTTGTTGCCATTTTGTTCGTGATTTTTGATCTCGAAGCTGTCTTTCTGTTTGCCTGGGCTATCTCATTTCGTGAAGTGGGCTGGGCTGGCTTTGTCGAAGTTATTATTTTTATCGGCGTTTTGATTGCGGCGTTAATTTACATTTGGCGCATTGGTGCGCTGGATTGGAAAAGACCGCCCACGAGTGGTGATTAAAGACAGTTAGCTTTATACCTGCCAAAGGAAGTGATTGCATATGCGATGGAGTCTCAGCCAGGCTGACTCGGCACCCGGTGCCGGTCCAGATTTTGATGAAGAGTCGATCCGGCGTGGCCTATTGATGGCCAAGCTGGACGATATGATCAACTGGGGCCGCAAGAACTCGGTCTGGCCCTTCAACTTTGGTTTGTCCTGCTGTTATGTGGAAATGGCGACCGCCTTCACCAGCCGTCATGATATTGCCCGTTTTGGCAGTGAGGTGATTCGTGCAACACCTCGTCAGGCCGATCTGATTGTTATTTCCGGTACGGTATTCCGCAAGATGGCACCCGTGGTGCAACGACTCTATGAACAGTTACTGGAACCCAAGTGGGTTATTTCCATGGGTTCCTGCGCCAACTCTGGCGGTATGTACGATATTTACAGTGTGGTGCAGGGGGTCGATAAGTTTCTGCCGGTGGATGTGTATGTGCCGGGTTGTCCGCCACGGCCGGAAGCGTTGTTGCAAGGGTTAACGTTGTTACAGGATTCGATTGGTCAGGAAAAAAGACCCTTTAGTTGGGTGGTGGGACCGCAGGGAGTAGAAAAAGCACCGAAACCCAGTCAGCGGGATATGCTGATAGAAGAGCGGCAAGCTGTAAAAATTCTTCGTTCACCCGATGAGTTATAGGAGATAACGGGCATGAACGTGGAGGCAATCTTGGACTCAGTTTTAAGTTCTGCAACACAACGGGATGTTAGCCACGATCTTGAACAACGTTTTGGCGCGGCAATTCTGATGCGGCAAGCAACCTGTGATGCGATTCCAACGTTATGGATACGTCGCGATGCTATCCGCGACGTGCTGTCCTACCTGAAAAATACCGTCTCTAAGCCCTACGTCATGCTCTATGACCTGACAGCTATTGATGAGCGTGTGCGTAACCATCGTAATGGTCAGCCTGAAAGTGACTTTACGGTGGTGTATCACCTGATGTCCTTTGCGCGTAATACAGACATTCGTATCAAAGTGCCACTTCTAGAGAACGACCTTCGAGTTTCCAGTATTTGCAGCCTGTGGCCCAACGCCAATTGGTACGAAAACGAAGTCTGGGACATGTTTGGCATCGAGTTTACCGGCCATCCCTATCTACGTCGGATTTTATGTCCGCCCACGTGGCAAGGCCATGCGCTGCGTAAGGATCACCCGGCGCGGGCGACTGAAATGGAGCCCTTCAGCCTTGATGCTGAAAAGACTGATTATGAGCAAGAAGCGTTGCGCTTTGATCCGGCCCAATGGGGCATGAAAACAGAATGTGACGGCAGTGAATATATGTTCCTCAATCTGGGGCCCAATCACCCCAGTGTGCACGGTGTGTTCCGTATCGCCCTACAGCTTGATGGTGAGGAAATCGTCGATGCGGTGCCTGATATTGGTTACCACCATCGCGGCGCCGAAAAGATGGGCGAGCGCCAAACCTGGCATACCTTCATCCCCTATACGGATCGGGTTGATTACCTCGGTGGGGTGATGAATAACTTCCCCTACGTGATGGCAGTGGAGAAGATGGCCGGCATCAAAATTCCAGCGCGTGCGCAAACCATTCGCGTGATGATGGCGGAGCTTTATCGTATTGCCAGTCACTTGGTATTTTATGGCACCTTTGCCCAGGATGTCGGGCAGCTTTCGCCGGTGTTCTATATGTTCATTGACCGGGAAAAACTGTTTGGCATTATCGAAGCCATTACCGGTGCGCGAATGCACGGTAGCTGGTTTCGTATAGGTGGTGTGGCGCAGGATTTGCCGATTGGCTGGGACACGTTGATTCGTGAATTTCTAGATTACATGCCAGCGCGACTCAAAGAATACGACACGATGGTGATGAACAACAGCATCCTCAAAAAACGTACGCAGGGTATTGGTGTTTACAGTACCGCTGAAGCGCTGGATTGGGGGGTAACTGGCGCTGGGCTGCGAGCTACCGGTTTTGAGTGGGATTACCGCAAGCAGCGCCCCTATTCAGGCTATGAAAATTTTGATTTTGAGGTGCCCATCGGTTCGCGTGGTGATTGTTATGACCGTTGTGCTGTGCGGGTTGAAGAAATTCGCCAGAGCCTGCGGATCGTTGAACAATGTTTGAATAATATGCCTGAGGGAGCCTATAAGGCTGAGCATCCAGTCACTACACCGCCACCCAAACCACGCACTCTTAATGATATTGAAACCCTGATTCAGCATTTCCTGAATGTCAGCTGGGGCCCCGTGGTACCCGCCGATGAAGTCAGTGTGGCGGTGGAAGCGACTAAGGGGCTGAACAGTTATTACCTGGTGAGTGATGGCAGCGGCATGTCCTATCGTACGCGGATTCGTACGCCTTCATTCCCGCATTTACAGATGATTCCGCTGTTAAGTCGAGGGCTCTATGTGGCGGATTTGATCGCTATTATTGCCAGTATCGATTTTGTGATGGCCGATGTTGACCGCTAACAGGAACAGACAGGTTAAAAGGTAATGGAACAAATTAACGCACTCAGCCCACAGGAAATCGCCGAAATTGAGGCCGAGGCGTCGCATTACGAGCAGAAACAGGCTGCCTCCATTGAGGCGCTGAAGATTATTCAGAAGCATCGCGGTTGGGTGTCCGATGAAAGCCTCAAGGCTGCTGCGGATTTGCTGGACATGTCACCTGCGCAACTGGATGGCGTAGCAACCTTTTATACGCTGATTTTCCGTCGCCCGGTGGGCAAACACGTCATCATGTTATGTGACAGTGTCAGTTGTTGGGTGATGGGCTGTGAAGGTATTCGCGAACAATTGCAGAAGTCGTTAGGGGTCGGTTATGGCGAAACCACTGCCGATGGAGAATTTACCCTGTTGCCGGTGACCTGTCAGGGTGCCTGTGATTGCGCACCGGTGATGCTGGTGGATGGCGAGCTGGAAAGACACCTGGACGAGGATAAGGTGAAACAGGTTATTGCTCATTATGGTGAGGGGGCGGGAAAGACTGATGGATAGACCGCTCACCCAAAATATCGGCCCCGGTAAATCGCCACCCAATATGGCTGAATATGAAGCCAATGGCGGTTATCGTGCGGCGCGTATGGCCTTATTGGAAAAACGCCCCGACGAACTGCTGGAACTACTCAAGGAATCCAATTTGCGTGGCCGCGGCGGGGCAGGTTTCCCAACGGCAATGAAGTGGAGCTTTGTGCCCATGGGTAAGGAAGCTGGCGTGAATGGTGCAGGCGATAAAGAATTCGGCCCTAAATACCTAGTGGTCAATGCGGATGAAATGGAGCCCGGCACCTTTAAAGATCGTTTGCTGATGGAAGGTGATCCTCATCAGCTGATTGAGGGCATTATCCTCAGCGCCTACATCATTCAGGCCGAAACGGCTTACATCTTTATTCGTGGTGAATACACGCTGAGTGCGGCGTTGCTCACCGAAGCCATTCGCGAATGTCATCAGGCCGGTCTGTTGGGTGAAAATATTCTGCACAGTCGTTTTAATCTGCAAATCCATGTGCATACCAGTGCCGGGCGTTATATCTGCGGTGAAGAAACAGCGCTACTGAATTCGCTGGAGGGTAAAAGAGCCACGCCTCGTGCCAAGCCGCCGTTCCCTCAGGTTAGCGGTTTATGGGGGCGGCCTACGGTGGTGAATAACGTGGAAACCATCTGCAATATTCCTCACATCATTAAACATGGCGCGGATTGGTATAAAGGGCTGAGTGCTTGCGAGGATGCCGGCACTAAAATTTTTGGAGTCAGCGGGCGGGTTAAAAACCCCGGTGCCTGGGAGTTGCCGATGGGCACCTCGGCGCGTGAGATTCTGGAAGATTACGCGGGTGGCATGTGTGAAGGTTATCAATTGAAAGGCTTTTTGCCTGGTGGCGGCTCCACCAATTTTTTGATTGAACAGCATCTCGATCTGCACATGGACTTCAACACCATCGGGCAGGCGGGCAGCCGGATGGGCACCGGCACAATGATTATTCTTGATGATAAAACCTGCCCAGTGGGCATGGTGCGTAATCTTGAGCATTTCTTCGCGCAGGAATCCTGCGGTTGGTGCACGCCCTGTCGGGATGGCCTGCCCTGGGTTGAGCAAATTCTGGTGAATATCGAGGCGGGAAAAGGTCGGCTCGAAGATTTAGAGGTGCTCAATGATGCGGTTTATGCGCTGGGACCAGGTCATACTTTTTGTGCCCATGCACCGGGTGCAATGGGGCCGCTGGAAAGTGCATTACGATATTTTGAGGATGATTTTAAAGCGCACATTCATGGCAAGTGTTGCCCGTGGGCTTAATAGAAAGAACGCAAGAAATAGAAGGCAGCATTAGAGAAAGGTGGATAGCGACTTAATTAGCTGGAGCTAAGATGGTTAATATCGAAATAGATGGCAAAATTTACAGTGTTCCTGAGGGCGATAACCTGTTGCAGGCCTGTCTGTCGTTGGGCCTGGATTTGCCCTATTTTTGCTGGCACCCGGCCATGGGCTCGGTGGGTGCCTGCCGTCAATGCGCGTTGATTCAATACGAAGATAACCCTAATCCTGAAGCGGGCGATTCACACGAGCAACGTGGCCGCATTGTGATGGGCTGCATGACGCCGGTCAGCGAAGGCATGCGTATCTCCATTAATGACCATCGCGCCGAAGGTTTTCGTGGTCAGGTCATCGAATATCTGATGACCAATCACCCGCATGATTGCCCGGTGTGCGAGGAGGGCGGCGAATGTCATTTGCAGGATATGACTTTGATGAGCGGCCATACCGAACGTCGCTACGAGGGTAAAAAGCGTACCCACCGTAATCAATATCTGGGTCCGTTCATTAATCATGAAATGAACCGCTGTATTGCCTGCTATCGTTGTCAGCGTTATTACCAGGATTATGCGGGCGGCCACGATCTGCAGGCCATGGCGGCTCACAATCATGTCTATTTTGGACGCCACGAGGATGGCGTGCTGGAAAGTGAGTTCAGCGGCAATCTCGTTGAGGTGTGTCCCACCGGCGTGTTTACTGACAAAACGCTGAGTGAGCACTACAGCCGTAAATGGGATTTACAGGCCGCGCCCTCAATTTGTGTGCATTGCGCACTGGGCTGTAATACCAGCCCCGGTGAACGTTATGGTGAATTGCGCCGTATCGTCAATCGTTACCACAGCCAGGTGAACGGCTATTTTCTCTGTGACCGGGGGCGCTTTGGATATGACTTTGTTAATGGTTCGGACCGGCTTAACCACGCATTGAAAATCCAGCAAAACGAGCAGGGCGAGCGACTGGAAACTGAGTTATCGCGCAGTGAAACCCGTGATCAGTTAGCTCAGATGACAAGCCAGGATAAACAGCTGCTCGGCATTGGCTCGCCACGGGCGACTCTGGAAGCCAATTTTGCGCTGCGTGAGTTGGTGGGAGCAGCCAACTTTTATACCGGCATGAGTGTGAAGGAGGCTGAACTGCATCAGTTGGCGCTGGACATTTTTCAGCATAGCCCGGTGCGAATTCCCACGCTCAAGGAAGTGGAGCAGGCCGATGTGGTCTTAGTGCTGGGAGAGGATGTACTGAATACCTCGCCACGTCTGGCGCTCAGCCTGCGGCAAACGGCGGCCAATATCGGCAAGGCGATTGCTGAAAAATTGCGCGTGCCCCTGTGGCAAGACGCGGCCATCCGCGAGGCACGTCAGGATCAAAAGACACCGGTTTATCTGGCCACGATCTCCTCAACAGGCATTGACGATATCGCAGCAGAAACCTTTAACGGCACACCGGATGCCATTGCTCGACTGGGCGCGGCAGTTGCCCATGCCATAGATTCCTCAGCACCAAGAATTAATGATTTGAGCGAAGATGTTCTAGCGCTGGCGCAGCGCATTGGCGACACGCTCAAAGTTGCGAAAAAACCGCTGATTATTTCCGGTACGGGTTGCTTTAGTCCTGCTGTGTTGCAGGCCGCAGCGAATGTTGCTCAGGCGCTGGCGGGTCGAGTCAACAAGGATGCCGAGCAAGAGACAAGCAGTGATCAGACCGGTACTGCCGATCTTTATCTGTGTCTGCCTGAAAGTAACAGCATGGGTGTGTCATTACTGCACTCGGAAACAGAGTCGGGAGGCTCCCTGAGTAATGCGCTGGAACGGGTGGACTCTGGTAACGTTGATACGGTGCTGGTGCTGGAAAATGACCTTTACCGGCGTGGTGCCTGCAATGAAATTGACGCGCTATTTAACAGTGAAGCGCAGGTGATTGTATTGGATCACCACCTGCATAAGTCGGCGACTCAGGCAGCCCTGGTGTTGCCAGCCGGAAGCTTCGCAGAAACACAGGGCACCTTGGTGAGTAGTGAAGGGCGTGCCCAGCGTCACTTTGCGGTGCACATGCCCAAGCATGACAGCCGTGCCAGTTGGGAATGGTTGTCCGACATGATCGCACTGCGTAAAGGTTTGCTCAGCCCGCCCTGGCAACACGTGGATGAGGTTACACAGGCCTGTGAGAAGATCATTGCGGCTTTACAGGGCATTGTTGACGCTGCTCCGGCAGATGACTTCAGAGTCAGCGGTCAGAAGATTAATCGTCAGCCACACCGTTACAGTGGCCGCACGGCGATGAATGCGGCTGTTAATGTTTGTGAACCGAAACAACCCGAGGATGCTGATTCCGCATTAGCTTTCACCATGGAAGGTTATGCCGATGCCAAACCGGGTGTACGGCCAGCAGCGGTAACACCCTCGTACTGGTCGCCGGGCTGGAATTCAAATCAGGCAGTGGGTAAATTTCAGCAAGAAATTAACGGCCCCCTGCAGGGCGGAGATCCCGGTGTACGTTTGTTGGAGCCTGTAGCAGCGCCAACAGAACGATGGTTTGAGCTGTCGTTGCGAGAGCCGAGTCGAGTTGATGGTCAATGGTTGTTATTGCCTCAATATTCAATCTTTGCCAGTGAAGAACTGAGCGCCAAAAGTCCATCGGTTGAGGAGCGTAGTCCGGAGCCCTGTGTTTTGTTACACCCCAGCGATGCGGCACAACTGACCGTGATTGATGGTGACGGTTTGATAATTAGCTGCGCCGATCGCTCGATTTATTTGCAAGTGAAGATTGATCATCACTGTCCACTGGGCGCTGTTTGTATCCCGGTAGGATTGGCTCAAACGGCAGGTCTCGAATATCTTAAAGCAGCGCAGGTAACCAGGGATCCCGACTGGCAACGACGTCCTGAAACCAATTTGATCGCGACAGATCAAGGTGACCAGGTTCAGGAGGACAGCCATGAGTCAGCGAGGTAAAGAGGCATGAGTGGCGTGGGTTCATTGCTGAACATTTTCGGTATTTTGCTAGTCGTTGTGCTGGTGGGGGCGATGTTGACCTGGCTGGAGCGGCGTTTACTGGGAATCTGGCAGGATCGTCGCGGACCTAATCGTGTGGGACCCTTCGGCTTACTGCAAGTGGCGGCCGATATGATCAAGATTTTCACCAAGCAGGATTGGATTCCGCCCTTTGCCGATAAACCGGTGTTTATTCTGGCGCCAGCGATTGTCATGGTCACCATGTTAATGGCCTTTGCGGTGATTCCATTTGCACCGGGTGTTGGGGTGGTTGACTTGAATGTCGGCATTCTTTTTTTCCTGGCCATGTCAGCGCTGGCAGCCTATAGCGTGTTGCTGGGTGGTTATGCCTCCAACAGTAAATACGCGCTGATTGGTAGCCTGCGTGCCGCGGCGCAAATGATCAGCTACGAAGTGTTCATGGGTATTTCATTGATGGGCGTGGTGCTGATGTCCGGCTCATTCAATATGCGTGAGATTGTGCTGGCCCAAGCCGACGGCTGGTTTATTGTGCCGCAGTTCATTGGTTTTGTGGTGTTCGTAATAGCCGGTTTCGCGGAAAGTCACCGGCTGCCCTTTGATCTGCCCGAGGCGGAACATGAAATTGCCGCCGGTTTTCATACCGAGTATTCGAGCATGAAATTCGGCATGTTTTTTATTGGCGAATATCTCGGCGTTACGTTGATTTCTGCGCTGATCGTGACACTTTATTTTGGTGGCTGGATGGGGCCGGTATTGCCGCCGCTGGTTTGGTTCATCCTGAAAACCTTGGTGTTCATTTGCTTCTTTATCCTGATGAGAGCCTCGCTGCCGCGACCACGCTACGATCAACTGATGAGCTTTGGCTGGAAGGTGATGCTGCCCATTGCGCTGGTTAATTTACTGGTCACTGGCGGTATTCTACTTAGTCTTGAGACAGGAGCCTGATGCCATGTTGAGCCAACTCAAAACCATCTGGACCATCCTGAAGCATACCTTTACCAAGCTGGATACCGTGCAGTATCCAGAGGAAATGCCGCACCTGCATCCGCGTTATCGGGGTCGAATTATATTAACTAAAGACCCGGACGGCGAAGAACGCTGCGTGGCTTGTAACCTGTGCGCCGTGGTGTGTCCGGTGGACTGTATTGCTCTGCAGAAAGCCGAAGATGACAGTGGCCGCTGGTATCCAGAGTTTTTCCGTATTAATTTTTCACGCTGCATCATGTGCGGCATGTGTGAAGAGGCGTGTCCGACCCACGCCATCCAATTAACGCCGGATTTTGAGATGTGCGAATATGATCGCCAAAACATGGTGTACGAGAAGGAGCATTTATTGATTGATGGCCCGGGTAAATACCACGACTACAATTTTTATCGGGTGTCCGGTAAAGCCATTGCCGGTAAGGATAAAGGTGAGGCTAACAATGAAGCAGCACCCATCGACGTGAAGAGTTTAATGCCATGACACTGGAGCTGACACTGTTCTATATGGCTTCTGCGGTGGCGGTGTTTGCCACGCTGATGACCATTACCCGCCACAATGCCGCGCATGCACTGTTGTACTTGATTGTGTCACTGCTGGCCGTCGCCGTGCTGTTTTACCTGTTAGGTGCACCTTTCGCTGCCGGCCTGGAGGTGATTGTTTATGCCGGTGCCATCATGGTGCTGTTTGTGTTTGTCATCATGATGCTTAATCAAGGTAATAAAACCGTGCAACAGGAACGGCAGTGGTTGCGATTAGGGATGTGGATCGGGCCGGGTATTTTGTGTCTGGTGCTGTTTCTAGAGATGCTAACGTTGCTGGGGTATAGCGGCGAGATGGCGGGTGTTGAGGTGGTATCTGCCAAGCAGGTGGGTATACGTTTATTTGGGCCCTATTTACTGGCTGTGGAGTTGGCTTCCATGCTGCTGATGGTGGGGCTGGTGGGTGCTTATCATCTGGGCAGGCCCTTGCGTGTAAAAGAGCCTACTAAAGAGCAGGTGAGAGAATTGGAGGATGCACAATGAATGGCATACCCATTGAGCATGGCCTGCTGTTGGCCACCCTTTTATTTTGCCTGGGCCTGCTGGGCGTACTGGTACGGCGCAATATCATTTTTGTATTGATGTCGATGGAAATTATGTTCAACGCCGTTGGTCTGGCCTTTATTACCGGCGGTTCGCGTTGGTTACAGGCCGATGGGCAGATTATGTTTATGCTGGTGCTGACATTGGCTGCCGCCGAAGTGGCGGTGGGGCTAGCGCTGGTGTTGCAGTTGTATAAACGCTTTAAAACACTGGATTTGGATGTGCTAAGTAAACTGAATGGCTGATATATCAATAACTTGTCGGCTATTGATAGAGTTATTTGTTAGCAATAAAAGGCGATATTAGATTTATGTTGAAGCTGTTGTGGTTAGTGCCAAGTTTACCGTTAGTGGGCTTTGTCCTGCTGGTATTCGGGCGCCTGCCGCGCAAGCTGGCCGCCTGTGTCGGTGTGGGCTCCATTGGCTTGGCGGCGCTGATGACACTGCTGATTGCGCTGCCGTTTTTGAGCTTGCCCGCTGAAGAGCAGGTGTATCGGCAATTACTCTGGCAATGGTTCAGTGTCGCGGAACTGAACGTCGGTTTTACGCTGTATCTTGATCCCCTGTCGTTGGTGATGATGGGCATTATCACCGGAATAGGCTTTTTGATTCACCTGTATTCAGTGGGTTATATGGCAGACGATGTCGCCTTTAACCGTTTCTTTTCCTACATGAACCTGTTTGTTGCGGCCATGCTGCTGCTGGTGCTGGGCGATAATCTGGTGGTGTTATACCTGGGCTGGGAAGGCGTTGGTCTGTGCAGTTACCTGTTGATCGGTTTCTGGTACGACAAGCCCGAGAATGGTTATGCCGCCCGTAAAGCCTTTATCGTCACGCGTATTGGCGATACTTCCATGGCGCTCGGTTTGTTCTTTATTTTCATGCATCTGGAAACGCTGGATATTCAGGCGATCACCCAACAGGCGACGGCGTTGTGGTTGCCGGGTTCCTGGTTGCCGGTGCTGGCTGCGGCATTGTTACTGGGCGGGGCGCTGGGTAAATCGGCACAACTGCCGTTGCAGACCTGGCTGCCCGATGCGATGGCAGGCCCCACGCCAATCAGTGCACTGATCCACGCCGCGACCATGGTGACGGCCGGGGTGTATTTAATTGCCCGCATGCATGAGCTGTTTTTACTGGCGCCGCAGGTGATGGTGGTGATTGCTGTTATCGGCGCGGCAACGCTGCTGATTTCAGGCTTTACGGCGCTAACCCAGACCGATATCAAACGTATTCTGGCTTTTTCCACCATGAGCCAGCTCGGCTATATGTTTCTGGCGCTGGGCGTGGGTGCCTGGTCGGCGGCGATTTTCCATTTGATGACCCATGCTTTCTTTAAAGCCTTGCTGTTCCTTGCGGCCGGTGCCGTGATTATTTCGGTACATCACGAACAGAATATTTTCAAAATGGGTGGTTTGCGTAAACGTCTGCCACTGAGTTTTTGGTGTTTCATGATTGGTGGCTTAGCGCTGGTGGCATTACCGCTGACTTCTGGCTATTTCAGCAAACACGAAATCTTGTTGGCCACTGCGGCATTTGAGCATTCGGGGCAGTGGTTATGGCTGGCGGGTGTTTTTGGGGCGCTGATAACGGGCATCTATACCTTCCGGTTGATCTTCATTGTCTTCTTTGGCGAAGAGAAGGGCGACGCACAGGAAAGCTTTGGCATGGTGATTCGTCTACCGTTACTGGTGCTGTGTGGCCTGTCATTGCTGGGCGGGTGGATTCCCTTGCCCTTTGCTCAGTTATTCCCGGCGCTGCCAGCGAGTCATGGCAGTAGCGTGATGAATTGGGTTACCACGCTGGTACCGGTGGCGGGTATCGTGATTGCCTACCTGTGTTTTTATAAACGCAGCGCTGTGCTTGAGCGCCTGAGTCAGGCCCGTTCAGGCCAGCTATTGCAGCGTTTCTGGTTTCACGGCTGGGGGTTCGACTGGTTCTATGAATTGTTCATCGTCACGCCCTTTATGTGTTTGGTCGACATTAATAAAAACGATGTGGTAGATGGCTTTTACCGGCTGTTGGCCTGGTTCGCACGCCTGTTGTACCGTCTGTTGAGCTTTACCCAAACCGGTCGAGTGCGCTGGTATGCCGCCGTGATTGTGCTGGGTGTGGTCGGCTTTGTGGGACTGGGGGTGATGCGATGATGTTAATTTATCTCATTGCCCTGCTGTTTGTCGGCGGCCTGCTGTGTTGGGTGGTTGATCGCGCCAAGCTGGCCGATGTGCGCTGGTTGGCATTGCTGGTGCTAGCTGCCGCGCTGGTCATGTTGTTGCTGGCCTTCGCCAATAGCGAAGGGCTGGAGGTTGCCGGTCGTCAGTGGTGGTTGGGCATCAATGTGCCCTGGATCAGTCGTTTTGGTGTGGCGCTGACCTTTGCCATGGATGGCTTGAGTTTCTTGATGGTGTTGCTGACGCTGTTTCTGGGCATTGTGGCGGTGCTGTCATCCTGGCAGGAAATTGAGCGCAACAGCGGCTTTTTCCATTTTAACTTGCTGTGGGTGCTGGCCGGGGTGGTGGGCGTATTTACTGCGCTGGATCTGTTCCTGTTCTTTGTGTTCTGGGAAGTGATGCTGGTGCCTATGTACTTCATCATTGCGGTGTGGGGACATGAAAATCGTGTCTATGCAGCGATGAAGTTCTTTATTTTTACCCAGGCTAGCGGCTTGCTGATGCTGGTGGCTATTGTCGGGCTGGTGTATTTCCATTATCAGGCCAGTGGCGTGCTGACGTTTAATTATTTTGCATTGCTGGATACCCCTTTGTCTGAAACGGTAGCGTTTTGGTTGATGCTGGGTTTCTTTATTGCCTTTGCGGTGAAGTTACCTGCGGTGCCGGTGCACCCTTGGTTGCCCGATGCGCACACCCAAGCACCTACCGCTGGCAGTGTGATTCTGGCTGGTATTCTGTTGAAAACCGGTGCCTATGGCATCATCCGTTTTACGGTGCCACTGTTTCCCGAGGCTTCGGCACAGTTTGCTCCCATGGCCATGATGCTGGGGGTTGTCAGTATTATTTATGGCGCAGCAGTAGCCTTTGCGCAAACCGATTTAAAACGTTTGATTGCTTACACCAGTATCAGCCACATGGGTTTTGTATTGGTGGGTGTCTACGCGGGTAACGAGTTAGGCATGCAGGGCGCGGTGATGACCATGTTGGCACATGGTATGACCTCGGCGGCGCTGTTTGCTTTTGCCGGTGCGATTCAGCAGCGCATCCATAGCCGTGACATGCGAGAGATGGGCGGCTTTTGGAATAGTGCGCCACGTCTGGGTGCCTGGGTGCTATTTTTCTCCGTTGCGGCGCTGGGCATGCCGGGGCTGGCGAACTTTATGGGTGAATTTCTGGCGCTAGTCGGTGCCTTTAAAACCCATACCTGGCTGACGGTGATTGCCGCGGGCGGACTGATTTTAGCGCCCGTTTATACACTGCTGGTTATTCAAAAGGTGTTTCATGGTAAATCGTTGATTGAACGTAATGTGGCGGATGCCTGCCCAAGAGAAATTGTGATGATGGCTATGATGGCGGTGATTACAATTGTGCTGGGTTTGTATCCACAAATGGTTTTGGATCTGGTGTCGCAGGGGCTGACTGTTGCACCTGCGCCTATTATTGAAACACCAGTGTCTGATCTCATGGTGCAATTGAGCAAGGGTTAAAACAGGCAAACTGATGGGCAAACAAGAACTGATCGCGCTGTTGCCAATTATTGTGATCGCCGCTTCGGCCGTGGCGGTGATGCTGCTGGCCGCTTTCAAGCCTCGGCCGGGACTGTTGAATGGGCTGACGCTGGTGGGATTATTGCTGACGCTAGCTGCATTGTTATGGGCGGATGAGCACGCGCCGCTACAGGTCACACCTTTGCTTATTATTGATCGTTTTGCACTGTTTTACAGTGCCTTGTCGGTGTTGGCGGGCATGGTGGTTGCGTTATTATCAGGACGCTATCTGGCTACGGCCGGTGTATCGGTCGAGCAGCCTGCGGGTCAATCGCACCTGACTGCTGAATATTACATCCTGCTACTCACCGCGATACTCGGTGCCATGGTGCTGGTATCCAGTCGTCATTTTGCCAGCTTTTTCATTGGTCTGGAGCTGCTAGGCGTTTCCTTGTACGTGCTGGTGGCTTATCTGGCACCGTTTGGAGCTGCGCGTGCCAGCTCGCTGGAAGCGGGCATGAAATACCTGATCCTTTCCGGCGTGGCTTCAGCCTTGTTGCTGTTTGGTATTGCGTTGTTGTATGCCGAGTTTGGTGTGCTTGATTTTGCCCAACTAGGCGAGCTGTGGAGTCAACCAGGGGTAATGGATAACGCTATTGTGGCGGTGGGCTTGGCGCTGTTGCTATCGGGCGCCTGTTTTAAATTGTCGTTGATTCCTTTTCACATGTGGACGCCCGATGTCTATGAAGGCGCACCAGCGCCAATCACTGCCTTTGTCGCTACGGTTTCCAAGGGCGCTATTTTTGCCTTTGTGCTGCGCCTGTTTGCGGATACTAATGCCTTTGAGCATCCTGCTGTGTGTGGGGCGTTGACGGTTATTGCGATATTGTCCATGGTGGGCGGTAATCTGTTGGCGTTGCTGCAAAATAACGTGAAACGATTGCTGGCTTATTCCTCGATTGCACACATTGGTTATTTGTTAGTAGTGCTTTTAGCAGGTACTAACGCTAAAACGGGAACGGCTTTGGTCAGTGAGGCGGTAGGCTTTTATTTGGTCGCCTATTTCGTGACAACCCTTGGCGCTTTTGGCGTGGTGACGGTTTTATCAAAGGCTGGCAGCGGGCAGGATAGTGATCAGCTGAGTGATTACCGTGGTTTGTTCTGGCGAGCACCGGGCCTGGCAATAATTCTGGCTGCTATGTTGCTGTCTCTTGCCGGTATACCGCTGACGGTTGGCTTTATCGGCAAGTTTTATATTGTTGTGCTGGGCGTTCAGGCTTCAATGTGGGTGTTGTTGGCGGCGTTGATATTGGGTAGTGTGATTGGGCTTTATTATTATCTGCGATTAATTGTAGTGATGTTTCTACGGGATGATAAAACCAGTGAGCACGGTGCTTTGTCTGTGCATGTGGCACCGGGTGATAAATTGGTGTTACTAACTTTAGTGGTTTTACTGGTCTGGTTAGGTGTTTACCCTGATCCAGTGATTAGTCTGATACAGTCTGCCGAGCTAAGCATATTTTGAGTTAATTTGTGCGCCGTACATTGCTTGACGGGCACGTATTAACAGCGTAAAACTTAACTACAGTTCGCTGTTTTAACTTATCCCTGTATCCATTAATAATGAAAGAACGTAAGGATCTACTTCATGCTGAAATCAATTAAAGTCAAGGATTACATGACCACGAAATTGATTACTTTTCGTCCCGAAGAAGATATTTTTGGCGCGATTGCAACGCTGCAGACCAACCGTATTTCCGGTGCACCGGTAATTGACGGTAACGGGCAACTGGTTGGAATGCTTACAGAAGGTGATTGTCTGACAGCGATTATTAAAGATATTTATTACACTGAAGCGGGTGGCCATGTATCTGACTATATGAGCACAGAAGTGGCAACCATTAGCCCTGAAGATGATATTGTTGATATCGCCGTTGAGTTTCAAAAGCAGCGGCGCAAACGTTTTCCAGTGCTGGAAGATGGTGAGCTATTGGGGCAAATCAGTCAGCGTGATGTTTTGCGTGCGGTCATCGATATTACTCAACATCCAGAGCATGGATAACTGTTAATATTCAGTTAGATAGCCTTAATTATTAAAGTTATTTGGCATGTATGTTTGTTGTTAAATACACATGCCAAACAGCATTTTAGATGTACTTCTTACAGCGTTATTTTAATCAACGCTCTTCACGGTTTATGTTTTGACGACCTTTGATTCAAAAATCTTTCTTGCCGAATTGACGCGTCGACCTGGCGTTTATCAGATGCTGGATGATTCCGGCAAAGTGCTTTACGTTGGTAAAGCCAAGAATCTTAAAAATCGCGTTTCCAGTTATTTTCGTAATACCGGTCTGAGTGTTAAAACACAGTCGCTGATGAAAAAAGCGGTTGATGTACAGGTGACGGTAACGGGCAGTGAAACCGAAGCGTTGTTGCTTGAACTGAACCTGATTAAAAGCCTTAAACCACCGTACAACATCCTGCTACGTGATGATAAATCATACCCCTTTATCTTTTTAACCGATAAGGACAAGTACCCGTCATTGGGCTTGCATCGTGGCGCCAAGCGCAAGAATGTGCGTTATTTTGGTCCGTTTCCGAATGTCAGTGCGGTGCGTGAAACGCTGAGTCTGCTGCAAAAATCCTTCAAAGTGCGCCAGTGTGACGAGAGTCATTTTAAAAATCGTTCCAGACCCTGTTTGCAGTATCAGATAGAACGCTGTAAAGCGCCCTGTGTTGAGTACATTTCCGAGCAGGATTATGCCGAAGATGTGCGTCATACACGTATGTTTCTAGAGGGTAAAGATCGCGAAATCATTAGCGAGTTAACGGTTAAGATGGAAGCAGCGGCTGAATCGCTGGATTTTGAAAAGGCCGCTGAATTGCGAGATCAGGTGATTCATTTACGGCGTATCCAGGAACAGCAGTATGTTTCCGGTGATAGCGGTGATGTCGATGTGGTGGCCGGACTGGTCAAGCCGATTGGCATTTGTGTGCAGGTGCTGTTTATTCGCGGTGGTCGTATTCTGGGCAGCCGTACCTATTATCCCAAGGTGAATATGGTGAGTTCGCTGTCCGAACTGTTGGATGGTTTTTTGCCGCAATTTTATCTGACGGGTTCGGCGCAGCATCAGATTCCCAAGGAAATTATTCTTAACGCTGAGCTGGAAGACGAATCTGTATTAAAAGAAGCGCTGGAGCAGGCTGCTAATCGTAAGGTTCAGTTGAGCTGCAAGGTGCGGGGGGATCGTGCACGCTGGCTTCAATTAGCGGTTAATAATGCCGAGCAAAATCTGCAGGGCCGTCATGCCACTAATATGGATTACGCAGGACGCATCAACGCACTGCAGGCGGCGCTGTTGATGGATGATCGCCCTAAACGTATGGAATGCTTTGATATCAGCCACAGCTCCGGTGAGTCTACGGTTGCCTCCTGTGTGGTGTTTGATGATAACGGCCCACTGAAGGCTGATTATCGACGTTTTAATATTACCGGCATTACCGGCGGCGATGATTACGCTGCCATGCAGCAGGCGCTCAAGCGACGTTATAAACGGTTGAAAGCCGGTGAGGGTAAACTGCCGGACATTCTGTTTATTGACGGAGGCAAAGGCCAGCTGCGCATGGCTGAGGACGCGTTGGCGGAACTTGAAATCAATGATGTCTTGCTGGTGGGTGTTGCCAAGGGTGTCACACGTAAAGCCGGGCTTGAGTCTTTGTACATGGCGGGGCGTAGTGATGAAATTGTATTGCCGCCTGATTCACCTGCATTACACCTGATCCAACATATTCGCGATGAGGCGCATCGTTTTGCGATCACCAGCCATCGGCAGGCGCGTGGTAAAACCCGCCGTACCTCGCCATTGGAGTCAATTCCCGGCGTAGGGCCGAAACGGCGTCGTGAACTGTTAATCTTTTTTGGCGGTATTCAAGAAATTGAGCGTGCCAGTGCTGAGGAAATAGCCAAGGTGCAGGGCATCAGCAAAATCATGGCCGAAGAAATTTATGCCTCGCTGCGTAATGAATAATCGACAATGATCCAGTATCATGGGCGAATTATCGGCAAGCTTAAATTAGTCCTGACTGGATGAAAAATTATCAAAAATAGACTCCCCATGAGCATCCCCAATCTCATCACCAGCCTGCGTATCATTTTGATTCCGGTGATAGTGATCGTTTATTACCTGCCCTTTGCCTGGAGCAACGTTGCTGCAGCCAGCATTTTTGTGATCGCGGCCTTGTCGGATTGGCTGGACGGCTATTTGGCTCGAAAATGGGATCAGCACACCGCATTTGGTGCGTTTTTTGACCCCGTTGCCGACAAGTTAATCGTCGCCATTACCTTGGTCATGCTGGTGGATGAATACGCCAATATCTGGCTGACGTTACCGGCGATGGTGATTATTGGCCGCGAAGTGGTGATTTCCGCATTACGCGAATGGATGGCTGAACTCGGTAAACGTACCAGCGTGGCAGTGTCCTATGTGGGTAAGTTAAAAACCACCCTGCAGATGATCGCTATTATTATCTTACTGGTTGATGTGCCAGGTACGACCACTGCGCAGCTAGGCCTGGTTTGTATGTTCTTTGCCGCCGTTCTCACCTTGTGGTCAATGTTTATCTATCTGAAAGCGGCATGGTCTGATCTGACCAGCGAAATGTAGCTCTATCTCTTAAACAAGTACCTTCTCTACCCGCGAGCACACAGTCAGCGATTGCACATTATGTGTGTGCTCAACGTGCTGGCACTCACAAAAACTATTAGCGCTAAAGGACCCCGAAAATGGCAAGTCTGGACATCACTACCTTCCTCGAACGTATTGGCTATCAGGGTTCTACCGATGTAAGTCTTGAAACCCTGAAGGGCCTGCAACGTGCCTTTCTGTTGACCGTTCCCTTTGAAAACCTCGACATTCACCTCGAGGAAAAACCAGCCTTATCCTTTACCGCTTTTTACGAAAAGATTGTCGAAGATCGTCGTGGCGGTATTAGCTACGAATGCAACGGCCTGTTTTTTGCCATGCTGCGGGCCATGGGCTTTGAGGTGCAATTACTTTCCGCGCGTATCTGTATTGGTGATGAACTGTCGCCTGAATTTGATCATATGCTGGTGTTGGTTTCTCTGCATAGTGAAGCAGGGCCGCAGGATTATCTGGTGGATGTGGGGCTGGGACAATCCTGCCCGGAACCGCTGCTGATTGGTCAGGCCAACGAGTACCATTCAGAAAATTGCAGTTACCGACTGGGAACGCATAACGAACAACCTGCGCTTTTTTATAAGTCAGCAAAAAGCGATTGGCAGCCACGCTTGGTATTTAGCTTGGAATCACGGGCTTTAGTGGATTTTGGGCCCATGTATCGCTTTCACCAAAGCTCTGAGCAGTCCCCATTTACTCAGGGGCAATTAGTAACGCTGATGACTGAAACGGGCCGGGTTACCCTCAATGGTATGGCACTGAGTATTGTTGACGGTGACAACCGTTCTCAACGTGAATTGAGTTCTCAGGATGATTATTTGGACTGTTTAAAAGATCATTTTGGTATTGAGTAGCGGCGTAGGCAAATAGAGTCATTAATAGGATTTATCCCGTTTTTCATAAATAGCACACAAATTTGACTTGGTCCGCAGGGGGGATGAGCTTGCTAATTGTCCGACTGTAGTTGCTGATCTTTATGAGCACGAAATTCAGTGGGGCTCATGCCTACATAGCGTCTAAATGCTCTGGTGAAATACGATGCGTCGTTAAAACCGACTGTAAAGGCAATATCGGAGATAGGCGTGTCAGGGTTTGCCAGTAGCCTAACGGCCTCATCAATTCGTTGTTGAACCAAGTATTCCTGAAAAGTACATGAGCAGTACTCTTTAAATAAACGGCTGAAACGGTAGGGGCTCATGTTGCACAAATTAGCTAGATGAGACTCCGATATTTTTTCGCTTATGTGAGAGGAGATATAATTTATAGCCCGCTGAATAATTTCTTCTGACTGGTCGGCGGGGCTTATTCTGGCTTCGGTAGGAACAAGCATTTCTCGTTCAAACAAATAACGTTTATTTTTAGCTGGATCCTTCAAGAGCTCTAATTTT
>Ga0209396_1002242_pt1 | contig 20492 bp, 18 predicted proteins | sample GOMGulsemesocosm_6_FD_184638 | JGI IMG/M metagenome (GOLD analysis project Ga0209396, IMG submission 184638) | Methane-oxidizing microbial communities from mesocosms in the Gulf of Mexico - GOM8C Gulf of Mexico (SPAdes) (version 2) | ecosystem: Environmental > Aquatic > Marine > Cold seeps...
AATTTAAAATCAAATTGAACAAACTAAAACTTAAAACCCAAATAAAATAGATAATTTAATCAACCGAATTTAATCAGTTGTTTTATATAAACGGTCCCCTGCATCACCTAACCCAGGTAATAAATGACCTTCGTCATTTAAGTCTCGTTCTTTACTGATTGCAATGATATTCACATCGGGATGGAAATGGTGTAGTTTTTTAACCCCTGCTTGGGATACTAAAATACAAATCATGGTGATTTTCCCTACACCATACTGTTTTAACCTATCTATACACGCAATTGCAGTATCTCCGGTTGCTAAAAGTGGGTCGGCTAAAATCACTTCTTTTCCTGTTGAGTCTTTTGGTAATCTAAAGTAATACTCAACGGTATTTTTAATAAATTTATCTCTATAAATACCAATGTGCCCAGCACTTGCAAACGGCAACATATTTAATAAACCGTCAAGCATGCCATTCCCAGCCCGCATAATTGATACAATAATGGGAGCACACGCCACTTCTTCGCCTTTCATCTTTTCTAATGGCGTTTCAATATCAACGGGTTTAAGTGCCAATTCTTTTGTAGACTCATATGCTAACAAACCACTTATTTCATTTAATAACCGTCTAAATTCACACGATTTTGTTTCTTTGCTTCTTAATAATGTCAGTTTATGCTGTAAAACGGGATGACTAATTATTGTTAATTTTTCCATTGTCTTTTCCTATTCCAGTTTTATGTAACTCAATCAATGTGACTTACTTTTAAAAAACAGTACCATCACTATAAAGCTTTAAGGGTGGCTCACCTTTATCTCTTTGCTCTTTTGCAACTTTTCGACCAGCCCACCATGTGCCGCCTTCTAACACCTTCGCTAAAGGTAATTCAGCCTCAGTTAAATTTAACTTAACTCGAATGTTATCTGCTATTTTATCTAATAAAACAATTGTCAAAGCGCGCCATTCTATTATTAAATCGCTACTCGCTAAATGCGATTTAGCTAAATTACTTTTATCCTTTAACTCAATTAATTGTTTATCGATTAACAAACCACCGTTACGGTATTCAGCTAGACCAGTCAGATTCTCAACGCCACTCACTTCAATACCAGCATCTAAGATAGGCTCTATTAGTGAATACGTTAACCATTGGGATAATTTATGAAAAGGCACTAAACATGATAGCGGATCTGTCGATTCTAATAATGAGTATTGCCATAAGTCTCCCATGTTCATATTGTTAATTGATATACGACCAGGCCATATGTCACTAAATCCTTGCAACACTGTATTTAATATATCCTCAGCTTGAATATCCTGGCCATAATTATCTATCAAAAAGTCTAAAATATTACCCGGTCTATGATCTTTAAAAATCTCACCTTTGTTTAATAAAACACGACCCAATTCACATATTAAGCTAACACGTCCTTCTAAACCCTCTAAAGGGTTATTTTCAGAAACTTGAAACCCCTGCTCTAGTTTTTTACGATTAAATAGCATTAAAGACTTTGCATCAACTTGAAGAGGTTGAGATTTATTACTTGAAAACTCCCCAGCCATAAACATATCAAAACTCGCTATCGCAAGCCCTTCTGAACGTGAAAAAATTTGACCACTTTTTTTATCTAAATAACACCAAGTATCACCCGCTCCCGCATCTAATAAAACCGATACTAAAACTAAATCTAATTTTGCTCTCGCTTTATCATGTACTGATAAATCACTGAGTTTTTCATCTAATAACTTTAGCCTATCTATATTGCCAACTTGAAAATGACTCCACCGAGAGTGAAAAGGAATCTCTAAATCTGGAAAGTTACTCTTTATTACAGCTAATACATAGTCAGCGACTTCATCTAAACGACATATATTTACTTTAAACTGTCCTTTGCCAGACATACTCAACTCAAAAACTTGCTGACTCCTCTCCCTAATTGCTTTAGGTGATAACAAGTAACTTACATCTTCTGTTTTAATGCCTGTAGCAATCATGATAAATCCCGCCCTTTAACATTATCAAGTTCATCATCAGTTAAAGCGTCATCATCAGTGAAATAGCCAGCCGCTTTTTTAGCTTCTATTTCTACCTGAGCATCATCGGGTACTAAATTTTTTGGAATAGATACACGATTTAAAACCTTAATACCCGATTTTACAATCGCGTTATATTTCATATTACTCATAGACACCAAATGATCTATTTTTTTAATGCCAAACCAATGTAAAACATCAGGCATAAATTCTTGAAAACGTGCATCTTGAATACCTGCAACACACTCAGTACGTTCAAAATATGTTGCAGCACTATCTCCTCCTTTTTGTCTTTTTCTTGCGTTATAAACGAGTAACTTTGTTACCTCACCTAATGCTCTACCCTCTTTTCTAAAGTAAACAATTAAACCTACACCGCCTTCTTGTGCTGCTTTTACTGCCTCTTCTATACCGTGCATTAAATAAGGTCTGCATGTACAAATATCTGAGCCAAAAACATCCGAACCATTACATTCATCATGAACTCTACAAGTCAGTTGCTTAGTTTCATCAGCTAAATTATTAATATCACCAAAAATATAAGCTGTTGTACTCCCGATAGGAGGCAATAAAATTTTAAGGTCCGGTCGCGTAACTAATTCAGGAAACATACCACCCGTTTCTTGGAATAGAATCTTTCTCAATTCACCTTCTTCAATACCAAATCGTTTTGCTATACCTGGTAAATACCAGACGGGTTCTATAGCTACTTTTGTTACAAATACATCTTTATTTTCTTTTAATATTTCACCATCTGGTTTTAAACGGCCTTGATCTACTGCTTCATATATTTCAGGTAAAGTCAGATGAGCTTGCGTGACCGCTATTGATGGCTGAATATTGATACCTTGCTTTAAATCATTACTAAATACTTCATCAACATTCGCTCCCCAAGGATCTAAGGATATAATTTTATCCGCATCAAACCAGGCGTTTTTAGGGCTAACATTTACAGTAGGACTGGTATTTGTAAGATCTGGGATATGATCTTGGGGAAATGTACCAGCCGCAATAGATAGCGCTCTATAAACAGTGTAACTACCACTATGAGAACCGATCGCATTACGATTTTCTTTTGTTGAAATAGTTGCAATAACGGGCCCTCGATCTTTTGGCTTTTTAGCCCCCCACTTTACTGGGGCTGATTCTTTAAACGCCTGATTCGAGTGAGAAGTTAAAATGACATGACTCGATTTTGAATATTCCTTCATACACATTCCTTAATATTTACTTTCTTTAAGGTATTACAGCTTTAAACCCTCAAGAATAATGCTAAGTACCAAAGTACCTATCTCCAAAGTCACCACAACCTGGAACAATATATTTATGTTCATCTAAAATGGGATCAACAACTTCAGTATGTATATGTACTTCAGGGAATTCATTTTGTAACTTTTCAACCGCTTCTAAAGCACAAAATATTGAGATAATTTCAATGTTTTTAAGCTTATAACCTTGTTTTTTCATCATACCTAGGCTGTAGCACATGGTGCCTGCAGTAGCTATCATAGGCTCTAAAATAACAAATTTTGCATCAGGTGCAATTTCAGGAGGAACTTTAAATAAATAAGGCTCTGGCTCAGCTGTATCTTCATTTCTTTTAACACCTATCGAGCATAATCGAGAGTTTTCTATTTTGGACATAAACACAGGCAGTAAGCTTAAACCCGCTCTAAAAATAGGCGTTAAAATTACTTCGTGGCTTTCTAGATGCGGGAGCATTGCATCAGCAATTAATTCAAATAAATGATTAGCTGTTTCTCTGAACGCTTGATAAGGCAAATCTCTGTTTCGGAGCCTAGACAGATACTGATGACGTTCACTTGTTTGTGCATTTATTGAACGTGAAAAACAGGTCACATTAGGTGGTAAAGTAAAGTTCGGATCTTGATCAACCATGTATATTCCTAAATAAAGAAGCTACTAAAACACGATATTTTAAGACTAGTCATAGGGTTAAGCCTTATATTTTAAGTCGCAGGTTTACTCAAAGACTAATAGACAGATGAGGTTTCAACAAGATTTTGAAGAATATAATTGAGAATAGAGAATAATAGGATGAATAAACAATAATAAGCTGAGTCGTTTTTCTCAGCTTAGTTTAGAATAATTTAAAGGTTATTACTCAGACACAATTACCTTTTCAACGATAATCGCTTCTTTTGGCACATCATCATGATCGCCTTTGCTGCCCGTTTTTACTCTTTCTATATTTTTTACGATATCCATTCCAGAAGTTACTTTACCAAAAACAGCATAACCCCAACCATCATTGGTTTTTGAAGTATGATCTAAAAAAGAATTATCTCTGGCATTAATGAAAAACTGTGAACTTGCTGAGTGTGGTGACATAGTACGAGCCATCGCTAAGGTACCTTCTGTATTTTTACCACCACGATTTGCTTCGTTTACAATCGTATCAAAGCCTTCTTTTTCATTCATGTCTGGTGTCATGCCACCACCTTGGATCATAAAACCTTTGATTACACGATGAAATATAGTGCCTTCATAAAAGCCTTCTTTACAGTACTTTAGGAAGTTTCTTGCTGAGATGGGGGTATTTTCAAAATCCAATTCAATTTGGATATCGCCCATATTTGTTTTAAAAGTAATCATAACTTATATTCTGTAAAACTAAGATAGCTCTATTTTAATAGACAAACTAACGGTTACATAATTAATTATGCAATTTTTGCTATATTTTTAATTCCACTATCAATGAATTTTATCATTTGATTTTCTGTTAAAGGCCGACTAAAAAAATACCCTTGGAATTGATGACAATACATACTTTTCAATACTGTTAGCTGCTCTTGTGTTTCAACACCTTCAACAGTCACTGATAAGTTAAATGACTCTGCAATAGCACAAATGGCTTTTACTAACTGTAAGGTGCCATTATCAGTATCAATATTTTCAATAAATGAACGATCTATTTTAATACCATCTATTGGCAAATTTTTAATACGGCTAAGCGAACTATATCCAGTGCCAAAATCATCAATATATATACCAATACCCAAATTATGTATCTCATCTAACTGTGCGATTAATACTTCTTCTTTTGCGATCATTGCAGATTCAGTTAATTCAATACGTATTTGACGGCGGTTTAATTGTGATTTATTTAAGCGACTCGTTAACCAATCCATAAAGTTATTTTGCTGTAATTGAAGAGGAGAAACATTAATATTGATAAATAGGTCCTGAGACTTTTCACCTAATTGTTCCATAAACTTTAAAGCACGATCAAATACCCATTGACCTAAAATTGACATTTTACCGCATTCTTCTGCGATAGGAATAAACTCATCAGGGCTAATTCGACCGAGCTCTTTACTATCCCATCTCAATAATGCCTCAAAGCCAATTAAACGGAGTCCTAATTTACAATAAAGTGGCTGTAAATTAATTAATAGCTCTAAATCTGGAATTAAATCATGTAATAAAGTTTCTATCTGTAATCTGCGATTTATTTGATGGGACAGTTTAGAGGAGAAAATATAATAATCATTTTTCCCTTGTTGTTTCGCTTCATACATCGCGATATCTGCATCATGTATGAGTTTTTTTGCATCATAACCAGTACATGGAGAGGTAAACTTGCGCACACCTATGCTGCCGCTGATAGACAAGCTATGTTCGTTATAATTAAAAGGCTTTCGGATTTCTTCAAGTATATTAATTAATAAGCCAATTAAGTTATCATTCAAATGACTTTGTCTAATTAACACAGCAAATTCGTCACCGCCCAACCTTGCAATATCAGAAAATGAACCCAGCATATTTTGCATTCTAGATGAGAACTCAATCAGTACTTTATCTCCAGCAATATGCCCTAAAGTATCATTAATCAACTTAAATCGGTCTAAGTCTATATAAAGCAAAATATAACTACTTTGAGTGCTAAACCTGAGTTTATCAATCAATTCTAAAAATGTTTGTCGGTTTAATAAATTTGTTAAACTATCGTACTGTGCTCGGTACTTTAACTGCTCATTAAATAACTTTACTTGCGTGATATCGACTAACCTACCTTCATAACTCCATACATCTTCATTTTTAACCCAGTTTCCGCTTTGTCTTACCCAGATGCTTTTTCCGTCTTGTTTTTTTGCTAACCATTCAAACTCCTGATGATTCACTTTATTTTCAACATCCTTTTGCCATTTTATGACTTGATCTTGGCTATAAATAAAATCACTAAATACTAACTTTTTATTATCTGGCACTTGGTCAAGTAATAAAGAAGTAAATGCAGGATTACAGGTACTTATTCTTGTCTCAATATCTAAAATAAACAGTCCTTCGTGGGAGTTCACAAATAATTTTTTATATTGATTTTCTGACTTAATTTGCTTTTTTAGTGCTTGGGTTTTTAATAAAGATTCTTTTTTAAGCTCTCGATTAGAGTCAACCAAACTTGCTGTTCGCTGTATCACAATGCGATTTATTTCTTTATTACGCCCTTTTAAAGTGAATATTTGAAATAATATTAGGGCTCCGCAAATCCATGACACAACGACCAATGAAATTATCACACATAAACGTATTGGAAACATTGAAGGCTTTAAGCTTTTAGGGGTATATAACTCAAGCGTCAACTTATGACTGAAAAAATGACTTTGCGTCATCACGCTAGCTTCTATTGAGTCAAATTTATATTTATTTTTCCAATCTGTTGTAAAAATAACTGCATCATGATTAAGAAGTTGGATATGCTCACCTGTTTCAGCATATAAATTATGATAAAGATTTTCTAGCAAACTTGATAAAGCGAGCCTTAGCCCGAGTGCTGAATGAACCTTGCCCGCTATTTTTTGAATTAAAACTAAACTCCACTGATTATTATTTTCAGGCCAATTAAGTGCCACAACACCATGCTCTAATGATAGTTTGTTCAAATCACTTTCATTAAGAGCTATTACTTGCCCGATATTATGACCATAATCGGAAACTGGAGCCGCGTTTACAACACCGAGTAAGTTATTTTCAAGATGACTTGGTAAATACAATTGAAAGTCAAATTGCCCTTGTTCTACTTGTTGTGTTTGTATTTCTGCGATTTGATCTTGTTTAAATAAAACATATTGCTCTAATCCGACCTCTATTTCTATTCCCTGTAATTGAGATTGCGCGATTTTATAGAAGTTTTTAGCACTAATATTTTCACTTGATTGAAAGTATGCATCAAATGAATAAAGCAAATTTTCAAGTTGTTTCAATTTATTTTGGAAAACTTGATTATAAGAAGATATTTGTAATTTTAAGTCTTGCTCTGATTGTGCTTCATAATGTTTTTCTAAACGGTAACCAATAACAGACATGACTATTACAAAGATTAAATAACAAAAGAAGTGAATTTTTAATCCTTTAAATTTTAATTGCTTCATGATCTAGACTTCTTAAAATTAACCAGTACCATAGTTGTAAATGATAATAGTTTTTATTTGTACCTATGAAAAGTAATTTATTTATATTTATTGCATTATTTGCATCAAGCGGTGAAGTTTTAGCCAAATCTGTTGAACAATTAAACGTTTATTCATTTCGTAAGCTGGAATTGATAGCACCTATCATTTCATCATTTGAAAAAGAATCAGGAATAAAAGTTAATTTAGTACATGGTAAATCAAAGTATTTATTAAAGAGACTAGAGAATGATGCCGAAAAAAGTCAAGCAGATCTATTGCTCACATCTGATTTAAGTCAGTTAGCGAATAAAAAGCATTTGTTACAACCTTTTCCTGATTTTGAAAATTTAGAGCATGTAAACCAAAACCTAATCGATAATGAAAAATATTGGGTTAGTACTTCACTGAGGTCTCGTACTATTTTTAGTGCAGAGCATACAAAATTGCCAGTACCTAAATATTATAGTGACTTTAATAAGCCACAATATCATGGACAGTTTTGTATTAGAGATTTATCTCATAGTTATAATAGGGAGTTTTTTGCTTCTTTATTATCTGTCGGTGAAAAAGAAAATACCCATTGGTTACAAAAGCCCGAAAAGCTATTAGTCAAACGCCCTACAGGCAATGATAGAGATCAGCTACGGGCATTAGCAAATGGCCAATGTCAATTTGCCATAGCAAATCACTATTATTTGGATATGCTAACTAATTCTGAAAATCAAAAAGATCAGCTTATTGCATCAAAGCTAAAACGTCATTGGTTAAAAACACATTCTGGTACAACATTAATTTCAACAACCACAGCTGCCATTACAAAATATGCGCCAAACAAAAGCAATGCAATTAAATTTATGAATCACCTATTAGAAGCAAAAACACAAAAAATTTATGCATCGAAATTATTTGAATTCCCGGTGTATACACAAAACAAACGAGATCAAACGACATTCGAAAATAACAATCTTAAAATGATTCCAGATGTAAAAGCTGTAAAATCGAGCTTAAACTTTTTAGTTAATGCAAAACAGCTATAAAGTATAGTTTGAATAATCAACCGTTGAGATTTCATCTATTTCAACAAACATTGCCATAGAGCCAATTAAGCGCATTGTATTACCCCGTGGTAATATGGCATCTTTAATTTTAATAAAGCTAAGTGTTAATTTCAGCTGACTAATATCCACTGAAAACATAGGTGAAAAATTCTCTTTATTTGTGATTTCTATACTTTTTACATAATGATTTTTTTTATCAAAGGTTAAAATACCTTCGAGCTTCTTTTTTGCATCCTCGCCAAATTTAGTATAACCCACCATAAATGACGATTTTATTACGTTACTATCTTCTGTCAGTATTTTTAAAGTATTTACATCAACTAACTGAGAGATGCTTATCGTTTGGTTATTTTTTTTCTTCTTTACTTTTTTAGACTTATTTTCTATATAGGTTTTAATTTGTTTTTCTGAGGGCGGCTGACCATTAAATTCTATTAGTGACCATGATTGAACATCATTTGAAGAAGGACTGTGATTTTCAATGCTTGATGTTTCATCACCTTCTTCATTTTCATACTTAGTAATTGTATAAGAAAAAAAATTTCGATTAGTTTTACTCAATTTATCAAAGCTGGCTTTAACGTCATTTTGATGTTTAATCAGTTCAGTTTTAATTGTTTCGCAATAAGCTTGGTTTACAAAAAAGTAAAAAATTAAGCTAATAAATATTTTAAAAAGAGTCATGATTTATATCCTAAATAAATGATGACTCAGACTAAATTGGTTTGTGTGAAATTACTGTGAAATTGAAATGAGTTTAATTAACTATCAGCAAACAATACTTCTCTTTTACCATTAGTACCTTGATTAAAATCTAGTTCAACCATTTTAAGTCCTTTAGCAGTGCTTAAAGACTTAACCATTTCTCGATTAAAGTGACTGTTATTGTTATCTGTTATATATGACTCTAAATCTACCCAGCGAGCATCTGCTATTTCATCAATATCTTGAATTTCAATTTCATTTGTTAGAGCCTTTAAACGACAAATGAAATAAATATTAGATTTACCAAATCGATAAGGATGTTTATTCGCAAAACCAACAAGTTGCTGAAATTTTGCTGTTATGCCAGTTTCTTCAAATACTTCACGCTCAATTGCTGTATGTATATCTTCATCAAGCTCAATATGACCGCCAGGAAGCTTATAACCTGTACCTGTTGCTATCTTTTCACGTATTACTAATACTTGGTTATTTTCATTAATTACCAAAGCACCGGCTCCGATAGAGTGTGTGGGTACAAACGGCGCATAAGCATCATTAACTATTCGTAAAATCAAGGTAATTTCTTGCTCTAGGCAATTATGAAATACAAAACCTAACTGTGTGGCGATGGGCACTAAGTTACTTCGCTCTATTGGCAAAGTTAACCAAATAAGACGCTTACCTTTTGATATTGCATGAGTAATAGTCAGTTCAAGGCTAGCTTGTAATAAAGTTTGTGTTGCAGGTAACTTATCTGAATCAATAATAATGCCATTAAAGGCATCAGCTTTAAATGCTAACAAATGAAGTACCTTCATTTTTAATCATTAAATTTAAAAAAAATAATAACAGACAATATTAGTGAGTAAAATCACTTATCACTTTTAAAAGCCAATTATCACTTTTAAAAGCCAATTATCACTGATATTGACCATTAAGCACAAATACAACAAACAATACTAAAAAGTATCTTATTATTCATCTCAAGCGAACTTAGCAGCAATCAAATTTAAAGCTAAAACAATATATTAAGGATAGAAATATGAACACTTTAAACTCATCAGAACTTTATAGCACTACAGTATTAGGCGCTTTTGTTATAGGTGGTTTAGCTTTAAATGGTATGGCTTCAGCAGTAGTTGTAGGCTCACTAATTGCAGCTGCAACACTTATCGCTACTTATATACCCAAACTACTTCAAAATGCAGGATTCAGTTGGAAGTAGCTTGGGTATATATTTGCAAACAAATAAAACATTATAGGCTCAACCCAACTTGCCAACAAAAACCACAGCCAACCCTCTGTGGTTTTTTTATATTTATAATACTGTGAAAATTTACTGATATTTAAAGTTGAAGTGCGACAGTTCCTCTATTCTATTCACTACAACCAAACCACTACAATCGATCAAATATAGAGCCCACTTGTGGACTAAATAACTTATGGTAAAGCTTTGTAGCGTAATTATCAGTCATGCCTGATATATAATCACAAATAACACGTTTCTTATTTAAACTTTGTTTGTATTGCTCATAAGTAGATACAGGCAATAACCTTTTTGGATTTTCTTGAAGTACTTCAAACAATCGTAAAATCATTTGCTGCCCTTTATACTCTAAAGTTTGCACTTCAGGTCTGTTAATCACATTCTTAAATACAAATTTTTTCAATAACTCTAGTAACTCACTCGCTTCATTTGACATAACAACTTGATATTTAAACAAAGGGGTTTCAAAAACCTCTTTTTCTATCATTTTAATACTAGGAATGAAATACCCTACCAATTTACTAATAGCATGTTTTCTATCTTTATTTGAACCTGAAAATAGCTTTGTATTATAAAAATCTAACTCTTTTGAAATCGTATTTTCGCCTGAATCAGGTAGGTTTTTAATTACTTCATCTTGCCATTGTCTAAATGTCACAAGTTGCAACGCAAGGGCATCTTCTAAATCATGTACGCCATATGAAATATCATCGGCTAATTCCATAATACAGGTATCAAACGACTTATGAGCAGACTTACGCACGCCGTTATCATTTATTGTTGTAGCTCTAAATAATGTAGCATCTTTAATTGGCAAGTCTTTTAGTAACCAATCTAATATATCTAAGTCATCATCATGAATACATTTAGGTGGCTTAAAGGCATCAATATTAACTTTAGTGCTTAAACTGCAAGCTTTTGAATAATTGGCAACTTCTTTATGAAGTACAGGATATTTTAATAATCCAATCAAAGTTCTTCTTGTTAAATCTAATCCTTGATTTGGAGAGTATTCCCCTAACTTAGATACAATTCTTAACGTTTGCCCATTGCCCTCAAAACCACCATGCTCATGCATAAAAAAATTAAGAGCTACTTCTCCACCGTGACCAAATGGCGGATGGCCTATATCATGAGATAAACCAATTGCTTCTATTTGACTTAATGAAGGGATCCATTTTATATAATCTTCGCATGTCGCATATGTTTCTCTTAATTTTTCACAAATACTTGAACCTATTTGTGCTACTTCTAATGAATGCGTTAAACGCGTTCGATAAAAATCACTTTCCCCTATTCCCAGAACCTGAGTTTTAGATTGCAACCGTCTAAATGAAGCACTATGAATAATACGTGCCCTATCCCTTTGTGCATCACTATCACTTGTTTGCGAATTAAATGCTTTAGCTTCATAGCCTTCGTTATATCTTCTGCGTTCTTGCCACATATGCTCAAATCCTTTTTATTAATAATTTTTATATTCATTAATTCGAGTTCAGATTAAATATGACTACAAAACGACCCCTAAAATCAATGTATTTCTATTCCATTACTGAAAAATTACTTGTAGAGTTTCAACTTTAGGTGAGGCTTTGCTTACAAGGATATGGGTAGTAGAGTTATTCAAGGAGCTATTACCGATAAATTTCACTATGGATACAAGCACCTTTTATCACCTTATTTTAAATAGCCTGATAACAAAAAACACAGCATATTTGCTGTGTTTTTTCTTGATGACTCATTATTTTTTAATTTTATCTATTCTGTATTATCGATTAGTAAGCGCGTATGAAGCACTCATTACCGATACCGCAATTACCGAACCAACCGCCACTGCTGATGCCATTCCATTGAAAGTTAATACACCCATTACTAAGCCACCTAAAACAGAAGTTGTAAAAAGTTCGCCTGTGCTTGAAGTATTCATAATCTAATCCTTTATTGTATATTTCAGTAGTTGAATTTGAGTGCCGCTAAGCAGCTGTTGAATTGAATAATAGGTCAAAAATAAGGTTTCTTTGTCACTTTGTGTTTAGTGGTTAATATCGGTGATGTTAGGCATATTTAAGTGATAAAGAAAATTATGTTTTTCTCTAAAAGATTAAAATACCAAAGGTTGATTAAACCCGATTTAAATATTCATATCACCATACAAAACCAAACTCATTTACATTTGTTTACACATTGTTTTTGTATATGAAATAACTTTTGATTATTTCAATCTGGATTTATCTGAAATAAAAAATATAAATAATAAGTCACCTCACACTTAAGTACCTAAATAAATACACGCTTTTGATTTTATTATTATTTTTTAATATTTAATTTTTATAAATAATCTTTAATCGGTCAAAAACGAACCTTTAAGTTTAATTATTTGTTAATGAAAAAGAATGAGAAACACGCTAGATTTATTAAATTATTTTTCATTTAAATTAACTCGCTCATAAAAAAGACAATTGACATCCCTCATTCAGGAACGTATTTTAATTCGAATAAAGACTCTAAACAAAGATTTTAGAGAACAATAAAAATCATAAGACTTTATTAAAATTAAACATTTTTAGGGGAGCTATCTATGCTGTTTTCATTAGCTGATTTATTTAATAAAACAATAAATGACCATTGGCGAGGACAAATTAACTTTTATCCAAGCAACTCAAATTTTGATTCCTCTTTATTACAACAGTTCTCCAATAAACAAACACAATTAACAAATATTAAATTCGGAGAGCGGATTTTAGTGACCGATGAACCAACACCCGAAACAATCGCAAGTATTTTATGGTTATGGTCACAAGGTGCTGTTGTTGTTCCTATTCGATTTAACATGAAAAACAGTGCAATTTCAGAGATTGCCAAGGATTGTGATTCACACCTACTTTTTAGAAATGGACAATCAGAATTAATTAAAATAGACCATCCTGTTGATAAAAGTGAGAACAACCACAAAATATTTGAGCTTAACTCTAAAAGAAGAGTATGTGGCTCCGATCTTGCCCTGATCATTTATACCTCAGGAAGTACAGGTAAACCTAAAGGCATCATGCTCAGTCATGCAAATGTCATCACTGCCATAAATTCAATTGGTACATATCTCGAACTCAACGCGAAAGAACATATTTTATGTTTATCGCCACTATCATTTGATTATGGCTTATACCAATTACTATTCAGCTTAAAATTCGATTGCCAATTGACCGTTTTTCAAGATGATTTTCATCCAATAAAAGTCATTAAAGCACTCAATCAAAATAACATTTCATTACTACCTGTTGTGCCTGCTATGGCAAGTTCATTAAGTAAAGTGATCCAAGTATTTAAAAGTGAATTACCACAACTTAAAAAAATTACCAATACTGGTGGTCATTTAGCGGAAGATACTATTCAAAACTTATCGCAATTATTACCACACACCAACATATATGCTATGTACGGTTTAACTGAATGTAAGCGCGCCCTATATTTACCCCCACGCGATAGCATTAGAAAATTAGGCTCAGTCGGTATCCCAATACCAGGTTTAGAAGCCAAAATATTTAACACCATAAATAGCCTCTATTTTAAAGAGGTGACTCAGGGCGAAATAGGAGAATTATTCATTCGCAGTAGCACTTTAATGCAAGGTTATTATGGCGGTGCTAATGCTGGTGCAAACATTCATACCGGTAAATATAGAGATGATAACTGGCTAGCTACGGGTGATTTATTTAGCCAAGATATTGAAGGTTATTTTTACTTTAAAGGTCGTACTAAGGACTTAATAAAACAAGCCGGATATTGTTTATATCCAGCTGAATTAGAAGCACAAATAGAGCAGTTTTCGAATGTACATTTAACAGCAGTTATTCCTCACACGGATAAATTCGGCGATGAAATTGCTTGTCTTTATATACAGTTAAACGATAACTCACCTGCACAACAAACCCAGTTTAATACTTGGTTAAAATCATCGATTGATCCCAGTTATTGCCCCCGCGAAATTCGTTTTATTGAAACCATGGCTTTAACTGCAAATAGCAAAGTGGATAAGCAGCACCTTATTTCACATTTATCTGAAATTTCAAGCTAACCATATTGTTATAGGAGTTAAAAAATGAAAGCCGTTACCAATTTACTCAATGAAAATCATCGCCAAATTGAAACCCCGTGTTACCTATATAGTGTTAGCCAAGTGGCACAAAATTTTGCCCAGCTAAAATCAGCACTTGGCACTGAATTAATTTACTCAATGAAGGCCAATAATAATATTGATTTGTTAATGCGCTGCGCCCATCATTTAACTGGGGGTATAGAAATCGCATCTATTGGTGAATTAAATTTAGTTGCTGGTGGCACCAGTGAAAAATACATTAATAATCCCTCAGCAGACAAAAAGTTTTTGCGCGCCGCAGTTGCATCACGTTCAACCATTATCATAGATAATTTAGCGCAATTAACATCATTAATTGAATTTGTAGGTAAACGCCCTTTAAAACCAATTTTGTTACGATTAAATTCATGTATTTTAAAGCAGTTTAACCCTGAAATAAAAAAAATAAGAGCAGATCAATTTGGTATGGATTGGGATACAGCTTGCCAAGCAATTGATATCTGTAAATCGCACAATACGCCCTTAGCTGGCTTTCATTTATTTAATGGTTCATATCAATTTACTAACAATGCAGTTGAAACTGCCATAGCGGCAAAGTCAATTATTGAAGCGATTGAAACACGCTATCAGCAAGCTTTAAGTTTTGTTAATTTAGGCGGTGGGTTTAGTGATAATTGGCAGCAGAGTAATTTTGATTTCTCGGCATATAGAGAGATATTAGAAAGCTTTCAAAAGCATATCACTTTAGCCCACGAAACAGGTCGAGGACTCATGGCATCTGCAGGCTATTTTGCTACCCGAGTACGCTATGTAAAAAATATAGAACAACAGCAATACGCCATATGTGATGGAGGCATAAATCAAAACTTCTTATTAGCGCAAACAGAGAACAGCTTTAGAAAGTTCAAAACCCCAATGCTTTTCAGCCCTACCCCACATACAAAACAGCAAAGTTGCACTTATGTTGGTAGCTCATGTAGTAAAGATGATGTTATTGGCAAGCAAGATGAACATCACATTACACCGCAAGTGGGTGATATCTGTATTTATGATAACTGTGGCGCGTATAACGCCAGCTATACCCTCACTCCTTTCTTAAAACTGCCTAGTGCTAAAACTTACATTATTGAATAAGGCTAATTATGAGCGATTTAAAAGCAATTTTTTCCAGCTTCATTACAGATCATTTGAATGGCCATCAAGCTTTACCTATTAAGTTTGAAAAAATCATCGCAAATGCAGTTTTTAATTTATTAGATTCTGAGATTTTAATTGAAGATAATTTTTCTGCTAAGCCCGCTTTAATTGAGCCAAAAGTCAGCCAAGCATTGCCAAGCTTTGAGCAAACATATGTGATTGACCAATTAACAGATCAAGTTAAATTAACTGGATTTGGACCACATTTTCATCAAATTATTGGCCTGTTTGGCTCAATTATGTTGCAAATGACCGCAAGCCAAGCGCAACAGCAACAAGTAAATGATTGGCTTGAACAAGGCCATTTTGGTCACTTTTTAATGACCGACTCTGGTGGTCCATCATTAAATAACTGGCAAACAAGTTTAAATACAACACAAGATCAATGGCAACTCACTATTGATAAAAAATGGGGCATTGAAGCACATCAACTTGGTTTTTTAATGCTAGTTGTACGTCAACAAGGTAAACCTTTTCCTCTAACCTTTTTAGTTGATCCCGAACAAGCAAAAACACTGAACCAAACTAAAGTCGGCGCTAGTTATTTAGATAACGCAGTACAACTAGGTAATGTAAAAGGCAATTTAAATATTAGTGCAACACAGCAACTAAAACTTGGTGGCCTCAGTAGCGTAAACCGCTTTTTAACCTTAGTACGTCCGCGTTTTGTTAAAGCCTTAATGAATCATTTATTATGGTTAGCTGACAATAAACGTTTAACTTTAGACTCACAATTGAGCGAGAATATTAAATACTTACAAGATGTTGCTGATAGTTGCTTAGCCCAAGATCAATTTTCTATACATTCAGTTGATCAAGTACTGGCTTTAAAATTTGCTTCAAACGAATTGCTATTAAATACCGTATCAGAAGGGAAAGTAGCCAGTTTTGAAGATCAAAGAGACCTCTTAGGTTTTACCAAAATGGAAGGTAGTTCTTACCGCTGTTTTTTTGAAATTTATGCAAAACAAAAAAGGTTTAGAAAATGAGCGCATTAACTGTTAAAACGATCGCTTTTCAACCTTTAAAGCAACGCTTATTTAATCAAATACAAAGTAGTGAAATATCCTTTGAATGGTTAACAAATTTATTAGCTGAGCAAACAAAAAAAATAACTGAAACACTCACACCCGCTGAGCAAATGAAGATTAAGCGTCATTTCTTATGTTCAACTATGATAGATCTGCCTTTTACAACGGGAGACATTAGTTGGCCTAAAGTGGCGAACATGCTAAAAAAACAGGGTGATAATCAAGCTGATACTTTTATCAATGCTTATGAATGTGCCTCATGGGGGTTTTCATTAAGGCACTATTTACAACATGATAAACAAGATTCTCCTCGCCTGTTATTAGTCAGCATTATAGACGCAAATATTTTTGACCTGGAGTTTTGGCGCTATAACGAAAATTGGCATGAATCGGGTTTTGGCATTACCAGTATTTTACTTGAAATTGATGGCCCCATAACCGACGAACTGATCACCCAATGTGCGAGTACATATAATTCAATGGCTGAGTTTGCCACCGTAGTCAGACGTCACGCTACTAACAAAGAAAATACAACTTTGGCAATGCCATTTTTCCCTGAACATATTCAACAGATGTTCGATAAGTTATTAGCTAAGCAAACGCGTCTCCCTGATTTACATCAAGATTGGGGCCATTGCTTTGGTGCCGATCCTTGGTTATCAATTTTAAGTCATTGTATGAAAAATCCTGTGATTGAAGATCAGCAATACCTTGCATGTTCGCTCGCACTAAATGGATATTTTTCCATGGCGCAGGTCAAAGTAACTCCTCAAACTCAATTTATATTACAAGAGGTAAAAGGCCATGAGTAATATAATTAAACATACCTATTTAGGGCAGTTGTTAAGTGTACCTTTTACAAACAAACCATCCGCCGCATTAGCAAGGTGTATGCCTTTATCAAATGACAATGATTTTGCAGTATTTGCTAATTTACCTTGTTCTGATGCGCCAGTTTTAATCAATTTTATTGAACATTATCAAATTTTAAACGAATTAGTTTTATGCGCAAATGAACTTTGGCAAGCTGAACTCACTATTTTAATCCGCATTTCAATGCCTGGTGGCATGCGACTACCGGCATCACTGCTTGCTCATAATGTATTGTTAATGCAAGACATTGACCCTGAAGTTGAAAAGCTATCAGGAACAGTTACTCACCTACTTACAATTGATGACAACTTTATTCGATATCAGTTAGAGCAAGGTCACAATGAAATTGCAATCAATTTACATAGCTTAGATAAAAATCAACAAGTCAATTTTTCTAAATTTGTGACAAAGCTTGAACACTTTAATATTGGTGCTAAGTAATGCGTACTAATGAACAAATGATCTTGTCTCATTTTTGGGCTAAAAAGGTCGATTCTGTGACTCATGGATTAACACAACTGCATGAAAAACTCGCTACATTGACTGAAAAGCCTGAGCAAGTGATTTTTGTCAGTGCAGGGGAAATAAAACCTTTATTAAACCCTGACATTTTATCTTTTTGTGAAGATATAAGTCGTCACTTTCAATGTAGAACCGACTTTATAAGTGCTGCATGCACCAGCTTACACGCCAGTATTTTTCACTTTAATAATAGTAATGCGAATAATTGTTTAGTGATTTTATTAGAGTTAGATCAAAAATTACAACAAGGATGTTTAAACGCGCTCGGTGTCGGTAATTCAGAAAATCAAGATGGTTTAACCGTAAATGATTGCATTGGTTTTTGCTTTTTAGAAAAAAGAGTTTCCCGAAATCAAGATATTGTCATTGAACAATGCCAAATATTTTCACAATCTACAGGTATACCAGGTATGCCAAAATTACTAAATCAATTAGTGGCACATATTGAAAGTATTCAGTCTGATGGATTATTTGTATCTTTTGATATTAGCTCTGTTTGGGGAGGAAAACTAAAAGCAGCGTTAAAAAATCGATTAAAAAAACTGGAAAAGCCAACATATTGGTTATCGAGTATTGAAACGGATCACCGCCATTATTTAAGCTTAAAACCCATATTAGAATTAAACAATTATCGCCACCAGCTAAACAAAAAACCGCTTACACTCTTTACATTAGGAGGCGGTGGCCGTGTTGGTAGTCTTAAATTATCCATCAATACACAAAATAAAAGTCAAATTGATGACGCCTCATTTAATGAGTTTTGTTTAACAACAGATCGCGCTTTATATCAGCAATCTCTTAATGTTAAACCACATTCATTACAGGCTTATCATGCGATTGTTAAAACCACTTTAAAATATCCTCAGCTACAGTATCGCGGCATAAACAATCACTACTTTCGCTGGCCCCTAAATTTAATTAACCAAGCTGGAGTTAAATCATGAATCACTTAACAACACTAAATCAAAATTATGATGTTTTAATTATTGGCGCAGGTTGGGCCGGACTCACTTTAGCAAGACAGCTAAAGCTAGAAAGTCCAGATTTAAACATTTTACAAGTTGAAGCAAGCACCCAGTTTAAAGCTAAAGTAGGTGAAGCGACAGTTGAAATAGCGGGTCATTATTTTATACATCGCTTGGGTTTAGTGAATTATCTTTACCGTAATCATTTACCTAAAAATGGACTTCGCTTTTTCTTTGATTCCCAAAATCATGATTTAGATTTAGATAAAATGAGTGAACATGGCACCACTAGCATACCACCGCATCCTGCATTTCAATTAGACCGATCACGTTTTGAAAAAGACTTAGTCGAAATGAATAGAGAACAAGATATCAACTTATTATTAGGCGCAAAAGTAACAAAACTGGCAGTAAATGAAAAAAATGATCATACAGTTAATTTCGATTATCAAGGGCAAAGCCATGAAGTAAACACAAAATGGTTAATTGATGCCAGTGGCAGAGCCAGTTTATTAGCAAAACAACAAAAGTTACATCATCGTAATGACGTACCAAAAAACTGTGCCGCGTGGGCCCGCTTTAGCAATGTGACTGAAATTGACTCTTTAGGAAGTAAAAAGTGGCAAAAAATGGTCAACGGTCGATTTTTATCTACCATACACTTCACCGGACCGGGCTATTGGATTTGGGTAATACCGCTAAGCGGAGGCTTTACCAGTATTGGCATAGATTGCGATAAAAACGTAATGGAAAACCCTCCTTTAAAACAAGCTCAATTCATTGCGTTTTTACAGCAACACAAAGGATTATGGCAATTACTTGAAAATGCAAAATTAGAAGACTTTGAAGCTTGGGGTCAACTGGCATATAGAGGTAAAAAATACATAAGCGAACAACGTTGGGCAACAACTGGCTTTGCAGCCATGTTTTTAGACCCGTTATTTAGTGGCGGCGGCGATATGATTGCACTGACAAATGATGCGATCAGCAAAGCAATTTGTGAGGACTTTACTTTTGATTCAGTTGAGCAAGCTAACCAGTCATTAATGAAGAAAGTGCCCATACTAAACCAACAAGCTCATGAATTTTATCAAGGTTTATATACCTATGTTAATAATACCAATCCAATTTTAGATTGTGCTCAACTCTGCTCACCCATTATTGCTTATAATACCGCGATATATTTTTTAGAAGCTGCTTGGGATTATATGGCAGGTAACTTCATTGATTTAGAATATTGGCAAAAGAAAGATTACATTCGTCGAGGTTACTTAGCATTAGAAAAAGTACTCAATAAACAAACTTTAGCCACCGCAGAAATCCTCAAAGAACAAGGACGTTACTTTGACC
>Ga0209396_1002244_pt1 | contig 20489 bp, 14 predicted proteins | sample GOMGulsemesocosm_6_FD_184638 | JGI IMG/M metagenome (GOLD analysis project Ga0209396, IMG submission 184638) | Methane-oxidizing microbial communities from mesocosms in the Gulf of Mexico - GOM8C Gulf of Mexico (SPAdes) (version 2) | ecosystem: Environmental > Aquatic > Marine > Cold seeps...
CAGCGAACTTCACCTCTAGGAGCCTGTCGGACTTTGCGACCAACAACCTGTAAAATAAGAGAAAAATTAACAGCACAATAGCGGATAAGCCGATGGCCACAAATTTGTTCCCGTTGATCGCGACATGTCCTATCTTCGCCCACCCAGTGTGCAGGACTACCTGCCGGAAGATCACCTGGCGCGGTTTGTCGTAGAAATTGTTGATCAGCTGGATCTACGACATCTATCTGCTGTTTATGCAGGGAAAGGCTCACAACCTGATCACCCGGCCATGATGTGGCATTATTATTCTATGGCTATGCCACCGGCACCTTTTCCAGCCGAAAACTCGAGAAAGCAACCTACGACAGCATCCCTCTATAGGGCATCACCCATATTCGTGTGAAAATATGTTATAAGCTAGACCCTTTAGCGTACGCCTTCAATCAGATCAATATCCTTCTTGAGCAAGTCATTAACCATTTGATTGAAACCTACTCCTTTAGCCTTGGCTTTGGTTGATAAGTAATCCAGCACACATGCAATCGATAACCTGGCTTATCAATATCATCGATGCTTTGGGCGACATAAATTACTTATATTTTTTTAACACGTTAAAAGTGAAATCGCATACTGAGGATATAACGCAAGTCGTTTCCATTGATGACATCTTTGGCAACCCCACCTTCGATCACCCATTTCTGGTGAATTCGCTGCAAGCCAACAGTAATTTGATGAACTGCCTTATTTCCTTCTGTCCATCGCCCGTTTAATTCCAAAACAGTATTCAATTCTTGATCTAAGCCCCAATCAAAGCGTTCGGTAGGTGAAAGACGATATTGCCAGGATATATCGTAACGGCCACGATCCGATCGGTTCTTGCTGCCAGCTTGATACAGCGCATCAATATCTATCTCATTGCGGTTTTTAAAGTGTGTAAAAACAAACCCCGCCTGGGCGGCGCCATCGCGATCATCATCTGTCGGAATAATTGCCCCACCCAGAAACCCCAGACGATTGGTGCCCGACAAAGTGTCTTCTTGCCAAATTATGTGGCGATACAAAGCCGATAAATCGCCCTGCCGATTACCACCCGCAGTTGATAGTCTATAAGGCATACTTAGTAACAAGGTTTGTTTGTTACTGATACCGTATGCGGCACTGGTCGTTAATGTATTGGTATCAGTATCTTGTTCATGCTCAAAAGCCAAACGTATGACCGCGCCCTCTTTTTCAACCGGCAATGCCACAAATGAGCGCAACCCCATGGCATAACTATTATTTGCGATGCCCAGACCAAGAGAGCCAAGGCAAAGGATTAAGGTCAATTTACTCTTGGTCAGCAGAGACTTCATAAATGTTTATCGGCGTAAAGCCGGCATCTATAACAGTTTGTTTAATGGTGTCGATGCTCGGATGACTCCCATCAGTTTCAAGCCGAACTTTTTTCGTTTTTAAACTCACCTGAACGTCAGAGACCGATTCCATTTTTCCAAACTTACGCTCCAGACTATCAACACAAAAGGCACAGGTCATGCCATGAACTTCGACCTCAACAGTTCTGGCAAAAGCTGTTTGGATCAGCGCTAATGAGAACAACAAAGTAACTATTAATAATTTCCTCATCTCTTTACCTCTCTTACATATCCAACAATTGCCGTAGTGGCAACAACAGCACACTGAAGAAAAAGCCAATAGACCAGATAGCAATACTTGACCAGAATATGCGCTTATTCCAGCGTTTTGCCTGTTGGCAAACTGCAGCTAATTGGACATCGGCAGGACATTGTTGGTTGGGTCGCCAGATCAGCCATGCTAGAAACCCCAGCAACAAAGCAGACAAACTTAATGTCCACATTTTATGTTCTGCCAAAAACACAAGACCGGGAATGTTATAAGCCAAACTGGCAGCCACCGCGCCAAAACCCAATGACACCAATACAATAGGTAATACGCAACACACTAAAGTACCGCTTGCCACAAACAGCGTAAGCCATCTTAAATGGGAGTTATCCGACCATCTACTTGGCTCCACAACAACCTCCTGCAGTTTGACCAGCAGCTTGTAACTGTATTGACGGACAAGGCACTGAGCCATACGAACAGAACACACAACAATCCCCCAGCAGAGGTTTCAGTAGGACTTGGCAACCCGTACATTCATAAAACCATTGGCAGCAATCCGTTGGCATTATCAGTGTTTCTTTATAACCACACTCTGGACAAGTGAGTTCTGATTGCTCAATAAATTCTTTCATCAGCACCCTTTAACTCTCGTGACTATTTGTTAGTTTAGAACCTGTAGTAACTATAGGTTCAAGAGGTTTTTGACATGAAAACAACCACATGCTCTATCGGACAACTGGCTCAACAAGCAAACTGCAAAGTAGAAACGGTGCATTATTACGAAAAGACCGGGCTAATGCCGGAACCTCCACGCACTGATGGCGGGCACAGAATATACGCATTATCACATGTTAAACGGCTTAACTTTATACGTCGAAGTCGTGAGCTGGGCTTTAGCATTGAGCAAATCAAAGAACTGCTTAAACTTATCGATGAGCCAAATCATTGTTGCGGGGAAGTAAAAACAATAGCGACGCTGCATGCCAAAAAAGTGCAGAAGAAAATTGATGATTTGCAGCGGCTTAAATTGGCACTCAATAATATGGTTAATCAATGTAAAGGTAGCGATTCTTCTATTCATGATTGCCCAATTATTGATGCCCTTTATGTTGAAAATCAGCAGGTGTGAGCGGTCTGCTAGTGGCATATAACTCATCTTGTGCCACCACAAGCGACCAGTCACCTAAATTACCGCTTTGGGTGGTGGGTTCAACTGATCGTCGATAGCTGCCTGACAAGTTCCGGTAATGTCCCCTCTTGATAAATCACACTGACCTATAGCGATTCAGCGTACTGGACGGGCTGCCAAAAAAACTCATTCTGTTGAAGAGCAAAAATGAAAAAACCAACAATAATCATCCCAGTGGTATAAGATTATTTATGAATAAGACTGGGCAATCGAAGCCCCCCTGCAACGCTAGGAGAAGACCACCACCATGAATAAAGGTTTACCGCCGCTTAACTGGATTCGTGCGTTCGAGGCCGCAGCGCGTCATTTAAATTTTACTCATGCCGCCACTGAATTAAACCTCACTCAAGCGGCTGTCAGTAACCAAATTAAAGGGCTTGAAAACCAGCTGGGCTGCGTATTATTCATACGTCTTGCTAGAGGATTAGAGCTAACCAATGCTGGCCATGCTTACCTTCCCGCAGTACAGGAATCAGTAGAGCGTCTAAAAGCAGCAACGGAGGAAATTTTTGGCCAAGGGCGCAGCAAGCTGCTCACGATCAATGTTAACTTGTCGTTTTTTATCTCTTGGTTAGCACCAAAAATGAACCGTTTTGTTGCTCAACATCCTGATATTAATTTACGGATGACTACCAACGTTTGGGACAGTTTTATAGATGACTCGGCCGATAACGACCTTGAAATCCGTTATGGCCACGGAGAATGGAAAGGAAAGCAAGCCGACCGCCTGACATGGGATGAGTTGGTTCCTGTATGCAGCCCTGATTACCTTAAAAACAGTCCACCATTGGCGACACCTGACGATATAGCCAATCACACTTTATTACATGTTTACGGTTACGAAGAAGGCTGGGGATACTGGCTGAGCCAAACCGAACACAGCCCTATTGAAATAAACCAGCGTTTTCAGTTTGACACCTTAGCAACGACACTGGAAATGGCGGTACATGGTGTGGGACTGGCTCTCGGGCGAACAAACTTGGTTGATGAAATGGTAAAATCTGGGCGATTAGTGATACCGCTTGAGCTAAAAGTGGCGACAGAGGAAGCATTCTATCTTGTGTATTCCAGCTCAAAATTGGATCATCCACAGGCTGCTGCTTTTAGAAACTGGTTATTAGAAGAAATAGCACAACAATAATTGTTGTGCTATTTCATGGGAATTAATAATAATTCAGTAGAACTCCTCGCTTATATATTCTGTTTTCTAGTTCACAGCTACTCATCAATTAAAGCCCTCGCTACACCAGCTTTGCCACCCTTATTTTGATCCATATCATTATTTTGCCATAAATAATCTTATACCTTTGGGGTGTTTTTTTTTGCTGGTTCACATCTTAGCGACCCTCTAATATCTCATTACGGTTTAACTTACAGCCATAAACCAGTAACACGCTGCAGTTAACCTACTAATAAATAAGCAGATTTTAACCAAGAAATAAAATGCGAACTCAGAGGACGGACTCCCACCTGTAAAATTTATCATTACCAGGTGTTCGTGATATTGATTTAGGTCAGCTAACTAGGGGAAATATTTACCTAGCTAACCCAAATGTTAATAAGCGTACGTACCCCGTAGTACCACTATAAAAACAGAGGAAAAATACCCATGAAATTATCTAAGGTAGTTACTGCAGCATTGCTCGCAAGCTCAGTAACAGTGGCCAATGCTTCTGATATGGATCGATTGGCAGAGCTGGAACAGGAAATTAAAAATATAAAGCAAAAACTGCTTGAAAAAGATCAAGCCGACAAAGTTAAAGCCGAGGCGGACGAAGCCAAAGCTGCGTCAACGATTAAGGTTGGTGGCGCGGTTCGTTTCCAGTATAGCTTTGAGGACTACGATGACGATAACAATAGTCGTGGTGGTGACCTAGATCTCGATACTGTTCGCCTGGATTTTAATGGCACGGTCAGTGACATTATCTTTTCGGCGCAATATCGCCACTATCAATATATGGATGTGATTCATCATGCTGACCTGGGTTATCAGTTTAATGAGCACTGGCTAGGCAAGATTGGTATCACTCAGGTGCCGTTTGGCATTCTGCCTTACAACTCCAATAGTTTCTTCTTTAGCACCAACTTCTACGTCGGTTTAGAAGATGATTACGATTCAGGTATAAACTTTACCGGCAATTACGGTAACCATGATATTAACATCGCTTATTTCTTAAATGATGAGATGGGCGGCCTCGACGGTTATGTCGACAACAGAACAGACCGCTACTCGTACGATATTGTCGGTTCAGGTGACTTTACTGACGGCGCCCCAACAGAAGGCCTTGCCGAAAACAACCAAATCAACCTGCGCTACGCCTATCATTTCGGTGATACCGAAGTGGGTGCATCTGTTCAGCATAGCGACATCGAAGGTGCGACTGGCGATGCAGGCGATCACGACGCACACGCGCTCCACGTTAAGAGCCAATTCGATAATATTGGCGTCATGTTTCAATATACCAGTTATGAATATGATCTAAATACTCCCTCTGATCTTATCGCTGTTGGCGCGTATAGTTTTTTCGATACGATCCCAACAGAAGCTGACATTTATAACTTGAACTTGAGTTACTCTTTGCCAGTTAGCATTGGCCCTATCAGCAACCTGAAGTTTTATAACGATTTCAGCTTGATGACAAATAAGGCAGGCGACTTTGATAACGACACCATCATGAACGTACTGGGTGTTGCCGTGACATCAGGGAATCTATATACCCAAATTGATTTCATTACCGCACAAAACCAGCCCTTTATTGGTGGTAGCTTAGCTGGCGACAGCGATGACATGAATAGCCGCCTTAATGTGAATTTTGGTTATTACTTTTAATCGCACGGCATAAACCATTCTGCGAAAACCCCAAGAGCCGAGTTCACCATTTACTCGGCTCTTGGGACCAACCAATAAGTTCATAACTTGACTAGATAAAGCAAAACAACATTAATCAGGTTTTCCCTGTTGGTGCCCTAGGGTCCTCGTAACCCGCTAGGACTCTCCCCTATAGACCCCCTCCTAGGGTATCAACAAGGAAAACTTGATGGTAATGGCCGCTCCATTATTGCCATTACCATACTTAGCAAATTAACGGCTGGCCCTGAATAAATAACTACGCAGGGATAGAAATATCTCAAGACAAAGTGACGCGCTAATGAGTAATTAAAAGCGCAACGAGTAAAACACGCTATTCAGACATGTAGCTCTATAGTGACTATTCATAGTGTTAAGCAGGAATAATTTGATGACTAAGCTCCCTCCTCATACCAACGACGCTGACCCACAAGAAACGACTGAATGGGTCGATGCGCTGGAAGCCGTAATTAAACACGAGGGCATGGAGCGTGCACACTATATTCTCAAGCAGTTATCAGATCACGCTACCCGCACCGGTGCACAGCTTCCCTATGCCTTAACCACGCCCTTCAGAAACACAATCCCCGTTCAGGATGAAACCCCCAAACCGGGGGATGCCTTCATCGAGCGCCGTATTAGCGCCATGGTGCGCTGGAATGCCTTGATCATGGTAATGCGCGCTAATATGGATAATGACGACGAATTAGGTGGTCATATTTCTTCCTTTCAGTCGGGAGCGACCCTCTATAATGTCGGTTTTAATCATTTCTGGCGCGCCACCAATGACGATCAATTAGGCGACCTGCTTTATATACAGGGGCACTCTGCCCCGGGTATCTATGCTCGCTCCTTTCTGGAGGGACGTTTGGATGAAGAACAGCTGGATAGCTTCCGCCGTGAAGTGGATGGCAATGGCCTGTCCTCCTATCCGCACCCCTGGCTGATGCCCGATTACTGGCAGTTCCCCACGGTTTCCATGGGGCTGGGGCCGATTCAGGCGATTTATCAGGCGCATATCATGCGCTATATGTCGGCCCGAGATTTAGTACCCCGAGATAATCGTAAAGTGTGGGCCTTTTTGGGCGACGGTGAAATCGATGAGCCTGAATCATTGGGCGCCATTTCCCTGGCTGGTCGCGAAGAGCTGGAAAACCTGGTGTTTGTCGTTAACTGTAACTTACAGCGCCTGGATGGTCCGGTGCGCGGCAATGGCAAAATTATCCAGGAGCTCGAAGGCATATTCCGTGGTGCCGGCTGGAATGTTATTAAGGTCGTCTGGGGCAGCCAGTGGGACTCGCTGTTTGCTCGCGATAAAAGCGGCCTGATGCAAAAGCGCATGGACGAATGTGTCGACGGCGAGTATCAGAACTACAAAGCCAATGGCGGTGCTTATACCCGCGAACACTTTTTTGGTAAATACCCTGAATTGGCCGAGTTGGTGGCCCACCTGACAGATGAGCAGATCTATAAACTCAATCGGGGTGGTCATGATCCCGATAAGGTCTACGCCGCCTACGCCGAGGCGATGCGCACCAAGGGTCAACCCACCGTCATCCTGGCCCATACCGTAAAAGGCTATGGCACGGGTGACAAGGGCGAAGCGCAGATGGGTACTCACTCGCTGAAAAAGCTGGATAAGGAAACCCTGCAAGCCTTCCGGGACAAATACATGATTCCGCTGAGTGACGAGGAGCTGGAGTCAGTGCCCTACTACCGTCCACCTGCGGATCGGCCGGAGATGGTGTACATGCACCAAAAACGTCGTGATCTGGGCGGTTATTTACCGGCGCGACAGGATGATTTTGAGGCACTTGAAATACCTGATCTTGACGCATTTAAGGCACAGCTTGGGAGCTCTGGAGAGCGCGAAATATCAACCACCATGGCTTTTGTTCGACTGCTTTCCACGCTCACCAAGGACAAGCAAATCGGCAAGCGCATTGTGCCTATTGTGCCCGATGAGGCGCGTACTTTTGGTATGGAAGGTATGTTCCGTCAGCTGGGCATTTATTCTTCCTCCGGACAACTCTATGACCCTGTTGATGCCGGACAGGTGATGTATTACAAAGAAGACAAAAAAGGGCAAATGCTGGAGGAAGGTATTAACGAAGCCGGCGCCATGTCAGCCTGGATTGCGCTGGCGACTGCCTACAGCAATTACCGCTGCCCGATGATTCCCTTTTATGTCTATTACTCCATGTTTGGCCATCAACGCATTGGCGATTTGTGCTGGGCGGCGGGTGATATGCGCGCACGTGGCTTCCTGATCGGCGCCACCTCCGGCCGTACCACGCTCAACGGCGAAGGTTTGCAGCACCAGGACGGTCACAGCCATATTTTGGCCAACACCGTACCAAACTGCGTCAGTTACGACGCCACCTTCTCTTACGAGGTAGCGGTCATCGTGCAGGACGGCATGCGGCGCATGTATCAGGATAAAGAGGCGGTTTATTATTACCTGACGCTGCTCAATGAAAACTATCAGCACCCCGCCATGCCGGAAGGTGCGGCTGAAGGAATTATCAAAGGCATGTACCGATATCAAGAAGCAACTGGTGAAGGACAGCATCGTGTTCAGCTACTGGGTTCCGGCTCAATTCTGCGTGAGGTGATTGCTGCGGCGGAGCTGTTACGAAACGAATTTGATGTCGATGCCGATATCTGGGCGGTGACCAGCTTTAATGAATTGACCCGTGACGGCCAGGATGTCGAGCGCTGGAACATGCTGCACCCGGAACAACCGGCACGCGAAAGTTATGTCACCCAGTGTCTGAAAAACCAGTCCGGCCCCGTCATCGCGACCAGTGATTATATGAAGAATTATGCGGATCAGGTTCGCACCTGGGTACCGGCCAATTACCGCGTACTGGGTACCGATGGTTTTGGTCGCAGTGACTCGCGTCAGAAGCTACGTTACTTCTTTGAAGTAGATCGTTACTTTGTAGCCATAGCGGCGCTTAAATCTTTGCAAGATGAAGGCAGCATTACGGCAGATATTGTGACTGATGCCATACAGCGTTTTGGCATTGATCCAGAGAAACCCAACCCTTTGAAGAGCTAGGATAAGACCTTGAGTGAAACAACCATCAAAGTACCCGATATCGGTGGCGACGATAGTGTCGAGGTGATCGAAATCAACGTGGCGGTCGGTGATCAGATAGACGCCGATCAAACGCTGATTGTGCTGGAATCTGACAAGGCCTCCATGGAAATCCCCGCCCCGCAGGCCGGTGTGGTGAAAGCCGTCAATGTGACCTTGGGGGATAAAGTATCCGAGGGCAGCACTATTGTAACGTTGGAAGCTATAACACTGGAAACTGAAGAGTCAGCGGCAGCTCCCGCTGATTCTGAAGTGGCAAAGGAAGAGTCTCTGGTCGAAGAGGCGCCTGTCGTCGAAAGCCCAGCACCAAAACAAGAACCAGCAAGTGCTGTTTCAACGGAAAAGGTGACAGTGCCTGATTTGGGTGGCGCTTCAGGTGTCGAAGTCATCGAAATAAACGTGGCCGTTGGTGACACAGTCGCGCAGGACGATACGTTGCTGGTATTGGAGTCCGACAAGGCCTCCATGGAAATCCCCTCGCCCTTTGCGGGCACCGTAAAAAGCCTATTCCTCAAGCTGGGTGACAAAATAGATGAAGGCGCGCTGATTGCTGAGATGGAAGTAGAGCGCCCGACAAATATCGCCAGCCCTGAGCAAGCCCAGGCAAAAGAAAAGGCCGCTATTCAGCCCGCTGAAAAAAAACCATCGTCCACGTCCATGCCTATCAGTCAAACGGGCGGTGAAGTGTACGCGGGCCCTGCGGTGCGTTTAATGGCACGTGAGTTAGGTGTCGATCTGATATTGGTTTCGGCCTCCGGTCCCAAAGGGCGGATTCTCAAGGAGGATGTACAGGCCTATGTTAATAAGGCTCTGACTGAGGTAAAACCTGGAGCTGCCGGAACGGCAATTCCACCAATACCGGAAATCGATTTTTCTGTCTTTGGTGACATTGATGAGCAACCGCTGACTCGAATTCAAAAACTGACGGCTGCGGCTATGCAGCGCAGCTGGTTAAATGTGCCCCATGTGGCGCATTTCGATGAAGCCGATATTACCGATCTGGAAGAGTTTCGTGTTCTCAATAAGGAAAAAGCGCAGCAGCGTGACTTGAAACTCACACCGCTACCGTTTTTATTAAAAGCCTGTGCTGTGGCGTTACGCGAGCACCCACAATTTAATGCCTCGTTGTCTGCATCCGGTGAATCACTGATTTATAAAAAATACTGCCATATTGGCATTGCGATGAATACGCCTGCGGGCCTGATGGTGCCGGTGATTCGGAATGTGGACCAAAAGGGTATCTGGGAGCTGGCCGAGGAAATGACCGCCCTGGGCATTAAAGGCAAAGAGGGTAAGCTTAGCAAACCGGACCTGGAAGGCGGCTGCTTTACCATTTCCAGTCTGGGCGCTATCGGCGGCACTGGCTTTACACCCATTGTAAACACGCCGGAAGTGGCTATTTTGGGTGTCTCTAGAACCCAGATTAAACCTGTTTATATAGAAGAAACATTTGTGCCGCGTAAGATGCTGCCGTTGACCTTATCCTATGATCACCGCGCCGTTAACGGTGTGGATGCAGGGCAATTTATGACCTGCCTGACGCGGCTGCTGGACGATATTAGGCGGCTGTTGTTGTAGTAGCGGTAACTAACTCTCGCTGAAGAGCATCCAGTCATTGCTGGTATTCACCGGGAAGAGAAATATTGGTATCGACAGGCACAGAGGAACGCCCCACTCCCAGTGCTTTAGGCTCGTGTAGGCAGTTGATATTCCTGCACTAAAAAATGATGAAATGCCTTCAACGTCTTGGCAATGGATCGTTTAAGTGCAGGTTCTCCGACTTGATCTGACATGCCAGGATGTCTGGGACAGATGAAATCTGACATCTTGCGACCCATAACGGACCTAATAGACTTGAGGCTTTTAGGTATGATGCCCGTAGTGCCGGCGACATCTTTCGTTCCGCATTTTTCTCAGCAGCCGCTGCATCCTTATCTATTAACAATAAAAATAGGCAGCCGTTTTGATGATAGATACCGGGCTACTACTTCCCTATGCATCGACTTAAGATTTCACTTTAGCAATTTAAATAACTATTCAAAGTCATAGCGAAACCCCTAATTGCGCTCGGTGTCAGAGATGAGCTGCCTAGCGTAATGCCACAATTAACGCCTCCACCTTATTCACCTAACCCTTTGTTTTTCATATATAATCCCCCGCTCCTCCTCAGCACAAGCAACCACTAAAATTAACATTGCAGCTCAAGCTAAAAAAACTTACACTTGCGCCCGCTTAAGGTGCCTGTGAGGTTATGAGTTCGTAACATCACGGGTTAAACGGGAAGAATGGTGAACAACGACAAGTATTTTGGAACCGTCGTTGAATTCCATCGCTGCCCCCGCAACGGTAATCAGTTACTTAAAACTGTAAAGTCCGGAACCGGCCTTTCGCGTATCGACCAACGATGAAGCGGAGGGCTTTATCTGGATAGTTTGTGTCCAGCTAACGCGTCCGTGTGCCTGGCATTTTTCCGTCCTATTATTCCCCTCCCTCAGTTGCTTTTATTTGCACCAATTGAGGATTGACATGAAAACCCAAAAACACTTGGCACGTGCACTTTTATGCACAACGTTGCCTTCTTCTTTCTTATTTAGCGCCCAGGTTTTTGCAGACGATCAAGCTGCTGTTGAAAACCAACCTTTAGAAATTATCATCACTAATGGCCAGCAAACCAAACGCCCCGGGCTGTCCTTTAATCAACCCAACACAGCCGCTGACCGTTTAGGCCTGACTGCCATGAAAATACCGGGCAGTATTGAAGTCGTCAGCAAAGAAAAAATCGCCATTAAGGGCGATTACTCATCCCTTTCAGCCGTCACCCGCGCCACCGGTTTTGTTTCCAGCGCCAACGCTGGTAATGGTGGCACTTCAACCGCAGTGCGAGGCTTTAATGGTCATGGCGCGGTCGTCTACACCTACGACGGCACGCGCCTCTACGTGGGCTCTGGTACCGTCACTTTCCCGGCCGACACTTGGACGATTGAGCGTATCGAAGTATTACGTGGGCCTGGCTCTGTCATCAATGGCGTGGGTGCCATCGGTGCGACGGTTAATTACGTACCCAAAGCGCCTCGTTTTGGTGAGGTTGAATCTGAATTGGCGGTCACACTAGGCAGTAATGATTTACTGCGCACCGCCTACGGCTCCAGCGGCAGCATCAATTCACAACTGGCCTACCGCTTTGATGCCGTTAAACACCAAACCAACGGTTATGTGGACCGCGCCGACGAAACTCGTGATGCCTTTGCTGCCTCACTGCTTTACCAAGCGAATGACGATCTCGACATCAAATTCAGCGTCGATTACGCCAACATTGATGCCGCACCTTACTGGGGCACACCGCTGGTAAACGGTCAGATTCTCGATTCCACACGTCGCAATAATTACAACGTCAGCGATGGTCTGGTTGAATACGAAGACCTATGGCCACGCCTGGATGTGAACTGGCGAATTAATGAATACGCCACATTGAGCAGCACCACTTTCTATATGGATGTGAACAGACACTGGCGTAATGTGGAAAGCTACGATTTCAATAGTGGCACAGGACTGGTAGATCGCAGCTTCTATCTGGAAATTTTGCATGACCAGATGCAACTAGGTAACCGTACGGACGTGCTGTTTGATTTTAAGCTCGCAGAAATGGACAACAAACTGGACATCGGTGCTGAGGTCAACAGCATTGAGTTTGAACATACCAACAACCGTCCCTATGCGGGCACCGATAGCGTTAGCCTTAACAATCCAGTTCCTGGCACCTTTGCCCAGAACTCGACAAGTGCTACTAGTCTTGATTTTCGCAGCGATAGTTTCCAGTACGCCCTGTTTGTTGATGACCACTTGCAAATCAACGATCAATTCAGTGTCGTGGCCGGTCTACGCCGCGATTTCATTGATTTTGATCGTGAAGACTTCGCTCGCAGCAACGGCGAAACAGCAGGAAAAATCAGCAATGACCAGTCCGGCACCAGCTGGCGTCTTGGAGTGGTTTACCGAGCTAACTACACCACAAGTTTGTATGCGCAAACCAGCCACGCAGTGGACTCCATTCAATCCATTATCTCGGCAACCAATCCCAGCCTGAAATTGGGCGAAGGCGATCAATTTGAGGTGGGCATCAAGCAGTCGTTGTGGAACAAGCGCGTGCAGTACACCCTGGCGCTCTTCGATATTACCAAAAATGATCTGCTCAGCTTCGACGCTGGCAATGTACAACACCAGATTGGTCAGCAGTCCTCACGGGGTATCGAGTTCGACCTATTTGTGCAGGCAACCGACACGCTGGGCATCGACTTTAACATAGCCCTCACCGATGCCGAATTCGACGAATTTGATAACGGAACACAAAACCTCAAAGGCAATCGCCCAAAGAACATACCTAAGCATACCGCCAACCTGTGGCTTAACTGGCAAGCGGCCAATGACTGGCTAGTCAGCGGTGGCGCCCGTTATGTGGGTGAGCGCTACAGTAATGATACGAACACTGTCACGCTACCCGATTACCTCGTCTACGATGCAGCCATTCAATGGGCTGTTTACGACCAAGTGGGGCTAACATTACGCGGTAGAAACCTCACCGATGAGAAGGACTACGTGCTGTCATCCTACGGCAACCAGTGGGTACTGGCCGATGGCCGCAGTGCTGAAATCACCCTGAATTACAACTTCTAACCCAGCTAAAAGAGTCATCGGTCAGCTCATCGCATGGGCTGGCCGAGTAATGACACGAGTTAATAATGAAATTGATACGCTATCTCTACCTGAGCCACCGCTGGCTTGGCATCGTCATGTGCTGTTTCTTCGCCATGTGGTTCTTCAGTGGTGTGGTGATGATGTACGTCGGCTTTCCTAACCTCACTGAAACCGAACGTCTCAATGGCCTGCCGACACTTAAGGCAGCGCAGATCAAGCTACCCGTTACAGCCCTTACCGAAGGCCTGGCGAACCAAACTCACATTGAACAACTGACACTCACAACGGTGCTTAACCGCCCCGCCTATCTACTGAAAACAGTTGATCAACCCTGGCGTGGCATGTACGCAGATACTGGCGAATTATTCAGCGCGATTTCCGAACAGCAGTCACTTGCTGCAGCGCGTTATTTTGCAGGTCAGTCACATATTGCCATGACCGAAATTCACTATGCCGAGCAGCTTCTGCAGGATCAATGGTCCGTCAGCAACAGCCTCGAACCTTACCGCCCACTGCACCGGGTAGAACTCGGCGATACCGCCGGACAACAGCTGTATATTTCCGCCCTCACCGGCCAGGTGGTGCGCGATACCAATCATACAGAACGCCTTTGGAACTGGCTCGGTGCGAACCTGCATTGGATTTATCCGGTACAATTACGAAAGCATGCTGATCTATGGAGCGACGTGGTGATCTGGCTGTCGATGCTGGGGCTGGTTTCCCTGATCACCGGATCAGTGATCGGCATTTTGCGGCTACGTGTCAAAAAGCCCTACCGCGGCAGCAGCTACACTCCCTACCGCGGCGTGATGAAATACCACCACCTGCTGGGGCTGAGTATTCTGCTGATTCTATCCACCTATCTGTTCAGCGGACTGATGTCCATGAACCCCTGGGACATCTTCAGCGAGAAAAAAGACTTTTCCGCACAACTGCATCGCTACCAGACCAACGGCAATTCAATGCTGGCGGATAACGCGCTAGCGGCCACCCTAACCCTGCAACAAACCCTGACATCAAATCCACAAACAAAAGAAGTTCACTGGCACTGGTTAGGTGGAAAGGCCTACAGCGTACTTAACACGTCGTCTCAACGGATTGTGGCGCAGCCAGGCAACTCCAAAGCCATATTGGCAAATCAAATACAAAGCGCCCTGCCCACACTGATACCCGGTAGCAGCATCGAATCCCAACAATTTCTCGATCAATACGACCTTTACTATTACTCTCACCATGAACGTTCACGCCCTATCCCCATCCTACGCGTAATATTCAACGATGAAGAAAGCAGCTGGTTTCATATCGACCCCAGCACCGGCGAAGTACTGGAAAAACTAACCTCAGCAACGCGCCTGCAACGCTGGCTCTTCAACGCCCTGCATAGCTTCGATCTCAGCTTCCTGATCAATCATCGGCCTGCATGGGATGTTCTGGTGATTACACTGTGCAGCCTGGGATTTGTGTTTTCAGCGACGTCCTTGATCATTGCTTGGCGTAGGTTGACGTTTCACAGAAAGCGAAAGAGATCGAAAGGTATAAGCGGACTTAGCGTAATGACAAATGACAAACCAAAGCTCGGAAGCAACACGAAGTAGATTGCTTGGGACAGAGTAAGAACTCTTGGTTTTATGATTTACACTGATAAGTTCAATGTCGGCTTCTGGCACTAAAAGGACTGTCAGGATATATCGATCCCCCCCCAAAAAAGCGCAACGACATTACCTTGTGACGAGAATACAAAAAAGCCAGAGCATTTTACCGCTCTGGCTTTTTTAACTGCTTACGCAAATAGTCTGAATCTTGACTAGGTATTGCTAAGCTCAGACTGGCTGTTCACCTTACTGCTAACCTTGGGAAGGCGATTAACCACAGGAACCACACCCTCCTCTCGTAGCGAGGTCACCAAGCCCTTCATCATAATTATCATAACAAAAGAGAATGGCAATGCAGCGACAATCGAAGCTGTTTGCAGGGCTTTTAGTCCACCAACCATTAACAGGATGGCGGCAACAGCACCTTCACCCAACCCCCATAACACACGGTGAGCGGTTGGTGGGTGTTCATTACCCATCGACAAAATAGTCGTTACGACTAAGGTGCCAGAATCCGATGACGTAATGAAATAGGTAGCGATAAGCAAGGTTGCGACAAACGCTGCGATGGAGCCAATAAAACCGGCATCAAGCTTGTCTAATGTCACGTACAAAGCCTGTGTAACATCTGCCGAAACCGCGTCAACGATGCCCGCTTGTCCAGCTGCCGAAACGAGTTCACCCGCTTCATTAGTCATTTGATTGAACAGTTCAATATATATCGCGGTGCTACCGAACAAGGTTAACCAAACAAAACCTAACATTGCTGGTACTAACAAGACGCCAATAATGAATTCCCGAATGGTGCGACCCTTAGAGATGCGCGCAATAAACATGCCTACAAACGGTGCCCAAGCCATCCACCAGCCCCAGTAAAACGCAGTCCACCAGGTTTGCCACTCGCTGTTTTCGTTAGCATCAGTCCAAGTACTTAAGGGTAAAAGATGACCTAAATAGTCACCGGTATTTTGCAATAGGCTACCCAATAAAAAGCGAGTCGGACCAAAGCAAAGCAAAAATACCAACATCCCGATGCTGAGCCACATATTGACTTCGGATAGGATTTTAACGCCTCGACCAACACCTGAAACAACCGATATCGTAGCAATAGCTGAGATAACGGCAATAAGCATTATTTGATTGCCAAGGGAAACCTCCATGCCAAACATCGTATTAAGGCCGGTGTTCATTTGGGTTACACCTAAGCCTAGCGAAGTCGCTACACCAAACACGGTACCAAACACAGCTAACACGTCTACCGCATGACCCACAGGGCCATACATTTTATCGCCAATTAATGGGTAAAGAGCTGAACGAATGGTTAACGGTAATTTCTTTCGATAAGAAAAATATGACAACGACAAACCAACAATCACATAGATTGCCCAGGGATGAAGTCCCCAATGGAAAAAGGTAAGTCGCATGGCAACTTGAGCTGCTTCCGGCGTTAGCCCTTCGGTTACAAAGGGATTACTTTGAAAGTGATAAATAGGCTCAGCAATAGACCAAAAGACTAAACCAATACCCATGCCCGCGCTGAATAACATCGCAAACCACGAGAAGTTGCTATATTCAGGCCTTGAATCATCATCACCTAAACGCAAGTTACCGTAGCGGCTAAATGCCAGCCAGATACAGAAAAATAGAAATATCGCGACAATGCCAATGTAATACCATTTAAGATAATCCAGGATCCAGCCCGACATCGCATTAAACACTGCGCCCGATTGTTCGGTGAAAAATACACCGGCCAAAACAAATAGCCCAATTGTTAACATTGCTATAACGGTTGAAACTGGGTTCATGCCTTTTAATAAACCTTGTTTTGCCACCATAATGAAGCACCTTTTTTAGTTAGTATGACGGACCTTCAGGCCCGCATCGAGCGAGCCTGAAGGTCATTTCACCTACATATTACTGATAATCGCATCGCCAAATTCAGAGGAAGACAGCAGCGTTGCACCATCCATTAAACGCTCAAAGTCATAGGTGACCGTTTTTGCGGTGATCGCACCATCAATGCCTTTAATAATCAAATCCGCCGCTTCATCCCACCCTAAGTGGCGCAGCATCATTTCAGCCGACAGAATCAACGAGCCTGGGTTGACCTTGTCCAAACCGGCATATTTAGGTGCCGTGCCGTGGGTCGCTTCAAAGATAGCCACTTCATCACTGATGTTTGCACCGGGCGCGATACCGATACCGCCAACCTGTGCAGCCAACGCATCAGAAATAAAATCACCGTTAAGATTAAGTGTGGCAATCACACTGTAATCCTCAGGCCGCAGTAAAATCTGTTGCAGCATGGCGTCGGCAATAACGTCCTTAATAATAATTTCGTTACCGGTATTGGGATTCGTAAGTACTTGCCAAGGGCCACCATCGAGCGGTGTTGCGCCAAACTCTGCAGCGGCCAACTCATAGCCCCATTCCTTGAAAGCACCCTCAGTAAATTTCATGATATTGCCCTTGTGAACCAGCGTCACACTTGGCAAGTCCTGATCGATAGCGTATTGGATTGCCCGGCGCACCAAGCGTTCGGTACCCGCTTTTGAAACAGGTTTGATGCCAATCCCGCAATTCTCAGGGAAACGTATTTTTTTCACGCCAAATTCAGATTGAAGAATATCGATTAGCTTGTCGGCTTCGGCAGAACCTGCGCTCCACTCCACGCCGGCATAAATATCTTCAGAGTTCTCGCGGAAAATCACCATATCAGTTTTTTCTGGTTCTTTTACAGGGCTGGGAACCCCCTTGAACCAACGCACCGGACGCATACAGACGTATAAATCCAACTCCTGACGTAAGGCAACATTTAATGATCTAATACCGCCACCTACTGGCGTAGTCAGTGGACCTTTGATACCAACAACAAACTCTTTAAACGCTTCTAGTGTTTCTTTTGGCAACCACTGATCACCACCATACGTGTTGACAGCTTTTTCACCGGCATACACTTCCATCCAGGCAATCGAACGTTCACCGCCATAAGCCTTTTCCACTGCCGTATTAACAGCCTCAAGCATGGGTGGTGTCACATCAACACCGATACCATCGCCCTCTATAAAAGGCACAATAGGCCGATTGGGGACGTTCAGGGACAGGTCACTGTTGACTGTTATTTTCTCGCCGTCCGTAGGGACTAAAATCTTGTCGTAAATCATTAAAAATCTCCAATTAATTCGGGCATGTCTAAAATGTTCGCCTGTTGCATCGCTATATAGTTGGTGGCTATACCAGCGTTCTTTTGGGGCTAATACGACATGCCGCTATAAACTTTTCTGCACAAATTAATATCATCACAATATTTCATGTGATTGCTTTCATATGGCCGGAACCAAACTCTTCTACTGCTGGCAGCCGAATGGCGCAACTCACTGAGTTGTTTCAACAGAAAAACCATGTTGAAACAGGGGGGATCTCCCCTATTAATTTCCAGCTTGGCTGAGCTGTTCCCAGCGTTGCGAATCGTCCTCAAACTTTTCCAAGATTGACGCGATCTGTGATTGATCTCTCTTGGGATCACAAGCGGCGAGGCGAGCAGCCTGGCGAGATAAGCGGGAAAAACGATGCTGAATAGCTTGATCCCCAAGGGGCTCTGTAGGCGAGTAAGGTAGCTGGTTAGGGAAAATTCTGGTTGTATCACGATAATCTAACGATTTCGGTGCAAAGGAGACAATTAGGGTAATCCGATTGCCATCATTTGCTTTTTCAGCCATGTGTTTTACATGAGATCCTTGAACCAGGATGGATTCCCCTTCCTCTAAAGCAAAATCTCCAAAGTCTGTACAAAGTTTCCCACCTTCAGCACCTGGTGTTTTTGAAATCATGGAAATAAACACAAAGGGAACATAATCATGATGCCAGTCGTCTACAGCAACTCTGGTATCCTCTTCGCCATCTTCTGGCACTGCCTGGAAATTTACATGGGCGTAATCCTGTTCAAGGTGAGCAATCAACTCAACGCCAGCAATCTCGGAGACAACTTTTTCCAGATCGGCACAACCAAACCATTTTTGTAATTGAGGAACCCCTCTGAGGGTAACAGCCCTGGCGTTGGAATAGGCCAAATGACGATTCTCTTCGATGGTCTCTTTCACTGCCGCAAGGGATTCTTGATCTAGACATCGAAAAGGTTGGCAACATGCATAATCAATTTCAGGTAAGTCACCAAAGGTATTTTCCGCTTTTTCCCATCCTGGTTTTAGATCAGAAAATCGAGAGACAGCTAAGTCATCAGGAAGTTGGAAATTAAGTTTTTTTAAAGAAGTCATTATGTTCCCTCCAAAAAGGGTTCGCTTTTAGCAATGCCCGTTTTGTTTGTGTGTTATAAATTTGCTTTTATTTATTAGTAGGTTAACTACAAATGATCACTGATTTAGAGCTGTAAGTTAAACCGTGAAATGATATTAGAGGGTCGTTAGGAGGTGAACCAGCAAAAAAAAACACCCCAAAGACATAAGTATATTTATGGCAAAATCATGATATAGATCAAAACAAATAATGATGTAGATCAAGTTCAGAGCAAGAAGTCAGTGTAGACGGTGCTCTAATTGATGAGTGCCTGTGAACTAGGGGGCAGAAATATACCCAGGCGATTTGCTGAATAGCTCTAGATTTTGTTATCAATTGCGGTGAAATGTTAAATACAATGATGGTTGCTGTGCTATTTATTCAAATAAGCGATTTCTAATAGCAGCGGCTTGCGGATGATTCAATTTTGAACGGGCAGACAAGTGATAAGCCTGCGAACGCCCCTGTTAAGCAGTCCTAAATCCATTTTTTCAGTTCCACTGAATGCTTCCGCAAGGGCTACTCTGTTTTGGGGGCGACGTGATCAGCCTGATAATGTGTATCCACGCCCGCATGATCGCAAGGTTGCGGTACAAAACTAAGCTTCTCGCGATCACGCCCGCCAACCCTCGATTGCCATAGGCAATACAGCATCAGCAGCAGGCAGTTAACCCCAATAAAATTAAACAGTGCTGCTGGGCCGAATCTAACCATTAGTGCTGAACTCAGTATCGGCCCCAGAATGGCACCACATCCGTATCCCACCAGCAACCCCGACGACGTCTGTATCATTTTATCCGGGCCACACCAGTCATTGGCGTGCGCGACTGATAGCGGATAAATCACAAACACCAAACTACCAAAGACAAATACGGTGCCAACAAGAACCAAAAAGCCGACATCAACGTGGGCACACCACACCAGAGCCGCGCAGCAAAGCGAACTACCAAGAGACACTGCAGCAATCACACGTCTGCGTTCCAAACGGTCAGAAAGTTTGCCCAGAGGAATCTGTAACACCACACCACCGAGCACCCCTGCTGCCATGAAATACGAAATCTGTGAAGTGCTCTGACCCAGCTCCTGGGAAAACACCGGCGCCATGGCAAAAAAGGACGCGTAGACCGCGCCGGAACACGTCGCGCCCCAGAACCCTGCGGGTGCCTG
>Ga0209396_1002247_pt1 | contig 20486 bp, 12 predicted proteins | sample GOMGulsemesocosm_6_FD_184638 | JGI IMG/M metagenome (GOLD analysis project Ga0209396, IMG submission 184638) | Methane-oxidizing microbial communities from mesocosms in the Gulf of Mexico - GOM8C Gulf of Mexico (SPAdes) (version 2) | ecosystem: Environmental > Aquatic > Marine > Cold seeps...
TTTAATACTTCACTAAACACACTCACATCCTGCAACGCAGGATCTAACCATTGATCATATTTATCTGCAGTTAACATGGCTGGACTTGCTTTAGTATGAATTTGAGCCAGTTTTATATGTGGCGCGTTTGTGATAATAGAACAAGAATAACTTAATTCACCCGTTTGTTGATGTTGCCAGGTATTGTAAAGCCCAGCAAAAGCTATAGCACGGTCTGGTGACATCAGATCGTGATACATCAGAGGTCTCTTATTTATAAACATAGTTTCACCAAAACCAGAAGCAGGAATAATGCACCGCTGTTGCCTAAACGGTAAATAACCGGCACTGCCATGAATATTGACTTGATCAAAACGGGTATTAAATGACGTATATTTTGACGGTTTGAATCCTTGTTCGTTAGCGTCTAATAATAACCACCATGTAGCGGGTTTTATAACACGTTGCGATTGTTGCTCTATCACAATAGACACAGATTGACAGGGCATAATGAAAGGGTCATGTCGTTGCTTGTCTGGATTAATAACCTCTAAGCGGTCCAATAAGTACTGTACATTTGAATCATCATTTACATTAAAACGTCCACACATTAATAATACCTGTTGTTTAAAGAACATGCGTAACTGTATACCCATACAGTTATATTTACAATGTATTCTACTGGTTATTTAGCCAGCTAAATACGTTAATCAAAATTGGATACGATTGAGTATAAAAAGCAGCAAGCAACGAGAGCAATGGAGTGGAGTGTAGATTGATGAATAGATTAAGCATTAAACCTTTAGTATTGTTCTGTCTGTTAGTTGAACATGGCGATAAAACAACTGTTCATTCATACAGTCATTTTGTCGGGATTACTAATTAGCTTATATTACAAGCAAATACACAGTAAAATTCATGTAAATTGAGAGGAAAACAAATTTTTACAAGTATCGAACACTGTGTATAAATACAGTCATTTGGATTATTGAATGAATCTAAAGAAAACAACTGTATTTAATGTTCGACATCTCCCACTAATTATTTAGCTTTTCGGAAATGGATACCGAGAAATTGGCATAAATTGATATCAACAACATCAAAATAATAAACGGTAATCCAAAGAGGATTAACGGCATCCACCCCAAATTAAATAATATTATGCCAGCTAATAGAGACACTGTAGCCTGTATAGCGAAAATGCTAAAGTCGTTAATGGATTGCACCTTTAATCGCTCGTTATTTTGGTAAGAATGCGGTAATAACAATGTTCCTGCCAGAAATAAAAAATTCCATCCAATACCTAACAACACCATAACCCACCAGTAGTGCAAGACCTCTTGACCCACCAATGCAAATAAAACGACGGAAAAATAACAAAGACACCCAATTAGCATGAGATTACGTAAACCAATTCTTTTAACTAAAAAAGCGGAAAATAGAGAAGGTAAATACATCGCAATAATATGACTTTGCACAACCCATTTTGTTTCTTCTAAGCTATGTCCTTGCAGCACATGCATGCTTAGCGGTGTTGCCGTCATAATGTAGCTCATTAATCCATATCCAATAGCTGCACTTGATAATGCGACAAGAAAGATGGGTTGCTTTATAACATGACCGATTTTTCTTGCTGGCTCTTCGGCTATACTTTCGACTGTTTGTGATGGGGATAATTGAGTAATAGCACCAATACTTAACAGTAATAGACAGGCTAATCCAATAAACGAGCCAGAAAACCCATGAGTAGAAGTTATCCAGTCCTTACCAGCAACGGCAAGTTCAGGTCCTAGAATAGCGGCAAAAATGCCACCAACCATTAAGATAGACAGTGCTTTCGGGGAATCTTTTTTGTCATCGACACTTTCTAAAGCACAAAAACGCATTTGTGCCACGAATGCCATGCTAAATCCTAATGACAAGGCACCGAAAACTAACAACTCAAACGATAAAAAGTAGGCGGCCGCTGCAGATACTAAAGCCGCAAAAACTGCAATCGATAACCCAACAATCAAACTCAGACGCCGGCCAATACGTTTAGTTAATTGGTTAGCCGGCAGCACAGCAATAGCCACTCCAACGATGAGTAGTGAAATAGGTAAGGTAGCTAATGATGGTTTAGGCGCTATGTGTTGGCCCAAAATACCGCTTACTAACACCATCAGTGATGTGGCTGACATAGCCAGCGGTTGAGAAAAAAATAGCAACCAAATATTTTTGGGCAACTTAACAAATCGATGTCCAAGTAATGCACACAGGGACAAAGCAATTAACGTAAACAATAGTGTAAAAGACATTTCATACTCATAGTGGTTTAAAAAAATTAGTGTCTAATCCTAATTAAATTAAACATTAAGCGACTGAATTTCGATTAGTTTTACAGGTTTAGCATTTAAAAAACAATGACAGAAACTCATTTGTTCTGTCCGTGCTTAAGCCTTATAGTGGAGACGTACTAAATATATGGGCATAGAGTACTGATAACTCTAATAATATTTATGATAATGTGTGTAAAACACTTCAATTTACGATATATTCTATCTACTACAAAATTATTAGTTTTAATAAGCTCATAATAACAAATATTAAGGACATAAATTTTGAATGTATTACTAGTTGATGATTCTGCACTAATTAGACAACTGGCCGCTAAATATATTCATAATGAAGGCTATACACCGTTAGCCGCTTCAGGTGCCGAAGAAGCACTAAGTATATTAAAAACTGAAACAGTTGATTTAATATTAATGGATGTAGAAATGCCTGATATGAATGGATTTGAATTAACGCGGGTGATAAGACAAACAATTCCTCACTGGATACCAATTATATTTTTAACCTCTAAAACAGAAGATAAATTTCTGGTCGAAGGTATTGAGTCAGGTGGTGATGACTATATATATAAACCCATCAACGAAGTGATTCTGACCTCAAAACTCAAAGCAATGGCTCGTATCGTAGAAATTAAATTAAAATTAGATGAAGCCAATGAAAAACTTTCTCAGCTTACTCAGACAGATTCATTAACTGGATTAATTAATCGCCGCGGCATGAAAACAATTTTAAAACGTCTGTGGAAAAATAGCCTAAACTCCGATGACAACTTCTCAGTGGTTTTCTTAGATATTGATTACTTCAAACCCTACAACGACAACTACGGACACCCAAAAGGTGATAAATGCTTAGAATCGATTGGAACATTTCTGGCAAACAATATCAGAAAAGGTAGCGACATGGCTGTTCGTTACGGTGGTGAAGAATTTCTGTTAATACTACCAAACACCAATACTAAGGGAGCCATTAACGTTGTAAATAGCATTAAAGTCAAACTCAATGAAGAGGCTTTACCTCACTTACATCGACCTGATGAGCTTAGTCATATCACCGTAAGTTTTGGCATTTCATCAAGTGTGTTCGCAACTAATATAAGTGAATTGTTACAACAAGCTGATATTGCAATGTATAAAGCAAAAGATCTTGGTAGAAACACTTATTTCAACTATGAAGATTTAATCGAGAAACAGTAATACCTTTAATGCAAAAAATCCGCTAACCTTTCGATTAGCGGATTTTTATAATATGGCGGAGAGCATGAGATTCGAACTCACGGAAGGGATAAACCTTCACTCGCTTTCCAAGCGAGCGCCTTAAGCCACTCAGCCAACTCTCCTAAATTTAATTAATTCAACTCTGCTGAATCAATGACGCTAGTTTATGTGAACCATTTGATTAAAGCAATGCTCGTTTAATCAAGTGGTTACTAATCAAGCGTTACCCTTAACATTTATCTTCAATTGTGCGGCAAAATCTAACATACGGCGCAGTGGGATCAATGCTCCTTCACGCAGTGCATCATCTACAAAAATTTCATGCTCTACAGGATTATCTGTGCTTAGCGCATTTTCAATGGCCTCTAAACCATTCATCGCCATCCAAGGGCAATTTGCACATGAACGGCACGTTGCGCCCTCACCTGCTGTTGGCGCGGCAATAAAGGTTTTAGTGGGCATTAACTGCTGCATCTTATAAAAAATACCGCGATCGGTGGCCACAATAAACATTTCTTTACTTGATGCCTGTGCTGCTTGAATAAGCTGGCTGGTTGAACCGACAGAATCAGCTAAGGCTACAATTTCTTCGGGCGACTCAGGATGAACAAGAACTTGTGCCTCAGGATAAAGGGCTTTCATGTCCTGTAACGCTTTAGTTTTAAACTCGTCATGCACGATACAATCACCCTGCCAAAGCAACATATCAGCCCCAGTTTCACGCTGAATATACCCACCAAGATGACGATCGGGTCCCCAAATAATCTTTTTACCTTGTTCATCCAAATGCTCAACAATTTCTAAGGCGATACTTGAGGTAACAATCCAATCGGCACGCTTTTTAACAGCCGCCGATGTATTGGCATACACGACCACTGTTCTGTCAGGATGTTGGTCACAAAAGGCGCTGAACTCTTCTATGGGACAGCCAACATCTAACGAACACGTCGCTTCGAGAGTGGGCATCAATATAGTTTTTTCTGGGCTCAAAATCTTTGAGGTTTCCCCCATAAACTTCACACCAGCGACAATCAGCTTTTTGGCTGGGTGCTCTGCACCAAATCGAGCCATTTCCAATGAATCTGAAACACAACCACCTGTTTCTTCTGCTAATGCTTGAATTTCAGGATCAGTATAATAATGAGCAATTAAGGCCGCATTTTGTTCAACCAACATCCGTTTGATATTTGCTTTTAACTCAAGAGTGCGCTCGGATGTAAGTCCACGTGGTTTTAATGGAAATGGGTAATCTAACGCGGGTCTTGTTGGTACTTCTAACATGGTGTCGGCCTAATGATCATTGTCTAACTTCGCAGGATTATAAAACAATCTCAGTAAAAAGCTATTCTTGGATCAAAAACACTGCTAAAAACCCTTACTAGCGTGAAAAATAAGCACTTGTTAGACTTTTGGCTAATAGGGCTTTGATTGATATTACAGCTTGCATCGTTGTACACTCAGGTAAAATAATAATAAGGAAGTATCTATGTCTGAGCACTATAAAATAGTCATCGCCGATGATCACCCACTTTTTAGAAGTGCCTTACGACAAGCACTTAGCAGTGCTTATCCTGATACACATTGGCTTGAAGCCGAATCTGCTGACACCCTACAGCACACACTAGACAGCAACACGCAACTTGATTTAATCATCCTAGATTTACAAATGCCTGGCTCCCATGGATATTCAACGTTAATCCATCTACGCAGTCACTTCCCTGCAATACCTGTCGTTGTTATATCAGCCTATGAAGACACCAAAACTATCGCTAAAGCCATGCATTACGGCAGTTGCGGCTTTATCCCGAAATCAACGTCGATGGACGATTTGGCCAATGCGCTAGATTTAATACTCCAAGGTGAAACCTGGTTACCGAATGGCCTTGATTTATCCAAAGAAGATATTTCTGAAAACGGTGATTTCGCTAATCGTTTATCTGATTTAACTCCCCAACAATATAAGGTGCTGCAAATGTTTGGTGAAGGCCTTCTTAACAAGCAAATCGCTTATGATTTAGATGTGTCTGAAGCGACTATTAAAGCCCACGCCACCGCCATTTTTAGAAAGCTCAATGTGCGAAATCGCACACAAGCTGTTATAGCTTTAGCCCAGTTAGAAATTAATAATCCTGTTTTATAGCTTAATACCAACAAGGCAGCGTTTCAGCTGCCTTGTTTTTCCTGGTCTTAACTCTTTCGTCTATTGAACATCACCAAGCAAAGTATTAAAACCCCAAACCATGTCACACTACCGCCACCTCCTCCACTACTTGGGCGAGACTTTTTAAACATCGGCGCCGTTTTATCGACGCGATTATTCATTGGTTGTAAGTTGCGTTTTTGCTTCGCTTGGCGCTCAATGCCTCTGCGTGCATCGTTTATTCGTTTAATACCATGTTTTTCAAAAACATCACCTTCAACTACTAATAATGAGGTCTGTTTGGTCACAATGGAATAGGCCAAAGATAAGTCTAGAATCGCCTGCTGGCTGTCATCATCTTCACCTAAATAGTCCACCAGCGATTCTAGTGATTTAATTTTATTATAGGCCCACAACCGTTCTATCTCTGGATAGTTAGCATCATGTTTAGGAAACAAAACCGATGTGTTGTAACTGATTTTTTCTCCATTCACATACCCTGTTAGCCTAATATTAGCCTCTCCATCTCCTTCATAATGACCTAACACACTCATTTGTTGCCCGCGGTAAATTGTCGGGAAATCTAAGGTAGTTAGATCTGAAATGCTAATACCCGTGATATCAATATTTACATCACGTAGTGACTGATGCGTTAATTTGCTCGCGGCCAATTGTATTTGTCCTAACATGTCATCACTATTAGAAATACTCGCGTAAAATCCGTGTGATACTTTTGACATGCCCTCTAACAAGGGTCTGTTGGCACTATTTCCCATCACAAAGCTAAACAAACGCACATCGTATTTTTTTAACAGCGATAAAAACCGTTTTTTCTCAGTCACCCCTACGTTGGCCACACCATCAGTCACAAGCATAATAGCGCTTGTGCGATCGCTATCTAAATCCCTTAACCCTTTAGCAAGGCCTGCGTACAAGTTGGTGCCACCGCCTACGCCGTCTTGTGTCAGTTTATTTAACGTAAGGTTGATAGATTCTTTAGTCGCTAACTGAAACCCTTGGGATACATCTTGCGCACTGGCATTAAAAGAGACAACTTTAAAACGATCACCTTGAGGTAACTGTTCAAGTCCTTGCTTAACGCCTTCAATTAACGTTTGATATTTACCGCCCATCGACCCCGATTTATCCAATATAAATATCCAATCACGTTGACCTTTAAGGGGCGCAAGATCATCACCGGGAGTGAGTGTCAGCATAAACGTTCCTTGTTTATCTTCTGCGTTTTTATAACTGATCAAATCTACACTGCCGGGCAGGTCTAACGCCTGACGCCAATAAATAACAATATCTTGATTAAGTTGATGCTTGTTAGTAACAGAGCTTAGCGTAATTTGACTCTCAGGGACTCCCTCCTCTGTAGTTTGGATTAATTTTTGCGCAGTTTCATCAACGCTACTTAATGACACAGACCACTGTTTGTTATCGCTATTAGTAATCATTGCACCGGGCTGTTTAGGGACTCTTAAGCCATCAATGGCATAGCTTGACCGTAAATCCAGTGTAAAACTAAAACGTTCATCTACGGTTTCATTACGGCTCCAAAATGCATCTTTGGCTTCATCTACGCCGCCATTTTCTAAGGGATAGACATAACGCCCCATACCTGTATCAACTTTTTGCTGCTGAAAATACACAAGCTGTATTTTGACATCAGCATTAGCATTCACTGGATAGACTTTAACATCAAAGGTTTTATGACTGTCTTGCGACGTCACGGCCACATGATGACCACTGGCTTTTTCATCTTGGTAAATTTTCTCTGCTTGGGCCTTTTTAACGACCTCACCTTCAATGCCCACACCGTTAATCCAAAACGTGAACCCACCTACGGCCGCATCTTCCGGAATAGGAAATGAATAGATTGCTTCTAAAGCTTGATTGTTACTGTTATGAAAAACTTGATCGACGTGCGTCACCGCTAAACTGTCATGAATAGTGACGTTTACATCGTGCGTTTTTATCGACAGTGGTTTTAGCTGACTATTGACAGGCGTGAGTAGCCCTGCAGCTGATACATCCCCCATAACGAAGGCTATTGGTGAAAGTAATATAGTTATAAGTAATCGTTTTAAAGTTAACATGCGGCGTTCCTCGTGAGTAAATACGAGGCTAGTTATAAAACAATTGCGACAGGCCGTTAAGTCACTATTCATTAGTATCAATATAGACCACTGAAGGTAGCATCAGTGTCTACTTTTCTATCAATTAACCAGGCGTTGCTAGTTTCGCGCTTTATTCTCAAATAACGCCGCGTTCCATTGCCGCATTGCAACCACCAGCGTCGTGCCATGTTTGTTGTCCATGCTTATCCGTTGATCCCCTTGCTTAACCTGTGCAAATTGATTAATCAGTTGCTGCATGGCTTGTTGCAGTTCGTTATTGCTGCCATCCGATAACAACCCGTTAATCACCAAAAGTTTTTCAGTACTTTTCTTAAAATCACTTTTAAAAAACTCTTCTTTGATATGTGCCTGAAAATAACGCTGGATTGGTCCATTAATACGCCAATTAAAATTTGGACTAATCAGTAGTTTAATTCTGTTGTTAGGTTGTAGTTCAATAATTTTTAGCCGGTCAAGGTGGGCTAAGTACTGAATAAGCTGTATGTCAGTCACTTCAAATTGCGTTGTGATGTCACTAAAGCTGTACCCATCTATTACGCACACGGAAACTAACAGCAACATTTCGTCACTTACCATATTCTGTTCTTGTTCTAATGTAAGGCTGCTTATCTGTGTCTGTTCTAACTGGGCAATCAACACCAAGTCAGTCAACGTAATAGCCAATAACGTGCAAACGCTTTCAAGGCGATTAACACTTATATTACCTTCACTAAATAACCGTTTAACTGACGCTTCACTAAGCACTAAGTGCGCCGCGACATCAACATAGGTCAAATCACGTAATTTTAGTTGGCGCTTTAACGCCTGTAATAATGCTTTTTCTTGGCTCATTAAACTGTCCTTATACCAATCCAGAGATCATGGCTCTTAACGCCGCGGGTCTCACCATTTTTGCCATGTATTTATAATTTTTAGTTTCTACTTCTTCAATCAGTTCATTACGGGTATCTGCTGTAATAAGAACACCTGGAATTTGTGTCTCGTATTTTTCCCGAAGCGCTTCCATGGCATCTAACCCTGTTTTATGATCATCTAGGTGATAATCTGCCAGCATAATATCAGGGAGCGCTTCATCGTTATCAATAAGTGAAATAGCTTCATCTAAGCTTTTCGCTGACATCACTTCACATTGCCAACGTTTCAATAATAATTCTAAGCCAACTAAAATTTTCTCTTCGTTATCAATACACAGTACTTTTACACCCGCCAATTGATTTCGCGAGAAATTATGATTAGGTTTAGTCGCTTTAGGCTGATAATTTTTGACAATAGGCACCATCACACTAAACATCGACCCTTTATTCACAATCGATTTCAGTTTGATGTCATGCTGTAATACTTTAGAAATACGATCGGCAATGGCAAGCCCTAAACCTAAGCCATTACGATCGTACAATGAACTGTCTTCTAAGCGCTTGAATTCTGAGAATATGTCTTTGACTTTATCTTCGGCAATGCCGCAGCCTTGATCCCACACTTCAATGGACAAATTGTCACCTAAGCGTCTACACCCCAATAAGACTTTACCGCCACATCCATAACGAAAGGCATTAGTTAGAAAGTTTTGTACTATTCTACGTAATAAATTGATGTCACTATTAATGGCTAAATCACAATCTACGCTATGGTACTCAACTGAGTAATCATTGGCCATAGCGCTAAATTCGGCATTAAAGTTACTCAATAATGCCGACACCGGAAAATCTGATTTACTCACTTCAATGGCATCAGATTCAAGCTTTGAAATATCAAGTAAATCCGCTAATAATTGCCCTGATGATTTTAGCGAATCAGCTATATGGCTAACCGTCTGTTTAATTTCAGGATCAGGATGCTCATGTTGGAGCAAAGATGCCGTAAACAGTCGTGCAGCATTGAGGGGCTGCATTAAATCATGGCCAATGGCGGCCATAAATCGCGTTTTACTGAGATTGACTTGTTCAACTTTTGATTTAGCAATTTGTAAATCGGCATTGGCGGATGACAACTCTTTTGTACGTTCAATAACCCGAGCTTCTAAATCGTCTTTTGCTTTAACTAACTCGCGCTCTACTTGTCTATATTGAGTGATGTCTGAATACGTTGTCACAAAGCCACCGTTTGGCATGGGGTTACCCTGCATTTTTATCACTTTGCCATCGGTTCGTGTACGCTCAAAAGTGTAAGGCATACCCAACATGACATTGTCCATTCGCCGCGCTACATGATCCTCAACATCACCAGCGCCGCAAAACCCACGGCTGGCATTAAAACGAATTAATTCACTGATATGTTTGCCCACAGACAGAAAACTCTTCGGGTAATCAAATAAGTCGGCGTAGCGTTGATTCCAAGCCATCAGATTATAATGTTCGTCTATGACGCTCATGCCTTCACTGGCATGTTCTATTGCGCTATGCATCAACTTTTGACTGTTCATTATTTTAGAGGAGGCCTCATCAATCAGCTCCACTAAATCATCTAAGGGCATATCACGCCCTTCAAGCACAGAGTTCATCACCAAGGAAGCTGACGATGTACCTATTACTGAGGATAATACTAATTCAGTATGGGTAATTAACGGCGTACTCGCACTTTTGGACAAGGTTGTTTTAGATTCAAACTTCTTATCAAATTCGATAAAACTAGCAATCGCACGGGGCTGACCGATAAACCTACTTGCCAGCATAAGTAACTCTTGCTCTGTGACGGCGCCGCTTTTGATTGTTTTTTCATGGCTTGTACGATTGACAAATAGACCCGCCTGCATACGTTCGCGTACACCAGGCCTAAAGATCATTGAGCCCCAAATGTAAAATAGGGTATTGGTTAACAAACTCACTAATATCCAGTTATAGCTCGGATGAATTTCACTCAACCATTGTAGATTAGTGAAGAAATTAGAGGCTGTAACAACGGGTTTAAACAAGGTGTAAAACCAAATGAACATACCTGACAATAAGCCTAAGTAGACGCCTTTTTTGTTACCATGTTTCCAGTACACGCCGCCAACAAGGCCGGGTAATATTTGAATAAATACACCGAAGGATATTTGTCCTAAATTCGCCAGTGAGTTTTGACCTGATACTTGGCTATAAAAAAGCCAAGACAATCCCATCATCACGACAATAATGATGCGCCTGATATTTAAAATGCTGCGGGAAAATTGATGAAAATTACGTTGTTGCAACGTCCCTGTTTTGAGTAGTATCGGCATGACCCATTCGTTGCTCACCATGATTGAAATAGTCAATGCGGCCACGATAACCATGCCCGTAGCGGCAGATACGGCGCCTAAAAACCCAAATAAGGCGAGAAAATCATACCCCAAAAATAATGGCACACTTATCATGTAACTATCTGGTGAAACGCTCGGATCCATAATAACCTTTCCTGCTAGCGCTAGGGGCATAACAAACAAACCAGCGAGCAATAAATAACATGGAAAAATCCAGCGACTCCGTTTTAAAGCCTGTGAATCTCGCGCTTCAACCATCATGGTGTGAAATTGACGAGGCATACACAAAAAAGCCGCCATCATGACTAGTGTCTGAGCAAACAAACTGCTCCAGCTGTAAAAGCTATTTTCGTGATTAATAATGTCCTTTGTATTTGCCTGTTGCCAAATATCAGAAAAACCATCAAAGGCCACGTAACACACCACAAGCCCAATCACTAAAAAAGACACTAATTTAACGATAGCCTCAAAGGCGATCGCGAGCATTAAGCCAGGATGATGTTCAGTAGCGTCTAATTTTCTCGTTCCAAAAAATATTGTGAATAGCGCCAGTACCATGGCAATACCCAAACCTAGGTATAAATTATCGTCAATAGTATGCGTATTAAATAACTGCGTGCTATTAACAATGGCTTTCAATTGAAGTGCAAAATACGGCAAGGTGCCGATTAAGGCAATGGCGGTGATAAGGGCGGCAAGCCCTTGCGACTTACCATAACGGCTAGCAATAAAGTCGGCTAACGAAGTGATTTTTAACTCTTTGGTCAGCAGTAGTATTCGCGTTAATAACGGAAAACAAAAAATAAACAATAGAATGGGAGCAAGATAAATCGGGATATAAGTCAGTAAATTATTACTGGCCATACCAACGGTGCCTAAAAAGCTCCATGACGAACAATAAACCGCTAAAGACAGTCCATAGAAGATATTTTTAGTCCCTTGCCCAAAAATATTAAAATGACGATCCCCAAGCCATGCAATTAAAAATAATAAACAAACGTAGCCAATGGAAATAAGCCCAAGTAGTCCACTGTTTTCGATCATTGTCTCTATCCTACTGAATTTGTTTATAATAAATATATAAACTGGCGGCTATATATATCGAAAGTTATTTAATTACTTAGGCCGTATACTACCCAAGTATCTAACACATGTCTCGTTGAAATACCTAGTTACTAATAGGTCTAATGAAAAAACAATAATCACTTTACTCATTGATTACTATTAGATTATAAAGGTGGGGATACACACTATAAGTGTGAGGTTGTAAATCCAATCATACCAATGTCTAATGGCAGAATAGCGATACAATAAAGATACTTTGGTTAATTATAAGAATAAAGGACAAACCATGACAACGCCGCAAATCTATCCTGTAACAAATGTGTTTGAACAAAACGCGCTGGTTAATAACGAGCAATACCAAGCAATGTATCAACAATCGATTGATGATCCTGATACTTTTTGGGGTGAACATGGCAAACGCATCGATTGGATAAAGCCTTATACCCAAGTTAAAAATACTAGTTTTCAAGCTCCTGATGTGAATATCAATTGGTACGGTGATGGCACACTCAATGCGTCAGCCAACTGTTTAGACCGTCATCTAGAAAATAATGGTGACGACATCGCCATTATTTGGGAAGGTGACGATGCCAAAGATCAACGTAAATTAACGTACAAAGATTTACACCGCGATGTTTGTCAATTTGCCAACGCACTGCGCGCCAAAGGTGTAGAAAAAGGCGATATCGTCTCTATTTATATGCCAATGGTGCCAGAAGCTGCTGTCGCCATGCTTGCCTGTGCGCGAATCGGCGCCGTTCATTCGGTTATTTTTGGTGGTTTTTCTTCAGAATCAATTTCGTCACGTGTTATTGATGGTAACGCAAAAGTTATTATTACCGCTGATGAAGGCCCCCGCGGCGGACGGTTGGTGCCTCTAAAGGGCAATATTGATGAAGCACTCAATAACCCTGCCGTTACCTGTGTTGAAACAGTGATCGTATTAAAACGTACAGGAAATGATATCGATTGGGTAGAAGGCCGCGATGTGTGGTGGCATGACATTGCAGGCGCCCAGCCGGCAGAATGTGTTGCAGCCGAAATGAACGCTGAAGATCCATTATTTATTCTTTATACCTCAGGCTCTACTGGAACCCCTAAAGGTGTGTTACATACCACTGGCGGCTACATGGTCTATGCATCGATGACACACGAGTATGTGTTTGATTATAAAAAAGGTGATGTTTATTGGTGTACCGCTGATGTTGGTTGGATTACTGGTCATAGTTATATGGTCTATGGACCACTAGCCAATGGCGCAACTATTGTGATTCATGAAGGTGTGCCTAACTACCCTAGCCCAGCGCGTTTAGGTGAAATCGTTGATCGCTACCAAGTTAACCAACTGTATACGGCCCCTACGCTTATTCGTGCGTTAATGGCTAAAGGCGAAGAACATTTTGATGGGTTTGACGGCAGCTCATTACGTGTATTAGGCAGCGTTGGCGAGCCGATAAATCCAGAAGCATGGCGCTGGTACAATCGTGTTATTGGTAAAGAAAATAGCCCAATTGTTGATACATGGTGGCAAACAGAAACCGGTGGTATCTTAATCACGCCGCTGCCGGGTGCTATTGCGACAAAACCAGGGTCTGCTACGATGCCATTTTTTGGTGTAAAACCTGCGTTAGTTGATAGTGAAGGTCAAATTATTGAAGGTGCAGGTGCAGGTTCGCTAGTCATTCTAGACAGCTGGCCTGGACAAATGCGTACAGTATTTGGCGATCACGAACGCTTTATGATGACTTACTTTCAAACGTTTGAAAATATGTATACCACTGGCGATGGCGCGCGCCGTGATGAAGACGGTTATTACTGGATTACGGGCCGTGTTGATGACGTTATCAATGTTGCAGGTCATCGTATGGGCACCGCTGAAGTAGAAAGCTCGTTAGTGGGTCATACCGACGTCGCTGAAGCGGCTGTGGTTGGTTATCCACATGACATTAAAGGCCAAGGAATTTACGCCTACGTCACCCTTAATGATGGTGTTGAAGAAACTGAAGAATTACGTAAAGCCTTGAGAATATGGGTTCGTAAAGATCTTGGGGCTATCGCGGCGCCAGATCTGGTGCAGTGGGCCCCAGGGTTACCAAAAACACGTTCAGGTAAAATTATGCGACGTGTGCTGCGTAAAATTGCCGCTAATGAGGTTGACGAGTTAGGTGATTCATCAACGCTGGCTGACCCATCGGTATTAGATACGTTAATCGGTAACCGTCAAAACACCTAGTCACATGAAATAAACTTTTGTCTTTAAGCAAAAACAAAAACGCCGTTATTAATAACGGCGTTTTTTATTGCATATAATTATTAGACTCTAATTAAAATGCATTCTAATGCGATCTAAATCCGCTTGAGTATCAACACCTGCTGGTGGCGCTTGATGAGCGACGCCCACGGCAATTTTTTCACCATGATATAACACACGTAATTGCTCTAACGATTCTATTTGCTCAAGCGGTGACGGTTCCATTTTTAAATAGTCACGAATAAAACCCGCACGATAAGCATAAATACCAATGTGGCGTAGATAGTTTTTAGCCAGTAACTCTTTGCTGCCACGATGAAATCCATCACGGTCAAACGGAATTGACGCTCGGCTAAAATACAATGCACATTGATTTTTATCACAAACGACTTTTACGGCATTGGGATTATCAATATCTAGATTCTCGTCAATAGGTACCGCAAGTGTGGCCATTGGCACGTCAACTTTATCAATCAACAATTGTGCGACCTGGGCAATGTTTTCACTGGGGATCATTGGTTCATCCCCTTGCACATTAACGATAATATGATCGCTGCTCAGCCCTAGTTTTTCAACCACTTCACCTAAACGCTCGGTGCCAGATTCATGATCGCCTCGGGTGATACACACTTCGCCACCAAAGGCTTTAACCACATCACTGATACGTTCATCGTCTGTCGCCACAATAATATGCTGAGCACCAGATTCTTTGGCACGCTCAACAACCCATTGAATCATTGGCTTTCCGCCAATATCAAGTAAGGGTTTACCAGGCAACCTGCTCGACTGATAGCGCGCTGGAATGATTACACTAAACGCCATAACTTAGTCCTCTAACGCTGTCGCTTGCTCTTCAAGCAATACCGGGATTGAATCGTTGATAGGGTAAACAAGACGGTCGAACTTACAGATTAGAACATCCTCTGCTTTATCAAAATCTAACTTACCTTTACACACAGGACATGCAATTATACTTAGTAATTTAACATCAAATGCCATCTTTAAATTCCTCTAATTTTTGTTGTATTTGTTGGGTTGCACTATCACTTAACTGCGCTTTCACGGGGAGATAGCACCAATTATCTCGGGCGAAATCGACACATTTTACGGCGTCTTTTTCTGTCATAATTAACCATTGTTGCGGTTTAGCCAGCTGTTGTAATTGTTTTTCATCAAATGCTTGATGATCATCAAAAGCATGACACTGACTTGGTTTTATATTCATCTGTGACAAGGTATCAAAAAAACGTTGCGGGTAGCCAATACCCGCCATAGCAACTACATCAGCTTGTGTTAAATCCCTTGTCAGTGGCTGGTTGTCTTTCACCCGTAATATTGGCTGTGGGGCTAATGTCATTAAACACTCTTCGCCCTGTGACTTGCCACCGTTATTAATTAGCATCATGGCACTCTTTAGTCGCCATTGCCCTTCTCTATTGGGCCCCATTGGCAACAAGTAATTATTACCAAAGCGTCTTTTACCGTCAATGACCACTATTTCACCCACACGTGGGAGGCGGTAATGTTGGAGGCCGTCATCACTAACAATAAAATCTAGCGGTTTGTTCATCGCGCTTGCATGCTCAATTAGCACTTGAGCCGCTTTAACACGGTCACGCCCAACCACTAATAAACAGTTTGTTTGCGCTGTAATTAATTTGGGCTCATCACCACACAGTGTTGGGTCAGTGTCATTGTTGACCAATAATACATCGTCATTGCTGCCACCATATCCGCGGCTTATAACACCAACGTTATAGTTTAATTTCTGCATTAATTGTACTAACCACACGACAACAGGTGTTTTACCATTACCGCCTACAGTTAAATTACCAACAATGATGACAGGAACAGGCAAATTGATAACGGATTTGATACCCCGTCGATAACACTGTCGTCTGATAGCCGTAATCAGCCAATATAATAGCACCAGAGGCAACATCAACCACATGAGTGGATGATGCTTTTGCCACGATTTTTCAATAAACGATTTCACTACCTATCCTTGCGACTGCTGCATGGTGTGGAGCTGATAATAAGCGCCTTGTTGTTCCAATAACGCCTGATGCGTACCGCGCTCAATAATTTGACCATGGTCCATCACCACAATCACATCAGCACTTTCAATGGTTGATAACCGATGAGCGATGATAATTGACGTTCTACCTTGTTGCAGGGTTTCTAACGCATTTTGTATCAATCGTTCACTTTCAGTATCTAACGCCGAGGTGGCTTCATCTAAAATCAAAACAGGGGCGTTACGGATGATAGCTCGGGCTATTGCAATGCGCTGACGCTGTCCACCAGACAAGTTTGCTCCGTCTTCACCCACCGAGCTTTGTAAGCCTTCAGGTAATTTATCACTGAACTCGCTCACATTAGCCGCTTTGGCCGCTGCAATGACTTGTTCATTTGTTACTTCACCAATAGCACCATAAACAATGTTGTTATAAATTGAATCATCAAAAAGGACCACTTGTTGAGTCACTAATGAAAATTGGTGACGTAAATTATCCAGCTCATACTCATTAATATCCGTATCATCTAGCTTTATGGCTTGTAATGGGCTGTCATAAAACCGTGTTAATAAACTAGCCAGTGTAGATTTCCCACTCCCCGAACGTCCTACTAAAGCAACGGTTTGACCGGCCTCTATATTGATCGATAGGTCGGTTAGTGCTTTTGAGTCACTCTGCTGATAACTAAAATTTAAGTTATTAATACTGAGGTGTCCTTGAGCACGTTTTACCTGATGGCGACCCTCATCAACAGCGCCAATTTGGTCCAATAGATCAAACACACTGGCACAGGCTGTCAAGCCTCGTTGTAGGTCTACATTAACCTTTGCCACCTGCTTTAATGGCCGCATTAAGCTGCCCATTGCTGAAATTAAGGCAATAAAACTACCAACGGAGATAACTTCGACTACACCGTCTAAGCTCATCACAAAAAGTACAACGGCAATAGCAGAAGCGCCAATGAGTTGAATGAGCGGTGTGCTAGATGCACTGGCGGCGATTAATTTCATACTCTGTTGACGATTAGTATTGTTTACTTTATTAAATCGCTCGATCTCTTTTTTCTTGCCTGAGAATGCCAGAATAATCTTATGGGCCTTGAGCATTTGCTCAGTTGCCGTAGTCACATGTCCCATGGCATTTTGAATATTTTGGCTAATTCGCCGAAAACGTTTTGAAACCACAGAAATAACAATGCCAATAAGTGGCCCCACGACAAAAAAGACCAACGATAACTGCCAACTTGTCACGAACATGATAGCCAATAGATAGGCTATGGTGGCCCCTTCACGGACTATTACAATCATCACTTGAGTTGTCGCGCGCGATACTTGCTCAGTATCGTACGTTATTTTTGAAATCATCGCGCCACTGGCATTTTTATCGAAGTGACTCACCGGCAAATCTAACATTTTGGTAAATAATTGACGACGCATTTTCAAAATAACGTTATTGCCAATCCAAGCCAGCAGGTACGTTGATATGAAACTTGCAATGCCGCGAACGACAAAGACGCCTATCACAAAAAGAGCGCCTAATTTCAGGTAACTAAGGTCGCCTTCACCAATACCATTATCTATAAGGTCTTTTGAGTAATAAATTAAGCTCGCATCAACCCCTGCATAAATCAATAAAGAAATCGTAGCAACGACTAAAGCCGCTTTATAAGGAAGGAAATAGCCCAGTAAGCGTTTGAACACAGATTTGGAATCAAAGGTTGGAGTCGACGGCATTTAACTCATTGTCCTTAAAATAAAATTAGGGTCATTCTAGCGCTAACGCTTGTAATGACCAAACGAAAGATCGCGATTATACCAAAAAGGGACGCGGTCTCCTCTATATGAGGTAATAATGCGGCCATGTGATGAGAATTCAACTGTTATTTGACCCGAACTGGCTGTATTAAGTACTTGAGCTTGAATGTTGCCATAGCGCTTTAGAATTAACGGCGCCGGAAAATTCCATTGATTGAACGCGCGAGCACTTACCACGGCAACCTTAGGATTAATTAATCGCACAAACTCTTTACTTGATGATGTTTTGCTACCGTGATGCGGGATTTGCATCACTTGGGATTGCCAGGTATTACCAAGCTGAGCAATAAGTTTTTTCTCAGCTGCGCGCTCAATGTCCCCTGTAAATATAGCGCTGCCATAGTCATTTTTAACATGAATTAAGCACGACTTATTATTTTCAGACCGTTCACTTTTTTTAACCAAGCCTTTTGTCATTGTTGTTTTAATATTAAGGCCGCCCCATCGATAAGACATATCCATGCATTGTTTGATGTTATTAGTCACGATGATTGCTTTAGGGTAATTTTTAGATAAAAAAGATAAACCTGCACTGTGATCTTTATCTTGATGGCTGATAAAAATGTAATCAACATCCGTTATTTTTTGATGGTCCAAAAATGGTTTTACTACCGTTTGCGCTAACGTTGAATCTTGGCCAAATATATTCCCTGTATCAACAATAATAGCGCGTCCAAGGTGTTGTATGACTGCGCTATTACCATGTCCAACATCTAAATAGTCAATGCGCCATTGTCTTTCATCACTGGGCCACATAATACCGAGTACGGTTCCAATGACCAACATAGTGCCCCAACCTATCAACACATGAGGAGACACAGAAAAAAATAATCGAGTAGCAAAAATAGCAACGATGATTAATACCAGAAGTCCAATACTTACCGCGCTATACCCGCTTAGCCACGATCCATCGACAGAAGATAAATATTCCAAAACATAAAACAATCCACTAAGTAAACAATCGCTCGCACTCAGTAATAGTTCAGTGATATATACTAACTCAACAATAAAAGTACATAGGGCTAAAAATAACAAAGGAAGCACCAACAGCGTGATAATGGGCACAGCAATGAGATTGGTCAGTGGCGCCATCAATGAGATACCACCAAAAAATATTAGTTGTATAAAATACAAGCCAATGGCAAGACAAATCTGTAGTTTAATAAGTTGATAAAACCAGTTTTTTATCTTTGAATAAAGCGTTTGACGTTGCTCATTATGCCCTGAATAAATAGTTAGGACTAAATACACAATACCCACCGCAAAAATTGACAGCCATAAACCTTGAGATAGCAGTGATAATGGATTTAATAATCCAATGATAAGAAGCGTGGACAACAATAACTGTGAAAATTTAATTTTCTGGCGACTGAGCAAAAATACACTGATGACAATTACCATAGTTAGCGCACGAACAGTGGGTAAGCTAAAACCGGCTAAATAACTGTAAAATGTACTCGCACAAACAACACATATTAAGGTTAAGCACTGCGTTACATGCCGCTGAAAACGCAATAGCTTGAACAAAGGCGCTGAAATTGTCGCAACAAATAGGGCAACTAAGCTCAAATGTAAACCACTAATAGCAAATAGATGACTGGTGCCCGTATTTTTCATCAATTGCCAATCGTTTGCGTTAAATTCTCGCTTATCACCAATAATAAGGGCTTTAATAAAGCGTTTATTGGAATAATCATTAAGCAGCCTATCAAGTTTGTGGGCTAACGTACCGCGTTGATTTGACGCTTTATCAAGGACTACCCCAGACTGAATAACGCCGCGCGCAATGACATTATTAGAGACTAGATAACGTTGATAGTTGAAACTTCCTTGATTAAACAATCCTGTAATAGGTTTAGCCTTAACTATAAATTCCCATTGTTGACCTTGTTCTAATTCATGTTGTCCTGACCACGTTAACAACATTCTACTCGCTGATTTTTTATTAATATCCCCATTGGATAGATGTGTTAGGTCAAAATAAAAGCGATTGTTCGTTATTCCTTGCTGGGGGAGTGAAACTATGGTTCCTTTTATGCTAGAGTTTGCCGATAGTAGGTATTTAAGATCACTAAATTGATAATTTATCGATAAAATACAAATTGATAAACCAACAATGAAACTTGCTGTCATTGTATTTGTCTTACACAATATTACGCCTAACAATAGCAAAGTCGCACCTATCCAATAACTTGGTATGGTGGGCCAAATTAAGATGGACATTAGTCCGAGTATCATTGCTAGTGCGTGTCTTTCATTCGTCATAGTAGATAAGTATATGCCAAGAAAAACAATTAAGCGGTGGATGCC
>Ga0209396_1002250_pt1 | contig 20466 bp, 8 predicted proteins | sample GOMGulsemesocosm_6_FD_184638 | JGI IMG/M metagenome (GOLD analysis project Ga0209396, IMG submission 184638) | Methane-oxidizing microbial communities from mesocosms in the Gulf of Mexico - GOM8C Gulf of Mexico (SPAdes) (version 2) | ecosystem: Environmental > Aquatic > Marine > Cold seeps...
AATGATGAAGATAGGATCGTTATCGATGCAAACATGGCAAAAACATTATTTTCAGAATTGTCGTATCAAGAAGTTATTGGTAAAACCATTCAAATGAGCCCCGATAGTTCAGTACCGCCATCCATTGTCACTGGCATAGTTGCAAACACCTTAAGTCAAACGGGTATTGCAGAGCCACTAGGATTGCCTTCTATTTATTCTCATCGAATAAGACCTGGCACAACGATGCAATTTACCGTGATGTTAGCTGAAGGAAAAACCATTACCGCTGACATGCTCGAAAGTGAAATTAAGCGTCAATTTCCACGATTAACTAACTTAGATATTCAGTCATTAGCCAGTGTTTGGCAAAGACAAACGTTAAACCAGCGCCTAAGTTTATGGATAGTGTTAGCGATGACGGGATTAACGCTTTTTCTTGCTGCTATTGGTGTTGCAGGTTTAACCCAAATGACCACTAACCATAGAAAATATGAGCTAGCTGTGCGAATGGCAACCGGAGCAAAACAAGCTAAGTTGGTTAACTTTATCTTAAAAGATGCACTGGCAATGTTAGTGATTGGCTTAGGACTAGGTTTTATGATTTCTGTCTTTTGTTATCCACAAATATCAAAGGACCTAGAAATGCTACCCGACTTTAATTGGTTAGCAATGGCCGCTTTAGATACTGCTTTAGTTATCATTGTTATCTTGTCGGTAATTATGCCAGCATGGCGTGTGATCAGCAGTGATCCTATGCAAGCATTAAGAGAAGAGTAAACCTTTAGATAAAAACATAGCCCGATAAACCGGGCTTTTTTACTTTATTACTAGCCAATCTACTAATGTAATAGGCATACTAATACCCACTACAAGGTTATTACCTACAGGAAAAGCAAAGAAACAACTCACTCAATTCCTTTGCTTTAAACTTTTAAAGTATAACCATTCAATATTTACGGAACACTCCATGTCAAAAGCCACCATTTTAATTGCTGACGATGACGAAGATATTCGTTTTGCATTAAACCTACTCCTTAGCAGCGAAGGTTACCAAATAATTGAAGCGGCTAATGCCAAAGAAATCATTATTCAAAGTAACCGCCAAAAGCCAAATTTAGTCTTACTTGATATGAATTTCTCCCGCGATACCACCAGTGGCCAAGAGGGCTTGGCTATTTTAGAACAGCTACAACCGTTAAACATTCCTGTTATTTTAATGACGGCATGGGGTTCAATCGAACTTGCTGTGCAGGGTTTACAAAAAGGCGCTAGCGACTTTATTGAAAAGCCATGGAACAAACTTAAGCTATTAAACAGTATTAAACAGCAGCTGAGTTTTTCTAAAGTTAAAGAACAAAATCAGGGCTATCGTCAATTACTTGCCCCTGAAAACAAAAAAAGCTGGGTTTGCCAATCACCAAGTATGCAAGCGATTGAAACATTGGTAGAACAAATCGCACCAACAGACGCTAACATATTAATACTAGGTGAAAACGGTACGGGTAAATCATTACTTGCTGAGCGCATTCATCAACTGTCTGCACGCCAGCAAGCACCACTAATAGCAGTGAATATGGCGGCTATCCCAGATAACTTATTTGAAAGTGAGTTGTTTGGACACCAAAAAGGCGCCTTTACCGATGCAAAACAAAATCGAGTTGGCCGCTTCCAACTAGCCGATAAGGGAACTTTATTCTTTGATGAAATTGGTTCTCTGCCATTAACTTTACAACCAAAATTATTACGGGTTTTAGAAACGGGTCAATATGAAATATTAGGCTCAAGTCAAACGCAAGTCGCCGATGTGCGTTTTATTAGCGCAACCAATGCAGACCTCAATCAATTGATTAGTGAACAAGCTTTTCGCCAAGATTTATTATATCGCTTAAATACTATCGTCATAACCATTCCACCGCTACGTGAACGTCTTGAAGATATTGAAGCCTTAGCAAAAGGTTTTATAAACAAGTTTACTGAAAAATACCGTAAACCAACATTACTTATCAGCCCATGTGCACTCAATAAATTAAAACAGCATAATTGGCCGGGTAATATTCGTGAATTTAGTCATGTCATTGAGCGTGCAGTGTTACTCAGTACAACCGACACAATAACAGCGCAACAACTGTTATTAGAAAGTACTGACAGCGGTACTGATTCGGTTGTGTTACAACCGCTTGAGCATGCCGAAAAACAGTTGATTGAAAAGGCGATGACAGTAACAGGCGGACAAGTTATCGAAGCGGCAAAGCTATTAGATATATCACGTAATGCCCTTTATCGACGCTTAGAGAAATTTGCAATTCATCATGTTGAATAAAAATAAAAAAATGAGACCACTTTCCCTAAAACTAAGTCATGAACGATGGCTTGTTTTAGGTTTAACTATTACCACGGCAATAATATTAGGCTTAACAGCAGCATTAACCCAAAACATGGGCTGGAGCATACTCGCCACTGCAACATTAATTTTTTTTCTGTCTTACCCTTTAATTTGGTTTGCTTGGCGGTGTTATCATTTTTGGCGACAAGCCATAATGCAACTCACCACGTATACACAAGTGATCCGAGAAGGCGAAACAAATTTACGCTTTAAAGTACAACATCAAGATAATTTACTCGCAGGTTTGCAGAAAGAAATCTCAGCTCTAGCGCTTGGTAATGAAGAAAAAGAGCTACAAAGCCAAACCCTTGAAAATGTGCTAAGTCATATATTAGATTCATGGCCTATTCCTGTGTGTTTATTTGACGAAAATAACCTGTTGAGTTATCGCAATATCGCCATGAAAGAAAATATCCAACACCCTATGCTTGTTGGTACAAGTGCACACGATTTAGGCTTTATTATTGAAGAGGGTAATTTATCGCATAGTCAATTTAATCAACAATGGCAGTGCCAAAGTGTTAGCTATATATTTCAACAAAAACGCTGCCACATTTTTTCAGCATTAGATATTTCGCAGCCTTTACATCAACAACAAAGTACCACCCAACAAAACCTTATCCGCGTTTTAGCTCATGAACTACGAAACTCATTAACACCTATGGCATCAATGGCTGATACCTTGTTGTGCAATGACAACTTCAACGAAGATCAAGTTCGCATGGTATTGAGTCGTATAAAGCAGCGAAGTGAACGCTTACTTAGCTTTATAAACCAATACAGTCAACTCAGCCATTTACCTTCACCAAAATCAACTTGGTTTGATTTTAAAGAGGTACTTGATGAAGCAAAGGCAATGATCACTGCCCCCTGTACAATAAATCTGCAAGGCAATGCAGAGTGCTTTGCAGACATTCAGCAAATGGCACAAATATTAATTAATGTATTTAAGAATGCACAAGAAGCTTGTGATAAAAAACACTGTGAAATTGATATCAGACTTTATTACCCACAAGAAAATTCACAAGGCGCCAAGCAAACTAAACAAGTGATAGAAATTACCGATAATGGCCCCGGCTTTGCTAATTTAGATAATGCCTTAACACCTTTTTATACCACCAAAAATCATGGCTCAGGTATAGGGCTTTCACTGTGTGCTGAAATAACGAGAAATCATGGTGGTGAATTATCGGTAGAAAATACAGAGACTGGCGCAAGAATCATGATGATGTGGCCTGTAGATAATAGAGTTATCTAGCAAGTTATCATGAGGAATAAAACTCGATATGCAAAAAACTACTCATAATTAGCAAGGGTATGTAGCCAAGTTATATCTTGCTGAATTTTAATAATATGCTGTTGTATTGGTTGATGTGTTTTTGCCATATTACGCGGAATAAGTATTCTACGTTGATAAATATCATGGGGCGTAGCTGATAGATGAAAACTACTTTGCCAATCATTATTGTTAATCATATAGTTAAAAGTAAGCTTACTTATGATAGTGACATCGGCCCGTTGTTTTAACAGCATCATGAATAAGTCTGGTTCACTTACAGTGTCAATACGCTGAGCTTTATTAGCCGAGACCAATTCATTAATACCATAATAATAGAAGCCCCTAACCCCTGCTATGATCATACCCGCTAGCGAATCTGGACCACTATACTCTACCGGTTTACTTTTAAGTGATACTATCTCATCTCTGTCATTAAAGACTACCGAGCTCCACAAATACTTGCTTTCATCTCTATCTTTAAACCACTTAGGGTTAACGCCAAGTAAAATACCATTCATTGAATGTTGCTCTAACATACGTTCAACCCTCTTTCGAGGTATATAAATCACTTCAAAGCGATAGTTATCACTCAAAATATTTAGACGTTTTACAAATTCAAAATACAAGCCTTTTTGCATCGAAAAATCAATGATGTAAGGTGGCTGTTGGTGATAGACATAAACGGGGATTAGCGGTTTATTTTCTTTCGCCGATGCGTAAGGTTGTATAAAAATGTTCATTAAAAGCAGAATGAATAATAAGTTTCTAGTCATATATACCTGCATCAAATGATTTAACAAAAACTATAGCACAATCTTGAAAAGACAGACCAAACGAAAAGCCATAAAAAAACGGGCCTAATGGCCCGTTTGAATATTTAACTAAAGGTAGTTATTGCGCTATAACGTTAAACGTTACTTCACTTCCACCTGTACTGCTACATTACTGCCCGTACTCTCAACTGCAATATAATACCAACCTGTCGGTGGATTATTAACGGTAATACTTTGTTTTGTAGTACCTGCCGTTGTTGACTTGTGTGCATGATTCGTTGCATTTGGCCAGCTGCTACCAGTGTAAAGTTCAACATCACCTGTACCATGTGCTGTATTCACTTCAATGCTGCTAGCACTATCATCAATATAGATGTAGTAACTGTTATGACCATTACCAGTACAAACTGCTTTACCTGACTCAATACCACCATAAGTAAATGCACTTTCGGTGTCACAAGCATTAACAACATCACCAGTCACTGGAGGCTCTACAGGTGGCTCAACTGGTGGTGTTACACCACTATCAGTTAAACTTACTGTGAAGCTAACATCAGAATAACTCGTTGAGCTTTCTAATGATATGTAGCGCCAGCCTCTATTAGTCGTTACGGTCAAGTTCTGTGTAGTTGCAGAGCCTGTTGAAGACGCTTGTGCATTTGATTCAGATGCCCAAGTATCAGCGTTAAAGTGAATACCTACGTTACCGTTACCGCCAGCAGCAGTTAGATATAAGTTGGTATTGTCCTCTTCAACCCAAACATAGAATGAACCTCTGTTACCAGCCACACACTCAGTCTTTTCAAGGGTTAACTTACCGCTAGAAATAGTTGCCGCACCACAATCTGCAACGATTGGACCGCCACCATGTGGATAAGGGTCAGCGTTATCACCTAAACCGTCATTGTCTGAATCTAACCATTCAGTTGCATCTGTTGGGAAAACATCTGAGTTATCGCCATATCCATCGCTATCAGTATCTAACCATTCTGTGGCATCCGCTGGGAAGGCATCAGAGTTATCACCATGACCATCGCTATCAGTATCAGCCCATTCAGTTGCATCATTAGGGAAAACATCAACGCTATCTAAATGTCCATCACCATCGGTATCTACATCGCCATCAGGCGTTGTATCAGCATTATCACCAATACCATCACCATCGGTATCTTTAGTTTCAGTAGCATCATGAGGGAAAGCATCACCATTGTTACCTACACCATCACCATCGCTATCCATAGTTTCATTTGGATCGTTAGGGAAGGCATCCAAACTATCGATAACACCATCGCCATCAGAATCAACAGGGTTCGTTGAACCATCCGTTAGCGCTTTAGTAATGACATAGTCATTGCTTGTCGCTTCTTCTGTCATCACTGCAACACCTAAACACTGATTGTTTTCATCAGTAATAGCTGCACGACGATTTCCAAACCATTTCCACGTGGCAACACTGTCATAAGTTTCACCCGTAGCAAGAGTAGTAAAACCAAAAGCTTCGCTTAATTCACCGGTTCCACTATCTACACGATGAACACGTACTGTTTTATCGCTGTTATTGATAAATGAGAAGTCTGCTTCAAAAGGGCCGGTTAAATGTTGCTGCATCAGCGCACATGTACCTATGGTATTTGCTGCAGGAATAACCTCTGCTGGTGCGGCATTAGCAACCATTGTTTGATCAATAGTAAAGTTAGCGGTAGGGTTATTTAAGACACCCACACTTAAACAGTTTAAGCTGCTATCCGTAACCATTAAGCGACGGTCACCATACCAAATATCATTGCTATAACTTGCACCTGGTGCAAGTACACCATAACCATGGGTAAAGTCACCAGCACCACTTGAAGTAATGATTGTACCTTTCGTATTGTCAATTCTAAATAAACGAACAGCGGTATCTGAAGTGTTTGTTATAGTGAATTCATGTGACTCATCCATAATCAAATGAGGTTGAGCTAAGGCACAACTACCCATTTCATTTATTGCTGGAATCACTTCAGGTACAACATCTTTCACTAAATCGGCTGTAATAGTGAAAGTATTATCATTTTCAGCCATTACCGCAACACCAACACAATTCATGTTGTTATCAGATAACATCATGCGGTCGCCTACAGTCCAACTTGCAGATGTGTACGTGTCACCATTGTTCAATGTTTTATAGTTTTTACCGAAGTTAGCTGAGCCTTTATTACTGTCTACCCAAAAGAGTGATACCGGCGTATCAGTAGTATTAGTAAAGGTAAAGTTTGTTTTTTCAGCATCAAAATAACGTGCGTATTGCTGTACTAGATCACAACTACCAACGGTATTTGCAGCTGGCATATTAACGGCTGCTGGCGCTACCGTTTCAGAGTTAGCTAACATATATGCTTCAAAACCAGCTTCGGTGCGTTGAACTGCGCCTTTAAGTGCTGCTTTATAGGCATCGTTATCACCTGCTTTTAAGGTTGCAGCAATAAGTTCAACTTCATCTTTATGCTCTTCACCTAAATAACGCATGGCGAAATATCCCCAAGGGTATAAGTTATCGAATTCATATCCCATAAATACGATGTTATACAATGGTGGAATAGTTTCTCCTTTTAAGGTATTTAAGGTACGTGTATGGTCTTTACCCATTGCCATGTACTCTGCCATACCTTCAGCCCATGCAGCATTTGGAGAGAATGTGCCATATGAACCAGCTTTGTTATAACGGCCATCAAGGTAATGAACAAACTCATGTCTTAAGTTATAAATTTGATCAATATATTGACATGAACCACCCAACCAAGAGTCAGGACATTGCATGGCAATAAAGCGTGCTTGGTTGCCTTGAGCTGTTGGTGTTCCTTCTAAGTACATGCCGCCATTATCAGTCGCAATACCAAAAAATTCTGGTGCATACTTTTCATAATCTTCAGGGCTAGCAAAAGCAATAACTTCAATGTGCTCATTTAAGTCACCTGCTATAGGTATTCCTGCGGTATTGAAAAAAGCATGAAATTCGGTTTCTTGTAATGCCATATCGGCACAAGATTGGTCTAGTGTTGCTTGGCTAATAGAAGCTTGTGCTCTAATTGTGATATTGGCGGTACAGTCGTGACTAACCGTTAAAATATCTTCTTCTTTAGGTGGTACAACACAACTACCAAATAATGGGTCTCCAGCTTCACAGGCACGACCTGCATTTTCTAGGTATTTTTTGGTAATGATCGTTTCAGTGGTTTCAACAGAAATAGTTTGGATTACTTTTTCACGTGTTTCCAAGATAGTGCTATCAAATTTTACTTTTGCTTCATCTGTAGCAATAGATGAAATCTTACCCATAGCGATAAATGAATGTGGAATTATCCACTTTCTATCAGCTTCCGTAGACCAGCGCATATCAAGTGATGTTTCACCTAAAAATACAAATGAGCGCATTACAGATAATACATCAAGCATGTTGTCATTATAAGCGGCTTTCACTGCTGAACTACCATAATAAGCTGCATCGGCAATTGCCCCCATAAGGGCCATAGCAGTATCGCCACCGTTGCTAATACCAAATGGATTGGTTTGCTCCGAATAATACTGAATGATGGCTAATAAATGTGGCAGATGCTCTTTGAAGTAGTTGGCACTTGCATCATACCTAAAGTTAGTTAACGCTGCTGCATAACCTTCTTGAATAACACTGCCTGCAGGAGCGATAAAGTCTGTCATCTGCGAAACGGCTAATAGTGCAGTACTTAACTCCGATGCTTCTGCATCTGTCATTGCTGCTGCGTGGTAACCATAAGAGGCTAAGAAATATAATAATTGGTTTAAGTCTGGATCCGTTAAATCATCTGCTTTGGCTAAATAATGAATTGCTTTAGATACATCTGAAATAGGGTCATTTGTCGCGCTAGCTATACCAGAAAAGTCATCATAACTGGCTACTAAAATAGCTGAAACTGCTGAGCCATATTGCGCTTTTGAAGAAATACTTGCTGCAGGTACATCAACAACTACATTTGAATTATAAACAATGTAGTCACCCATAGGTGGTGGAATATCGCCGCCGGTAATAGTAACGGTTAAACTGGTTTGCTCAATATTGCCATCAATTTTGAAGTAACGGTCTCCTGCACGAGAAACAAATGAGATACTTTCATCATTAGTGCCTGTGGTAAAGCTGCTTGCTACAACATTACCATTCCAGTCATCACCGTCATAAAGTTTTATTCCAGCATCACTAGTACCACTAAAAGTACCACCTGAAGTAGTAATGGTTACATTACTGTTTTCATAAGGAACATTAACGTAGAAGTAATGACCATAGTCAGTAATACAGTGTGTTTGATTGGCAGGGACTTCACCTTGACGATCTAATGTCTTGGTGCCGCACATCTCTGCAGCTTGAACTGTGCCCATATGTAACGATACAAATATCGCGCTAGCTAGTAATGTTTTCTTGGTTATTATTTTCATTATTCTTAAGCCTATTATTAGTCAAACGATTAGGTAATTCGTCCATGTGGCAAGTTAAGCTTGCTTATATTTTTTATTAGCTTTATTGCGTCTAACGCGTACATCCATCTCGTGTTGAACAAATGTGTAAATTTGTTTCAGTACTGTTATACGATATTTTGTATACAATATTCAAGTGATAAATATATAAGAATTTTTTCGTAGTTTATTAATAAAGTTTTTATCGTTTGTTATTAACGTGTTACAAGATGTGAATTTTTATAGGGAATTAGCTAGATCGGAGGTTAAAAGAAAAAATTACCAACCGTTATAGCTGCAAAATAATTAGTGGATTAATATCGAATTATATTATCGGCAAGCATTTAATGACATTTGTATTAACGACTTGAGCATTAAGTCTTGATTTATAAATATAAAAAAACGGGCCTAATGGCCCGTTTGAATATGTTACTTAAGTTTTGTTATTGTTCAATAACGTTACTTCACTTCAACTTGTACTGCTACATCACTGCCAGTACTTTCCACTGCAATATAATACCAACCTGTCGGTGGGTTATTAACGGTAATACTTTGCTTAGTAGTACCAGCTGTTGTTGACTTGTGTGCATGACTCACTGCATTTGGCCAGCTGCTACCAGTGTAAAGTTCAACATCACCTGTACCATGTTCTGTATTCACTTTAATGCTAGTAGCACTATCATCAATGTAGATGTAGTAGCTGTTATGACCATTGCCAGTACAAACCGCTTTACCTGATTCAAGCGCTCCGTAAGTAAACGGTGCTGTTACGGCACAAGCATTAGCTACATCAGTAGGCGCTGGAGGGGTAGGAGGGGTAACCTCACCTTTTAAGCTCACTTTAAACGTTACATCAGCGTAGTTATCAGAACTATCTAATGTAATGTAGCGCCAGCCTCTGTTTGCTGTCACTTGTAGCGATTGTGCAGTACCAACAGCAGCTGATGATGCTTGTGCATTAGCAGTAGTTGCCCAATTGTCTGCATTGAAGTAAAGACCTACATTACCATTACCACCATTAGTGGTTAAAAACAGTTTAGTATTATCTTCTTCAACCCAAACATAATATGAACCACGACCACCTGCTACACACTCATTAGTTTCAAGTGTTAATTTACCACTATTAATAGTAGCTGAACCACAGTCTGGGAATACCACACCACCATTGTTAGCATCATTTGGATAAGGGTCTGAGTTATCACCCATACCGTCACCATCAGTATCTAACCATTCAGTTGCATCTGTTGGGAATGCGTCACTATTATCACCATGACCATCACCGTCAGTATCTAACCATTCAGTAGCATCTGTTGGGAATACGTCAGAGTTATTACCATGACCGTCACCATCAGTATCTAACCATTCAGTAGCATCTGTTGGAAATACGTCAGAGTTGTTACCATGACCATCGCCATCTGTATCTAACCATTCAGCTGCATTACCAGGGAAAGCATCACTGTTATCACCGAAACCATCGCCATCTGTATCAGCCCACTCTTTAGGGTCATTAGGGAATGCATCTACACTATCTAGATGACCATCACCGTCAGTATCAACGTCACCACCTGGGGTAGGATCAGCATTATCACCAATACCATCGCCGTCGGTATCTTTAGTTTCAGTAGGATCGTTAGGGAAAGCATCGCCATTGTTACCAACACCGTCACCATCACTATCCATGGTTTCCGTAGGATCAAATGGGAAAGCATCTAAGCTGTCAATCACGCCATCACCATCAGAATCAATCGGTGTTATTGGACCACCTGTTAATTCATTAGTAATAACATAATCATTGCTTGTCGTTTCTTCTGACATAACGGCGACGCCTAAACACTGATTATTTTCATCAGTAATAGCTGCGCGACGGTTACCAAACCATTTCCATGACGCAACACTGTCATAGCTTTCGCCAGTCGCCAGTGTAGTAAAGCCAAAATCAACATTTAGCTCACCAGTTTCATTATCAACTCGGTGAACACGTACTGCTTTATCGCTATTATTGATAAATGAGAAGTCAGCTTCAAATGGACCTGTTAAGTGTTTTTCCATTAATGCACAGCTACCAATAGTATTAGCTGCAGGAATAATCTCTGCCGCAGCGGCATTAACTACCATTGCTTGGTCTACCGTAAAGCTAGCTACTGGGTTATCCAATACTCCTACACTTAAACAGTTTAAACGGCTATCAGTAACCATTAAGCGACGGTCACCGTACCACATAGCATTGTTGTAACTTGCTCCTGGTGCTAGTACACCATAACCATGGGTAAAGTCATTAGCACCACTAGTAGTAATGATTGTGCCTTTAGTATTATCAATTCTAAATAAACGCACTGGCGTATCAGAAGTATTGGTAATGGTAAATTCATGTGATTCACTCATAATCAAATGCGGCTGAGCTAAGGCACAACTGCCCATTTCGTTTATTGCTGGAATCACTTCTGGTACCACGTCTTTTACTAAATCAGCAGTAATTGTGAAGCTATTAGCATTTTCAGCCATTACCGCAACACCAACACAGTTCATGTTGTTGTCAGATAACACCATACGGTCACCCACTTTCCATGAGCTAGACGTGTAAGTATCACCTTGGTTAAGTGTTTTATAGTTCTTACCGAAGTTAGCTGTACCTTTATTGTTATCTAACCAAAACAGTGAAACAGGCGTATCTGTAGTATTAGTAAAGGTAAAGTTAGTTGAAGCGGCATCAATATGACGTGCATATTGCTGACCCAAATCACAACTACCAATAGTATCTTGTGCTGGTATTTGCGCGGCAACTGGCGCTACAGTTTCAGAGTTAGCTAACATGTAAGCTTCAAAGCCATCACCAGTGCGTTGAACTGCACCTTTTAGTGCTGCAACATAAGCCGTGTTGTCGCCAGCTTTTAGTGCCGTAGCGATGAGTTCTACCTCATTTTTATGCTCTTCACTTAAATAGCGCATAGCAAAGTAACCCCATGGATATAAGTTGTCGTACTCATATCCCATAAAGACGATGTTATACAGTGGTGGAATAGTTTCACCTTTTAAGGTGTTAAGTGTTCTTGTGTGTTCTTTACCCATGGCCATATACTCAGCCATACCTTCAGCCCATGAAGCATTAGGATCAAATGTGCCATATGATCCGGCTTTATTGTAACGGCCATCAAGATAATGAACGAATTCATGTCTTAGGTTATAAATTTGGTCAATATACTGACAAGAGCCACCAACCCAATCATCTGGACATTGCATAGCAATGAAGCGTGCTTGGTTACCTTGTGCAGTTGGTGTACCTTCTAAATACATGCCACCATTATCGGTAGCGATACCGAAAAATTCTGGTGCATATTTTTCATAATCTGCTGGGCTAGCAAAAGCAACAACTTCAATGTGTTCATTCAAATCGCCAGTTACTGGAATACCAGCCGTATTAAAGAAGGCGTGGAACTCAGTTTCTTGTAAAGCCATATCAGCACAAGATTGGTCTAGTGTAGCTTGGCTAATAGACGCTTGCGCACGAATGGTGATTTTGTCGGTACAGTTATAACTTACCGTTAAAATATCTGATTCTTTTGGCGGTACCACACAGCTACCAAATAATGGATCACCTGGTGAACATGTGCGACCAGCGTTATCCAAGTATTTGCTCGTAATAATCTTTTCAGTTGTTTCAACTGAGATAATTGCAATCGCTTTTTCACGTGCTTCTAAAATAGTGCTATCAAAACGAGCTTTGGCTTCATCGTTTGCAACTGATGATAGTTTACCCATAGTGATAAATGAGTGTGGCATTATCCACTTTCTATCGGCTTCAGTATTCCAACGCATATCAAGCGACGTTTCACCTAAGAAGATAAATGAACGCATTACTGATAACACATCAATCATATTGCTATTAACAGCAGATGCAATGCTCGCATCACCATAATAAACAGCGTCACCTAATGCGCCCATCAATGCCATAGTGGTATCGCCAGCATTACTAAGACCAAATGGATTGGTTTGTACTGAGTAATACTGAATGATGGCTAATAAATGTGGTAGATGCTCTTTAAAGTATGCAGAGCCCGCGTCATGTCTAAAGTTAGTTAACGCTGCTGCATAACCTTCTTGAATAACACTGCCTGCTGGAGCAATAAAGTCAGTCATTTGACTTACCGCTAATAATGCAGTGCTTAATGCCGATGCTTCTGCATCAGTCATTGCTGGAGCATTATATTTATAAGAAGCTAAGAAATATAATAATTGGTTTAGATCAGGATCGGCTAAATTGTCAGATTTTGCTAAATAGTGAATAGCTTGAGAAACATCATTAATTGGATCATTTGCTGCTGTTGCAATGCTGGCAAAATCACTATACGTTGCAGCCAAAATAGTGGCGATTACTGAACCGTATTGTGATTTAGAAGAAATAGCCGCTGCAGGTACATCGACAACAATATTGGTGTTATAAACAATATAATCACCTAATGGCGCAGGAACATCACCGCCAGTAATAGTAACAGTAAGGCTAGTTTGCTCTATGTTACCGTCAATCTTAAAGTAGCGTTCTCCGGCGCGAGAAACAAAAGAAATACTTTCTTCATTGGTACCGGCAGTCGTGCTGCTTGCTTCGACATTACCACTCCAGTCATTACCGTCATAAAGTGTAATACCGGCATCGTTACCAATAAATGTGCCACCAGAAGTTGTAATGGTAATATTACTGTTTTCGTAAGGCACAGTGACGAATAAATAGTGACCGTAGTCAGTCATACATTGTGTTTGGTTTGCTGGAACTTCGCCTTGGCGAGCTTGGGTCTTAGTGCCACACATTGCTGCAGCTTGTGCAGTTCCCATATGTAACGATAAAAATATAGCGCTAGCTAGTAATGTTTTCTTTGCTGTTAGTTTCATATTTCTTAAGCCTATTCTTATGCAAGCGATTAGGTAATTCGTCCGTGTGGCAATTTAAGCTTGTTATTATTTTTATTGGCCTAATTGCATCTAAAGCGCACATCCATCTCTTGTTGAAACATATGTTTAAAATATATTTCGATTAGAGTTATACGACAACTTGTATACAATATTCAAGTGTTAAATTTAGGCATATACGCCTCAACAGTTGTTAATTAGTTTTTTATCTTTTGTTATCACGATGTTACAAAATGAAAAATAAACAGCTTGATTTAACAAAAAACAGGAAGTTTTATGACTTTAGGTGGATTTTGTATCAGAAAGAGTATGTCAAATTATTGAGGTTTTCAGCAGGCAACCGATATCCTTATCGGCCTATTTCTACAATGTTAGCTATTGTTTTTTTGCTCTGGAAGTGGTTTTTTTGGCTCTCCTGGAGGAATTACTGAGTTATCTTCAGGATGCCTTCTTTGTTGGGCATGTTCATGACCATGGGCTTTAGGTTGTCTAGCGCCAGAGTGATCAGCTGGTTTATTATGTGACTCTGTCTGAACCCTTACTTTATTGCTGCTTTTAGCTACCGGTGTACCAACGGGAGCGTTGCCAACACCTGGCGAAGGTATAGAAGGAGGTGCCGATAAAGGAGTATTTTCAGCTGAGCCTCTTTCTAATCGAGTATGTTCAGTACCTTTATTGGTAGGTGCTTGATTAAGCACTTCACCCTTTGTAGCTTGCAGCACTGGTTCTGGTGGCTGGGTTTGGGCTTGGTTATAAGCTAGTGCGGCGATTGCCACCACACAAACCACGCTTAGTGCGACTTTTGTTTTATTCATTTTATGCTCCAATTAATGCACATCACTGTATATTGAATACAATAAACTAGCATGGAATCAAATTACCTGGCAATGATAATTAATGAATAAAAGTTAACTAATTGTAAATTATTAATAATTTATTCAAGGTTAACTTTGTCCTTTTTCTAAGCATTGCTTTAAAGCCTTGTGCCAACCAACAACTAAGTAATCTCTACCTGATGGTTGCAGCTGCCCTTTAAAGCTGTCAATTTCCCCATACAAGCTTTCAGGTATCGTTTCTGAAGTCCAAATATTCTGTCCTATAGCCGCTAAAATAGTAGCTCCCAGTACTGTCGATTCAATATTGGTTGGTCGCTCGATAACGACAGCTAATAAATCAGCTTGAAATTGCATCAAGAAGTTATTTGCACTAGCACCGCCATCAACTTTTAATTGTTTAATTTTCAATGCACTTTCTTGCTGCATAAGTTGCATTAGATCATAACTTTGAAAGGCTATAGCTTCTAACGTTGCTCGAACTATATGTGCTTTATTACACCCTTGAGTCAGCCCCGTAATTAATCCTGTTGCTTGCATATCCCAATGCGGTGCACCAAGGCCACTAAAGGCAGGGACAAAATATACGCCATTATGATCAACAACACTTAAGGCTAATGACTCTGTCTCGCTAGCATGGTTGATAAGTTGAAGTTGATCTCTTAACCATTGCACTGCAGCCCCAGCGATAAATACAGCGCCTTCAAGCGCATAGGCTGGATTACCATTTTTATCACAAGCAATTGTTGTTAATAAGCCATTTTTAGATAAACAAACTTTATCTGCGGTATACATCAACATAAAACAGCCTGTGCCATAGGTATTTTTGATCATACCCGCTTGTGTACAATGTTGAGCAAATAGAGCAGATTGCTGATCGCCAGCAACGCCGGTGATGGGAATACTTGCGCCTAGGAAGCCATCAATAGCACTATGACAAAATAGCCCCGCAGAGGTTTTTATTGCTGGTAATACAGACTTCGGAATATCAAAAAATTCAAGCAGTTCATCATCCCACTTTTGCTGATGAATATTATAAAGCATAGTGCGCGAAGCATTTGTATGGTCAGTGCAATGTGCTTGACCATGACTTAATTGCCACATAAGCCAAGCGTCAATAGTACCAAAAGCAAGACCACCCTTTTCAGCTAATGCTCTTAGTTCTGGCTTTTCATTAAATAACCACTGTAACTTTGTGGCACTAAAATAGGCATCAGGCATAAGTCCTGTTTTTTGATGAAGCCAATCTTCTTTACCTAAGTCCTTAATATTTTGGCAAAGTTCAGCTGAACGCCGACATTGCCAAACAATGGCATTATGTAATGGTTTACCTGTGGTTTTATGCCAAACAAGGGTAGTTTCTCTTTGGTTAGTAATGCCAATGCAACGGATATCCTTACCTGTTAGTTTGGCCGAAGCCAATGCTTGCAAAATACTATCTTTTGTTACTTGCCAAATTTCCATCGCATCATGCTCAACCCATCCTGGCCGAGGATAATATTGTTGGAACTCATTATAAGCTGCAGCAACTTCATCACCATCAATGGTTGTAACTCTAATGGTCGTGCCCGTTGTACCTTGGTCAATGGCTAAAATCATAATTTATCTCTTCACGATTACTTTGTTATATTAATTAACCAGTTGTCAGAATGTCAGTTCGATTATTTTAGTGTAGTTTACCCAAAGTGATAAAAAAGGATCACGATAAACTATAACCCAAAAAAATAGTCATGTTTAGCAACAAAGTAGAACACTTAAATCCCCCCCAAAAGGGCTCATCTGAGCAATACTCTATGCACAAAAAAGCCCCTACATTGCTGTAGAGGCTATTAAAAAAGTATGTACCGTTCTAGTAAATACTTTATTGATGAAAATTATTTACTTGCCATCCACAGCTCTCTATAAACAACAAGGTCAGCACCGCTAATCATACCGTCTTCATTTAAATCGACAACTGCATCACGACTTCTAAATAAACTTTTCATCATGCGTGCATCATTTGTATCAACTTGACCATCATTGTTAAAGTCAATATCACAGCGATTACCCATACCATCATTATCAGCATCGATTTGGTTAGGGTTTGCGTAATCTATACAATTATCAACGTTGTCATCAATGCCATCGCCATCAGTATCTATGCCTTCAACGTCTTTCTCTTGTGATAAACGAATTGATGTTTCATTTAAAATAACCGCTTGATTATATGAATATTGTGTCGCAAATTCGCCAGTAGCATGTTCTACACCTACTGTCGCATCAGCACCAAAATCGATACCTGCATCGCCAAACTCTACATCTTTATAGTTATAAACAATATCATTGCTGCCTTCTTCCAACGTTACGCTAAATGATACCTCACCAAAGTCAGGGTAATAGGCAACATTTTGCCAACCAATGGTCAATTTTCTATTTGGCGCAACACCTTCAGTGACCGCACAAACAGTACCATTACTTGTTTCAATATCCGTCCACAAGGGTGCAATGATGTTATTTGGTTCACTGTTCATCGGAATTGGGCTATTAGTCCATGAATAGTTGTTAAAATCACTAAAAGTTAAAAAGCCATTAGCAACAACACTCACTGAATTATAATCAACGCCATAGAAAGAGAATGCAAAAGGAAGTGGTAATTGCTCAATACCTTCATCACCTACATATACACATGTACCGCCGCTGGTATCTGTCCATTGATACACTTCATTACTTACTTGGTACTCAACTAAGTCAATAACATCAACAATATCTTCTTTTACCGTTGTCGTATCATTAAAGTTGATGGTAGTTGTCATAACAACAGAGCCAGCAACTGTTGGCATCCAATGGGCTGAGTAAATACCATCATTAGCTGTGCTATCGCCTTCGATACCATCGTCATGCAATGTGACAACGTCGCCATTATTAATACTGACAACAACACTTGCGCCTGCTGTCGATGTGCAGTTTAGTAGCTCCACAGCTAACACATTGTCGCGATTGTTAATCATAACCTTACCGTCGGCAGGCGAAATATAATTAATTGAGGTGCCACTTAATCCAACTAAGTCAAAAGCAGATTCTACATCACTCACGTTATAACCTAAGTCTTGTGCTGATGACATTACGCCACACATGCCAGAATGAAAACTTGAATCAGGTAGCCAATAATTTTGGTTTGCGTGTACCATGACATCAAATGCTTTTCTAGTACCCCATCCATCCGTGGTAGCTAAGTTATAAAAAGCTTTGTTATAAACACCACTGCTATGATGTACATCAATACCATCATAATAATCATCAACATGATCAATAGAGATGCCATCATTAGGTGGGTTGTTCATATAACGCAGCGCACGTTCAGGATCTTTCATTATATCAAAGCCTAACTTCCAATCATTGCTACCACGTGCGTAGAATTTTGCTGCTTCACCTGCCATATCAGAAAAAGCTTCATTCATTCCGCCAGACTGGTCAGCATAAATCAAATTGGAGTTTTGCTCAGTAAATCCATGAGACACCTCATGAGCGGCAACATCAAGTGAAACCAGAGGATAAAAGGTAGTTTGACCATCACCAAAAGTCATAGAGCTACCATTCCAAAAAGCATTTTCATAATTAGTGTCGTAATGAACACGCATTTCCAGCTGAAAGCTTAAAGGAGCGGCACCATACCAATCGCTATACATATCAAAAATGACATTACCAAAAGAATGTGCGTCATTTAGCGGTGAATAGGCACCATTAATTTCTTTATGAGTATTTTCAGGGCAAAGGTAGCTAAAAGCGTCGCTTCCCTCAGAGCCATGGTTCATATCAATGGTTTTTACGTTCATATTTTCCATTGAACAATAACCATCACCTATAGAACTTACTTTTAAAGCATCAAAATCTGTTCCATAGCTGTATATGCCAGTTTTTTCGTTACCACCAGGGCCTGTACCAATTTGATCCGTCGTTAAACCATCCCATGACTTAAGTACTTTTAAGTTATTTGCATCGAGAATAGCAAAAGGTCGACTGGGATTTCCACCCGCTTTATCCTCAGTAAAGTAACTAACGAGATAGGCAAGACGGGCTTTTTTATCGGAATTTTGCACAATAACAAGCTGGCTTTGCTCATTAAGGAAGGTGCGAGTGGACTTTGCTGATAAAACACCTATACCACCATTTGGTGATTTAAGCTTTTCTAATGCCTGAACTTGGCTAAACCTTGGTTTGAAGTTTTTGATGTCACGCTCAATACCTGCCATCAATTGACCGGTAATATGTAAACTTTTACCTTTTGCATTATGTGTTATCGCTTGCTGACCCAATACCTCAATATTGTTATAAGTTAATTGATAACGAGTATGTTCAGTACCTTTAACCGTACGTACAGAGCCTTTGATTGGTGTTAGAGCGTAAGTGGCCCCCATCATAGCAGCATGAGATACACTTGATTGTATATTTGAAGGTGTATTGGGGTTATTTAATCCACTTAATACCTGTGAAAGTGCATCATTTCCTTGTGCTTTAACCTGTACTACATCAGCAGCACTTACATTCATTGACATGCATAACATTAATGCACTTAAACCAAAAGTACCTGGCAATACCGCACTGTTCAAACTTTTTATAGACATATAAAATTCCATCATCATTATATAAAAACAAATAATAGAAAAGACTTAAAAATAAAGCGCTTATTCTATTATTCACCATAAAACATCATCACTAAAATGTGTGACATTAGAATAGGAACGTCCCTTGAAAGACAATGAAAGAAAAAAACTCCTTTTGAACATTCAGACCTCAGCTGTTCCATCAACCAAGCCATACATTGAAGTATTAAATATTAAACAGCAATGATTTTATCAAAATAAATTAACCTACCAGTAACAATAGGTTTACAACAAGTATTGACTGAATGTTTTCAGGGGACAGGTCAAAAAATTAAAAGGTAAGTGGCTCTTCACTTCCTTAACAAGTAAAACCACTAAGAGAGAATATTAGCTGCCCTAGGTATGACGTGACATTATTTGACCAGAAAAAAGCCTCTATATTGCTGTAGAGGCTTTTGTGGACATATGAAAGTTTACGTTTACACGGCATCTCCCTTTAGGAACCCCCTTACTTAGTAATCACTGTCCTCAATTTTCATACCGTATATGATTGAATACACAAGCTACTCGGTATCCATATTCAGTAAGTTGGCTGGCGAAAACTGATCGGTTAGTACCGGACTGTCTTCAGGCCAGTCTTGGTGTGCTTTTGTTGACTTAAGATTCTGATACAATTGTTTTATATCGACTCCCAGCGACTGTAATTTAACCGTTAATACAGCCATATTTTCACCCGCTAAACCACTGGTATTATCTTTATCTACAAATGATAACAATTCATTTTTACCCGCTAAAATAATTCGATTGGTACTGTCAGGATTGGTAACTTGGTAAAAGTCACCAAAGACTGACTTATAAGTCGCGGACTCATATGCATACAGTTTACTAGAAGAAAAAGTATTCGCGGTTAACATCCCGTTTGGGGTAAGCAAGGCTTTAATCTCAGTTAAGAACTCTTTTGTCATTAAATGTTCTGGAATATAATCACCATTAAACGCATCAAGGATTATCCAATCATATTCCTCTTGCTTTAGTAATGCCCTTTTAACAAAAACTCGACCATCTTGGCTAAACGTCTTAATTTGATCATTTTCTAGAAAACCAAAATATTGTCGAGCAACCTTTATGACACTTTGGTCAATTTCAACATTATCAATATGGCTACCCGGCAACAACTGGTGCAATGTATTTGACATAGTTCCGCCACCTAAACCGATAATCAAAATACGTTTTGGCGTAGGTTTGACCAGCAAAGCCGTTAATAATTGTTTAGTGT